>Ga0209200_1000404_pt1 | contig 49177 bp, 35 predicted proteins | sample AD_UKC033_MetaG_FD_184406 | JGI IMG/M metagenome (GOLD analysis project Ga0209200, IMG submission 184406) | Active sludge microbial communities of municipal wastewater-treating anaerobic digesters from USA - AD_UKC033_MetaG (SPAdes) (version 2) | ecosystem: Engineered > Bioreactor > Anaerobic >... | reverse complement strand
GCAATTGCAGTTTCAATATCACCCGATCCAACTATTTGTATTGGTCAGCAGGCTACACTTACGGCTTCGGCTTCAGGTGGAACTCCGCCTTATGCATTCAAATGGAATACAGGATATGTAGGAGCAGTGTTGCAGATTAATCCTTCTGTTACTACTTCGTATAATGTATTCATCACCGATAATGCAGGTTGCAATTCGCCATTGCGTTATGCCAATGTCAATGTCAATCCTCCTCTGAGTGTTGTTGTAAGTCCTGATGATACCATCTGTCAGGGCGAGTCTGTAACACTCATTGCAAATGCTTCAGGAGGAAACGGAGGGCCTTATTCCATCACCTGGAACGGGCAAACTGCATCGTCCATTACAGTGACTCCTGCTTCAACTTCTGTTTATACAGCATTGGTCAATGATGGATGCACAGTGTTACCTGCACAGGCATTGAGTACAGTTATTGTAAATCCTTTGCCACAGGTAAATTTTGAGCCTCTCGATACAGAAGGTTGTGTGCCTTTGACAGTTTCATTCAACAATCTCAGTACAAATGCCGTTAGCTATCAGTGGACATTCGGTGACGGTGACAAAGATTCAGCAGTATCAGCGGTTCATATTTACGAGAACCCGGGAGTGTATAGTGTAGGTTTATATGCCATCAGCAATGAAGGTTGTGAAAACAATCTGGTATTGGATGATTTGATTTCGGTGTATGATAATCCCATTGCAGCATTCGACATCAACCGTACCGAAACAAACATTTTGGACCCGCGATTTGAATTTTATAATCACAGCATCAGCGCATCATATTATCAGTGGGATTTTGGTGACAGCAGAGGAGTTTCTTCAGAGCCTAATCCATTCTATGCTTATAACGATACAGGCATTTATCAGATTGTGATGGTAGCTGCCAACGAACATCAGTGTACCGATACTGCTTATGGCGAAGTGCATGTAGGCGGTGCATTCACTATTTACATACCCAATGCTTTCTCACCAAACAATGACGGGCGCAACGATGTATTCAGTGCAAGTGGTATTGGTTACACACAATTGCAGATGTTGATTTTCGACCGATGGGGAAATTTGGTTTTCAATCAGACTTCAGACAATCCTGCATGGCAGGGAGAAAATATGTTTAAAAGCAGTATTTGTCAGCAAGGTGTGTATGTGTATAAAGTGATTGTAAAAAATATTTTTGATAAACAGGAAGAGTTCAAAGGAACGGTTACACTTATCAGATAATTGTATTTTGAAAAATAAGAGAGGCTGTGCTTGTAAGCGCAGCCTCTCTTATTTAGATCTAAGATATTTTATTTCTGACTTCCTTTTGGCTCCAACAATTTAAAAAACTGATCCAACTGTGGCAGAATTACAATTCGTGTTCTGCGGTTCAGTGCTCTGCCCGCTGCAGTGGTATTAGGCTCTAAGTTGATGTATTCACTTCTTCCGGCTGCAATCATACGGGTGGGGTCAACTCCATAATTTTTCTGCAATACACGAACAACAGATGTGGAACGCAACACACTTAAATCCCAGTTATCTTTGATAAATCCGGTATGAATCGGTTTGTTGTCCGTATGACCTTCCACCATAAACTGTACATCAGGCTGAGCTTTGATTACTGCTGCAACTTTTCCTAATACTTCTTTTGCACGTGGTGTTATTTCATAACTGCCGCTCTTAAACAACATTTTGTCTGAAATGGAAATAAACACTGCACTTCCTTCAACTTTTATCTGCACATCCTGATCGTTCACATCTTTCAAAGCTCCTTTCAGATTCAGAACAAGTGCCATATTCAATGAGTCTTTTCTGTTCATCTCCTTTTGCAAATCCTGAATGTACATATCTTTTGCATTGATATTTTCCAGTGATTTTCTGATGCTTTCACTCTGGCTGGCTGTCAGCACCGACAAGTCAGAGAGTTGTTTCAGCATGGTGGTGCTGTTGGCTTTCAGATAAGCAACCTGTTGTTCCAAATCACTTACCTTCTTTGCGTTTTTATCTTTATCTGCCAGACAGGCACTCAACTGATAATCCAGTTTGTCATAATCTGTTTTTAAAGTATCATACTTGTTTACCTGTGCTTTGTACTTTTTCTGACTTACACAGGAAGCCAATAACAGGCTTCCGCCTATCAAAATCAATGCTGTCTTTCTCATTTCTTTGAATTTTATTTAAAATAATTTTTTCAGAGTGCAAAAGTAAAATTCATGAGAGTATTTTTAATGAATAGCCATCATGTGAATGTAAAATTTTGATGTAATGTATTCATAATTACTTTAATGATGAAGTTTAACATGTAAGTAAATTATAGATTTACATCTATGCATGTATTTCAGGTAAATTTCTTATTTTCGCAGAGAATCAACCAATCTTAAAAATGAGAATGAATAAATTTTTACCCGCAATTATTTTTTCTGTTTTCATGTTTGCTGAAAACAGTAATGCATGTTCAGTAGCAGGAACTGTTACTTCCAATCGTGATTCTATTTGTTATCAGGATACGATTGTACTTGTCACAACAGGTTATACCGGAACAACATTTCAATGGCAGAGCAATGATGGTTCTGTATGGGTGAATGAAACCGGATCTACTGATACTTACACTGTAGTGCCCGGTGCTACCAAACAATACCGCGTGATTGTTACAGCCACAGGATGTCCTTCTGATACATCCAACAGTGTTCTTGTTACGGTAGGCTCTATTCCTGTTCCCTCAGGTACAGGTGCCTCTCGTTGCGGTTATGGACAGTTAACTCTTACGGGCACAGGCTCTGCTAACGGTTCATTGCGCTGGTACACCGACCCCACAGGAGGAATCCCCATTGGAACAGGTAACTCAGTAAATGTTACCGTAGGTACAACTACAACATTTTATCTCGAAGATAACACCTACAGCGGTGGAGGCGGAGCAAGTCCTATCTTGATTACCGAAATGGATGTCAACGATAATCCTTCAGGTGGTGCAGGTGATGACCTGGAAATACAGAATGTATCTTCACTTCCTGTTGATGTTACCGGTTGGAAGGTAGCTATTAATGATAGTTATACCGATATTAATGTGGTTAACCCCAACGTTCAAACACTTTCAGGAATTATTCCTCCGGGAGGTGTATTAAACTGGACTGATGCAGCATCCGGACCAAATTACTGGGGATCCAATATTCTGTGGAATTCCGGAACATTTCCTACATTCACAGGATGGGCTATCATTCTCGACAATAACAATGTAGTAAGAGATTTTGTACCGATGAACTGGCCCGCAGCCAACATTCAGGCAATGGCTCCTGTTATCAATGGAGTTACAATCACTATCCCTTCCACAATTTGGTCAGGTGATGGCGTGGATATTAGTACGGTTGGTGCCGGTCAGGGAGTAGCGCGTACCGGTTTTCAGGATAACAACAACGCTACAGATTTTGCCATTCAGTCACTCACCATCGGCTCAACAAACCCATCCATGACATTGCCCTTCCAGGGATTTGGTTGCTCAAGCCCAAGAGTTCCTGTAGTGGCAACTATCAACCCTTCTACTCCTGTAACAATTACAGCTTCTTCCACTGCACTGTGTATGGGTCAGTCAGCAAATCTTAGTGTATCAAGCACCAACTCTAATTATAGTTATACATGGTTCCCTTCAACAGGTCTTAGCGGGACAACAGGCACCAACGTAACTGCTGCACCTACTGTTCCCACTATGTATTATGTTGCCGGGTCAGACGGTACCTGTGGTGCAATTGACAGTGTGTTTATTGATGTAGGCCCTACTTCTGTAGCAGGTACTGCAACTCTTACTGCAGCAACGGTTTGCTCAGGTTCTGTGACTACTTTGATTTTAACAGGCTACACCGGAAACATTCAATGGCAGGTAAATAGCGGAAGCGGTTGGACTAATGTTGCAGGAGGTACAACTTCACCTTATCAGTTTAATCCTACTATCTCAGGCGATTATAGAGCTGAAGTTATCAGCGGAGGTTGTCCTACGGTTTATTCCAACTCTGTTAATATTAATGTAATTCCTGTAACAACTCCTACTACTACCAACGATACAATTTGTGCAGGTTCCACTGCCAACCTTTCTTCAACAGGAAGCGGTATTGTAAACTGGTACACTTCGGCAATGGGTGATACGTTGGTGAATACAGGTAATAACTACAGCGTTCAGCTGAATAACACGACAACTTTTTACGTACAAACGGTTGATGGTGGTCAGGTTTATACACTCGGCCCTGTAGACAGAGGTATAGGAAGTCAGTCAAGCAATGCAAGCAACAACTACGGTATGCGTTTTGACGCTGTGCAGGAAGCAACCATTGATTCAGTTTATATCTATCCCGTTTCTGCAGGTACTGTAACATTTAATCTGATGGATTCTTTGGGTATTAATATTCTGCAAACAAAAACGGTTTCTGTTCCCAGTACTTTCAATATCTATCCGGTTTATCTTGGTTTCAGTGTTACAGGCGGCTCAGGCTACAGACTGATTGTTGCTTCAGGTAGTGTGAATCTGTATTACAACACCTCCGGTGCAGTTTATCCTTATACCATTTCAGGATGTCCCATTTCCATCACAGGTTATTTGAATCCTAATCCGAATACAGGTGCTGCTTATTATTACCTCTATCGCTGGATTATTACCAGTGGTTGTAAGAGTCCTTTCGTCCCCGTAAGCGGTGTGGTAATCGGCCCTCCTGTTCCTGTGATTACTCCTTCAGGTTCTTTACTCACTTCTTCTCCTGCTGCCAACTATCAGTGGTTGCTCAACGGACAACCGATTGCAGGTGCAACAGGTCAGACTTATCAGACTACAGGACCCGGTTCTTACACCGTTCAGGTAACGGATGCTGCTACAGGATGTGTGGTAACTTCTGAACCTTATCTGATTGTTTCTTTTGATGATTTGAATATGGAAAAAGCAGGTGTTTCCATTTATCCCAATCCTTCTAAAGATAAGTTCTATCTGAACTTCCACACCGGATTCAAAGGAAATGCAGAAGTGAAAATATTCAACACTGTAGGTCAGGAAGTTTACTTCAAAGAAATTTCTGACCCGCAAGGCTCCGTTATCGAATTAAACAAACAACTGCCTTCAGGTTATTACATCCTTCAGTTGAATTGTAATAAGGGTGTCTTCCAGACAAAGATTACCAAACTCTGAAACTGAGTGATAATAAAAAGAAACAGCTCCCAAAGGGAGCTGTTTCTTTTTTGTTATCTGCCTTAAGCAGCGTTCTTAAATCTTAAGCCTGCGCAGTTGGTCCACCAAAATTCATCGGTATGGCAATACCTTCTGTTTGTTTGATGGGGCCATGTACCTGCTCATATTTGGTGATGTTTTCATTCAGTGCACCAAGCAGTCTCTTGGCATGCTGAGGCGTAAGCACTATACGTGATTTTACCTTGGCCTTTGGCACTCCAGGCATTACTTTTATAAAGTCAATTACAAATTCCGAATTGGAATGTGTGATGATGGCTAAATTAGAATAGGTTCCGTCAGCAATTTCTTCGCTCAACTCTATGTTCAGTTGATTTTCGTTTTTATTGTCCATGTATTTATATTTTAAAGTGTAAAGATAAGGTTAATCAAGTTGCAGTGTTTCGCTATGCTGCATAAAAGATTTTGAACTACTTTCTTTTTGAATAGCGGCAAAGCCCTTCATCCAGATATTTGGTATAGGTCTTTATATCGGGAGTGTAACCTCTTGGCTCTGCTAAAATTCTTCCTTTATTATCAAGCAAAACATAATATGGCTGCGAATTGGTTTTGTAAACCGAAGTCTGCAATTCACTCCATTTATTTCCTACCGTGCGTATTTTTTTACCGGTCACTTCCGAAACATATTGTTTTTCTTCAGGCAATTCTTCTTTGTCATCCACATAGAGTGAAATCAGCACGTATTTATCGGAAAGTCGTTTCAATACTTCAGGATCACTCCATACATTGTCTTCCATCTTTCGACAGTTTACGCAACTCCATCCCGTAAAATCCACCATCACCGGTTTGCCTACTGTTTTGGCATAAGCCATACCTGCCTCATAGTCGTGATAGCAATTGAGATTGTGCGGACAGTGCCCACTGCTTTTTTCTGTAATCCATTCTTTATAAAATTCAGGAGGAGGAAATCCGCTGATGAGTTTAAGTGGTGCTCCCCATATTCCGGGTATCAGATACAATGTAAATGTCAATGATAAAATAGCAAACATCAGTCGTGGCACCGAAATGTGTGGCACGTCACTGTCGTGCGAAAAACGAAGTTTGCCCAACAGATAAAAACCAAGCATTCCGAAAATAATTACCCAGATGGCAATAAATATTTCACGTTTCAGAAATCCCCAGTGATATGCCAAATCCACGTTCGACAAAAATTTAAACGCTAATGCAAGTTCTATAAATCCGAGCGAAACTTTTACTGTATTGAGCCATCCTCCCGATTTTGGCAATGAGTTGAGCCACCCCGGAAATGCAGAAAACAATCCGAAAGGCAATGCAAGTGCCAGCGCAAATCCTGTCATTCCTGTCAATGGTCCAAGGTAACTTCCTCCGTGTGCTGCTTCTACCAGCAGCGTGCCTATAATAGGTCCAGTACACGAAAATGAAACCAGCGACAGTGTAAATGCCATAAAAAATATTCCTATCAAACCACCTTTTTCAGAGGCTGAATCAGCTTTATTTACGAGCGAACTTGGAAGCACTATTTCAAATGCTCCAAAAAAAGAAAAAGCAAAAATCAGAAATACAATAAAGAAGGTAAGATTGAAAAACACACTGCTGGCCATGTCATTCAGGGCATCGCTGCCTAATGTTACCGTCACCAGAAAACCCAATCCCACATAAATTACTATGATGGAAAGCGAATAGATGATGGCATTCATCAGTCCTTTCTTGCGGTTGCCGCTGCGCTTGGTAAAAAAGCTTACCGTCATGGGTATCATCGGAAACACACAGGGAGTGAGCAAGGCCACAAATCCTCCCAATATTCCGGCAATAAATATTCCCCAAAGACTTTTGTCGGTATGGTTGCTTCCACCGGTAATTTCACCGCAGCCGGGTTCCAATTCTGTTATCACGGCATTATCTCCGGCTTCCACTACTACTGTATCTGCTGTTTCGGTTACCAGCGTATCGGCAACAGGTGTAGCTGCCACCGGAGGTACAACTTCTGCTGTTGTTTTCTCAACAGCAGGATTGTTTTCTGTCGTCATGCAGCTTTTCATCTTAGCAGCATTCACTGCAAAACTGAAGTCCACATCAGTAGGAGGGAGGCACTTCTCATCATCACATGCCATATAGTTTACATAACCCTCTACATTGAATTTTTTTCGTGTAGTGATTTTTATTTTCTGTTTAAACTCTGTTTCTCCGTGAAAAAATTTAACCTTCATCTGAAACTGCTGGTCAAATACTTCTTCTGCATGTCCCTCCTGCACTTTTCCCACTAACTGATAGTCTGCCGATTTCTTAAAAGTAAAGGTGGTTGGTATCGGTCCGTCATTGCCATTGTCTTTCTGCGAGTAGATATGAAATTTATCAATCGTTGTAGCTTTAAAAATAAGTACAGCTTCGCAACTGTCGGTCTGTTCAACCCTGAATGTCCATTTGGCTCCTTCAAAAATCTGAGCCTGTACAGGAATGTTTAAAACAGAAAGCGCTGTAAGTAAAAACAACAATGCCTGAAATTTTTTCCTCATATTGGTAATGAAACTTTTCTGATAAATGTTTTTTTGCAAAGAAACGAATTAGTCAACAAGATGCAGTTGTTTTTGTTTATTTATGACAGTCCGTACATATTCATTTTTCAGTACCCAATGTCTTTTTCAAGGCAGATTATTTTCTTAATCCCAAGGTTTTCATTTACTGCTAATTGATGAAATCTCCTCTGAGAACGCGATAATGTTTTCGGGCATCAGCCACAAACAGGCTTGCCGGATATTTGTCAATCAGCTTCTCATAAGCTGCCTTGGCTTTTTCTTTGTCGTTCAAAATATTTTCATAAATGGTGGCCATGCGGTAGAGTGCATCATCGGCCAGAATATCTTCGGGATATTTGTCAACAATGTCCTGATATAGTTTGATGGCAGTGTCAGGATGTTGTTTTTTCATTTCTATGGCAGCCTGCTTAAACCAGACACGAGTGGTAATTTTTCTTCCGGGATAAAGCACCAGAATACTGTCTAACGTTGCCAGTGCCTCATCATCCTTATTCTGAAATGTGAGCAACTCCGCTCTTGAATAAATGCGCAGCGGTTCAGTAATGGAATCTTCTCCGATGTTGTCGGATATGAGCAATGCCAAATCCAGTGCATCGTTGGATATGAGTTGCGAAGTAGCTTGTTTCAGCACGTTCAGTTGTGCTGCTGCCCAATCAAATTCGCCTAAGTAATACGACAGCCGCGCATTACGGAATTTGGCTTCGCGGCCCAGGGCATCATGTTTAAAATCTTTGTCAACCTGAGAGTAGGTGAGTGAGGCATCCCATAAATTTCCTTCCAGAATAAGTATGTCACCCAATTCTAATTTACATTCGGCAACAAACGATGGTGTAAGCCCCGGAATGGCAATTATTTCTTCAAGAATTTTGCGTCCTTCATCAATGTTGTGCAGATAAAATGCCTGCAGGTGTGCATACCTTTGCCATAGCGGAGCAGTAATGGTGTTAGTGCCTAATTCTTTCAGCGTGGTTTTAAAACGTTCGTCAAGTGCTGTAAGTTCCTGCGGAGTGTAAGGGTCGTTCACCACATGCATGTAGGCAGCTTTTACCGAAGCCATTTTTGCCTGAATATACATGGGATGGTTGCTTCCTTTTTCAATGATGTAGTTGAAACATTTTTGTGCTGTTGCCCAGTCGCTGTTGCTGATGCATATTTCGCCAAGCTGATAAACACGCGAGCCGTTGTTGTCACTTTTCTTATCTAATGCTTTTGCCTGTATCAATGCTGAGTCAAAATCTTTGTCCTGCAGAAAAAGCCAGTACAAAAATTCAGAGTAAATGGTCTGTCCGGGTTGTTTTTGAATTCTGCGAAGCAGTGAGGTACGCAACAATTCCGAAAGTTTGTTGTCAGGATCCTGACTGATGCGTTGCTGCAATACTGCCTGTATGTTTCCGGTGTAGAGATTGTTCTCTTCCATCAAATCCAGATATTCGTCAATCATTTTCTGCGAATCGCCCTTGCGTCCATATAGGTCAGCTAATTCAAATCCATAAGTCGGTCCCATACCAAAGTTGCGCGCTTTCTGATATACTTCTATGGCATAATCAATTTTCTGCGCAATGGTGAATGCTCCTGCTACTGAATACACTTCATTAGGGTCGGGTTTCAGATTTTTTAATACCGACTCAAATTGTTTTTTTGCTTTTTCATTTTCGCCTTCTGTTTCATACAGCAACCCTAAATCTACCTGATATCTGCCTGCATTTCCCGATTTTTTTATCTGCTTTTTTATCAGCTTCTCAGCTTCTTTGTAGTCCTGCATGGTTTTGAGGCAACGCAGATACGAATCATAAGTTCCAAATGGATCAATGTCGTATTGCTTTTCGTAATACACGGCTGCTTTGTCATACTCGCCTGTGGATTCATACTGCCTGGCAAGGTCAAGGTTGTTCATGGATTGTGCCTGTACTGCAGGTGCAAATGCCGTCAGCAGCAACACTGCAATCAGCACATGCAACATCCAAACAACTTTATTTTTTTTCAAAGCAATCATGTCAGTCTATCATTTTAAAACCGGTATAGCGGTGCAGTACTTCAGGCAATGCAATTCCTTCTGCTGTTTGATTGTTCTCTAACAGTGCAGCCACTATGCGCGGCAATGCCAGCGCGCTTCCGTTGAGGGTATGTGCAAGTTGTTTTTTTCCTTCTGCATTTTTGAAACGAAGTTTCAGCCTGTTGCTCTGAAATGTTTCGAAATTGGATACCGAACTTACTTCTAACCAGCGCTGCTGTGCTGAAGAATATACTTCCAAATCATACGTCATAGCTGAGGCAAAACTCATATCGCCACCACACAGCCGCAGCACACGGTAGGGGAGTTGCAACTGCTGCAGCAGCCCGCATACATAGTCTTTCATTTCTTCCAGCACTTCATAAGAACGTTCAGGATGTTCAATTCGTACAATTTCCACTTTGTCGAACTGATGCAGCCTGTTCAGCCCTCTCACATCCTTGCCATAAGAGCCTGCTTCGCGCCTGAAACAGGGCGTATAGGCAGTCAGTTTCTGAGGCAAATCATTTTCTTTCAGCATCACATCGCGGTAAATGTTGGTCACAGGTACTTCTGCCGTAGGTATCAGGTAAAATTTATCTTCTCCCACAAAATACATCTGCCCTTCTTTGTCGGGCAATTGCCCTGTGCCGAATCCTGAGTCTTCGTTAACGAGTATGGGCGGCTGCACTTCCAAAAAACCGTTTTCAGTGGCTTTGTCTAAGAAAAAATTAATTAGTGCCCGCTGCAATCTTGCACCTTTACCTTTATACAGCGGAAATCCCGCCCCCGTTAGTTTTACACCCGTTTCAAAATCTATCAGGTCATATTTTTCGCAAAGCTCCCAGTGTGGTTTTTTGCCTTCGGCTGAAGGAAGTTCTTTTACCGAAAAAACAATTTCATTGTCGGCAGCCGATTTTCCTGCAGGCACTTTTTCGTGAGGCAAATTCGGAAGTTTTACCAGCTCATCGTGCAGCAGTTTTTCTGTTTCGCTCAGCAAATTCTGCAGTTGCCTGGATGTTTCTTTAAGCGCTGCATTTTTTTCTTTTTCCTGCTCTGCTTCTGCTTTTTTGCCTGCCTTCATCAGTGCACCTATGCGTGCAGCAATGTTGTTCTGCTCGGCTAAGCAACTATCCGATTCTTTTTGCAGAGTGCGTCTTCTTTCGTCATATTGTAGAATTGATTCTACTGTTTCCTGAGCCTTAAAGTTCTTTATGGCAAGATATTTGATAATTTTTTCAGGGTTTTCTCTGATTTGTGAAAGTTCTAACATAAAAATAATTGAAACCCCAAAAATACATGTTAACCCCTTAACCGCGAACAGAAAATAACGGTGCTGATTGAAATAGGGATGAAGAACACAGGGAAAAACTTCACAGGAAATGCATCTGTGACAGCGAAATTTGATGAGGTTTTTTGTGTAAAAGCAATTGCTTAAAATCAGTTTGTAAAATGAAGTTAAACCACCCATACTCCAACAAAGGAAAAATTAACAACATCTATTGGTTAATTTCTCTCAATGCTGTATATTTGGGCTTTAAAATTTGAACCAACATTTAAATTAAATAATCATGCAAAAATTATTTACTCCTTTTATACGAATTTCGTTTGTGCTGCTGCTGCTGGCACCGGTTTTTTCCAAAGGACAGGTAGTAATTAATGAGTCGTTCGATGCAACGATTTTCCCTCCTTTGGGATGGACTTCAGGTGCTGTGCTGCCAAGTACTGATCCTGAAAACTACTGCGAGAGAGTTACTGCCGGTAGCAATCCGTTCGCTCAACCTGCAGCACCTCACTCAGGTCCAGGTATGGCGCGTTTCCGCTGTGGTTATATGACTACTACTGAAAAAGCATTCATTGCAACCCGTGCATTGGATTATTCGAATATGGTTGCCGGTGATACTGCTGATATTACTTTTTGGGTGTATAGAGATAATAACTCTCTGGCAGTAGATGATAGTTTGACTCTTTCGTTAACCACTACAAATATTTATACCGGACCTAACGGATATGGTTTGCAAGCTGAACAATTATCTCCACCGAATTTCTCCTGGAAAATTGGTCGCAATTATAACGATCCACCGGCTACAACGGTTCAGGGTTGGTATCAGTACAGGGTACGGGTTCCGTATGCATATATCAATACTTTACCTTTAATTCAGCGATCCAATCTCTATCTGACCTTTGTTTTTTCGAGTGCGCATACAGTAGCCACAGGCGGCAACATTTACATTGATGATGTGTCTATTCAAACTTTCCCCAGCGCCCAAACTACCAATTCGTCAATGGTGAATATGATATATCAGAATACGGCTAACATTCCGCCCAACAGTACCAATAACCCAATTGTAGGTATTGTGGTGAATGTAACCGGTGGTGATGATGTTACACCGGGAAATTACTATACAGTTGCCAACTTCAGTTTCAGTACCATTGGCTCCAGTGCTCCATGCACCGATTTGCAAAATGCCAAACTCTGGTGGACAGGAAATACTGCTACCTTTAACGGAACTGCCAATGCTGTTCAGATAGGTACCACTGTGGCTGCTCTGTGTGCCACCAATTATACCTTTACTCCTGCGGCTTCTTTCAGATTTCAGAACGGGCCTAATTACTTCTGGATAACCTACGATGTAAAGAATGCACCACCTGCCGTGCCCGGCAATTGTGTGGATGCCGAGTTGAACTCAGTTACAGTTGTTAAAGGTACACCCACCACCCTTACTCCAACAACGGGCACACTCCCCGGATGCAGGCCTATTGACGTAAGTTATTGCGGTGGTGCTACTCCTTATTATTCTACCGGTACATCGTGGTTAGGCGGCTCCTATACCAATAACGATTATATACAACACGTTACTCTTGTAGGTGAGCCTTTAACTGATATTATCAGTAACGGAACCAACTGTTGCGGCCCGCCCATTTCTCCCTGGTTTGGTGGTCCTGCACCTTTTTCCAATCACCCACCCGATTACGAAAAGTTTGCTCCCGGGCCTAATCATACCACTACCCTCATGCATGGACAGACCTATAGCATTTCGTTGAAGGTGGGTACCTGGTATAGTTCAAATTATATTGCTGCATGGATTGACTTTAACCATGACGGTGTGTTCTCTCTTGCCGAAAGAATTGCCATGTCAGGACCTCTGTCAGCCAATGGAACTTATACAGTAAATTTTACAGTGCCAACCGGTTATGCAGGTAATACCTTCCTGCGGGTAAGAGAGGTTTATGCCAATTCCAATATTGACCCCTGTGCCAGTGCTACCTATGGCGAGACAGAAGATTATGTAGTAACTATTATACCTGCCTGTGCACTGCTTCCTCCCGGTTATCAGAAATTGTGGATTGGAGTTGCTGATGATAACTGGGATACTCCTGCCAACTGGTGTCCTGTAACACCTCCAAAAATTACGGAGAATACCCTCATTCCCGGTGGAAGTCCTTTCCGCCCTGTAATTTACGAGGGAACTACTGCTACTACCAAGGTGCTGACCATTGCAGGAAATGATACTGTTACTGTTAAAGTTTATAAAACAGGCAGCCTTACCGTTGCCGACAGTATGAACATCAAAGACCCTGCTTCGGCTCTGATTGTAGTATCAAATTACACGAATAAAGCGATATTATCCAATGGTACATTAGCTCAAACCACACCTCCTTATCATCCGTTTAACGGAGCTTCGAGGAGTCAGCGATGTCAGTTTTTATATACCTCTGCAGAACTTGCAGCCAAAGGTATGGTAACTGGCGATTCTATTTACTCTATAGAGATGCATATAGATGCTTTCACTCCGCCTAGCAATGCCTACACCAATTTTAACATACGTTATTATTATGCACCTGTGACTTTCCTTAATTTTGGTACTAACATGGCCAATGTTAAGTTAGCTGATTTTGCAGTAGGCAGCACTCCTATTACGGTATATACAAACCCGTCTGAAACGATTGCCGGTGCAGGTAATCATGCAATAACGCTTACTAATCCCATTCCGGTTGATTTAAATTATCAACTCGTAATTGATATTTGCTATGACCATACTCCCGGAGGAGGTCAGAATTCGTTTTATACAACTACCCTGGGGGCAAAAAAATATATTCAGATATATTCTACCGCTCCTACGGTAACAAGTGCCTGCGATTTCTCACCTACCCTCAGAGGTATGGTTTTAGGTGCCTACCCGATTGGTACCACCACCTTTACGCTGGGATCTATGCTTCAAAGCACATTGCCTCACCTTAAAGTTGGGATGAGAATTAGCGCTTCAACGCCTGCAGGCATATTCCCTGCCGGTACTATCATTACTGCCATTGCAGGAAATGTAATTACGGTAAGCAACCCAAGTTTAACAGCAATAGGTACCGGAAATCAGATGACATTTATAGTTAATGGCACACTAATCTCTACAGATAATAACTGTTATACATTGCAACGCCCGAATTTGACATTGAATTTCAAACGCCCATTCAAAACCTTCCAGGCAAGTGTAGCAGGCAACTGGACCAACAATGGAACATTTATTGCCGGACAGAGTAATTTCTCATTTGTAGGAAGCAGCCTGCAAAGAGTATTGGGAACACAAGTATCTACCTTCTACGATTTTTCGTTGAGCAAATTATCAGGAGGTTCCACAGTTGAACTCTGGAAAGATATGGAAGTTACTGATACATTAAATCTGTATATGGGTCGTATCCGTCTGAATGGCAACCCAACGGCCATTCGTACCCTTAGTTTGTTAAATGGAAATCCGTCATCAGTCACTCAGTTGAACCGTACATTTGGTAATCTGGTTGCTGAAAACAATCCACCATATTACGGCAATTTCCGCTGGCAGATGAAAACACCATCAGCCTATCCGTTCAATGCAGTGATTCCATTTGCTGATGCTATTGGAAATTCAATTCCTATGGATTACACTGTAAATGCAGGAACTCCTGATATTACGGTAACCACATATCACACCATACCCAACAATACGCCAATTCCTACCGGTGTAAACAACATCTATCAAAACACCTGGATAGCTCCACCTGCTACCGACAACAGTCCGTACATGGTGGACAGGTTCTGGCAGGTAGATGAGGCAGGTACCGGAGTGAACCGCGATTTAACTTTCCGCTGGACAGCAGCAGAAAATGCAGCATCAGGTGCATCGCCTTACCGTGCACAGGTGTATAATCCAACCGGAAGTTCAGTAGGCACAGGAGCCTGGATGTGGCCTTTCAGCCTCGGCCAGACAAACCCCACAGGTACATCAGTAAAGGCACCAAACATTACCTACACCAATACCTGGGCTGTGGTGCGCGAACTGCAACCGTTGCCTGTTAAACTCCTGATGTTTGATGCACGTCCATATAAAGACAAGGAAATTATCTGCAACTGGACCACTGCCACCGAAGAAAACAGTGATTACTTCACTGTGGAAAGAAGTGTGGATGGTATCAACTTCGAAAAGGCCGGCACCGTTAAAGCTGCGGGTAACTCCAATGAGCAGCGCAACTATAAGTTTGTAGATACAAATCCTTATCGCGGAGTATCATTCTACCGTCTTACACAAACCGATTTTGATGGCAAGACAGAAAACTTCGAGAAAGTGGCTGTGAACCTGAGCATTCCTGCAGCACCGATATCCGTATATCCTGTTCCGGCAAAAGATCAGGTTGTCATCAGCGTTGACCCCAACGTAAATCTCGAAAATGCAGTGTTGACAGTGTATGATCTTACAGGACGCAAAATGATTACACAAACGGTTGCTCAACTGAGAGGTTTAGGCACTAACATCTTCAAACTGCCGCTTACTTCTTTAACCAACGGAATGTATTATTTCGATATCAAAGTAGAAGAAACTTCTCTTGGCAATGGCAAGTTCATCGTTGAGAAATAAAGAAACCGTTTACGGTAAGTAGATTAATAAATTAATTAACACAACAGTGAAAAGTCAGCCCTTGCGGCTGATTTTTCATTTTGGGTTTAACCTGAATGTGCGACCTTGTGCAAAATTTAACATCAGTGATACAATCCAAAACACTTGCTTATCTCAAAGCTTTATCACGCCACAACAACCGCGACTGGTTTGAAGCACACAAAGCACAGTACCTCGAAGCAAAAACCGATTTCGAAAATTTTATTTCGCAGGTCATTGTGCAGCTTTCAAAAGCTGAACCGCGCTATAAAGGTCTGGAGGCTAAAAAATGTATATTCAGAATATATCGCGATGTACGTTTTTCAAAAGACAAGTCGCCTTACAAGACACATCTGGCAGCTTATTTTCATACCGGAACTAAGCAGAACGAAGGCGCAGGATTTTATATACACATCAAGCCCGGAAATTCTTTCATTGGCGGAGGACGCTATGTGCCTGATGCAGCTTCGCTGCGAAAAATACGTCAGGAAATAGACTACAATACGGAGGAGTTTAAAAAAATAGTCAGTAACAAAAATTTCAAAAAGCAATTTTCGGAGTTGCAGAACATCAAATTAAAAACCGCACCACGCGATTATCCTAAGGACCATCCTGATATTGAGTTGCTGAAATATACGAGTTTCATCGTCAGCAAACCATTGACAGATGCAACCGTTACAGGCAAACAACTGATGAAAGAAGTAACTGCATCATTCAGCACGATGAAACCTTTGCTTGATTTTTTGAACCGTGCAACAGACTGAAAAAATATGGTAAGGACTGAACACTGCAACTAAACACACACTCATGCAGAAGGTACAGGTTCTGTTTTTCTTCCAATAATTTTTATAATAACTATGGTAATTAATGACAGGAATGCCATAATGAACCACAACGTTTGATAACCAAAATCGGCAATTGTTTGCGTAGCAATAACAGGTAAGGTAGTCTGCGACAAACTCCACGACATGGAAAAAAGTGCTGCATACTGTCCGCGGTTGCTGTCGTCACTACGGTTATTCATAAACGTATTCATAAACGGCATGGCAAACATTTCGGAAAGAGAAATGATTACTACCAGCAAGGCAAATGCAGCGAAACCTGCTAAGAAAGGAATACTTAAGTAAGCTATTAACAGAAGCAGAGCACCTAATGCAATAAAATTGTAAACACTGGTTTTTCCTTCCATGTTATAAACCATAATCATTTCAATAGCTGCCACCATCACACCATTCAGAGCCATCAGATAACCAATCTGAGTTTCGCTGAGTTGCATAGCTTTATAATACAAAGGCATGGTGAGGAAAAACTGGAAAAAGCACAGGGCATAGAAATAAGCAGCCACCAAAAAGAGAAGATATGTTCTGTCGCGATAAGGCGATTTAAGTACAGCCTGAGTTTTTTGCGGAGGCGATTTTCTTTTATTCTTCAGGCTGAAGTAAATAATAAATGCAGCACTGATGCAGGTAATTCCGTTTACAATAAAAATGTAGTGATAGCTGATGGTAGCCAGAATACCGCCAATAGCAGGCCCGACAGAAAAACCGAGATTAATAGCCAGCCTGTTGAGTGAAACGGAACGTGTATAATTTTCAGGTTTGCTGTGAAAAGCAACAGCCGTCATATTTGCCGGACGGAATGCTTCGCTGAAACTGCTCAGGATAAAAAAGAAAATACACAACAGCAAATAAGTTTTTATCAGCGGAATGAGCATAAAAAGAATTCCACCGGTGAACAGACTCCAGAACATGACCGGATGATATCCTAATTTATCGGTAATGCGTCCACCTAAGAATGCACCGGTAAAACTACCTGCGCCAAAACATGCAAGCATCACCCCGGTTTGCTGCAGCGTGAAATTTAATTCCTGAGTGAGATACACCGAAAGGAAAAAAATAACCATGGTACCGCTGCGGTTGATCAGCATCACCAGCGACAGCAGCCACACCTCAGTTGACAATCCGCTGTAGGCACCTTTTACAAGATCTTTCGGTTTATGAAACATGCAACAAAAATCAGGAATGGAGTAATATGACTCTCAGAAATTGGATATTAAACTGACAAACAGATAAAAATGTACAAAAAATAAATCTTAGGGGGCTTATGAAAAGATAATAAAGCATATTTAGCTACATAAGATTCATTGCAAATCAAACAAATTGTACCAAATGTATGGTAAATACTAAAATAGTTCTTATCTTTGTATTTAATAATACCAGCCACGCTTCCCATCAGAACAGCGCACCCGGGCTGGTTTTCGATTTTAAGAGGTTTAACCCTTTTTTACCTAAAACATGAAGTACAATAAAGTACCTATAAAGTTTACAGAGCAGATAGAATTACTTAAGCAACGCGGATTAAGATTCAGTAACGAATCATCCGCACTTAGGTATCTGTCTAATATCAGTTACTACCGTTTAAGAGCATATACTTATCCATTTCAGGATAATTCCCATAGCCATCAACCTTTTATTGTTGATGTTACCTTTGAAGAAATTATAGAACTTTATGTTTTTGACAGAAAACTAAGGTTATTAATCTTTGATGCTATTGAGAAAATTGAAATTGCACTCCGAACACAGGTTATTTATCACTTCGCTTTAAATCATGGAAGCCACTGGCAGTTAAAACCGGAATTATTCAGAGATGCAATGAGATTTGCAAATCATCTTGACAGTTTGCAAAAAGAAATTGACAGGAGTAACGAAACGTTCATTGAGCATTATAAAAATAAATACACTAACCCTGCTGAGCCACCATGTTGGATGAGTTTAGAGGTTAGCAGTATGGGTTTGTTGTCAAAAATATTTCAAAACCTGAAAAAAGGGCCTGAAAAAATAGCGGTAACTACTCATTTTGGGCTTCGTGATGTTTCAGTAATTGAAAACTGGATACTTTGTTTCAGTACTTTGAGAAATATTTGTGCGCATCATGGCAGAATATGGAACAGACGACTTATTAAAATAAAACTTCCAACACATACCAGTCAAAATTTTTTGAAGAACAAAACTGTTTATACAAACAAACTTTATGCAACGTTGTCCTGTATTGAATATGTGTTAAAGCTAATAAGCCCCGGATCTACATTTAGTATCAGACTCAAAAGCCTTATGAAAACCTGCCCCCTTGCACAAACAAAAGAAATGGGTTTTCCTGATGACTGGCTAAAAGAAGAATTGTGGAAAGAGTCTGACTAAAAAATCAGAACAAATCAGGATGATAGGATTATAATAATTGTTAATCTCTGAATGACAGTGTGCTTTTATAAACCTCTGCCGCAATTAAAACTGTAAGCTGCATTTTGACTAATACATTAGCATCACCTGACAGAATAAAAGATGATTTAAAAAGGATTAATCAATTAACCGTAAATTTGTGTTTTAAAATCAGCAGTATGTCAAAGGTAGCAATCATCATGGGCAGCAAGTCGGATATGGCCGTAATGGAACAGGCGGCAAAAGTGCTTAACGAATTTCAGGTGGAGTGTGATATAAAAATTGTATCGGCACACCGCACTCCCGAAATGATGGTGGAGTTTGCCAAAACTGCCTACGACAAAGGATACCGTGTAATCATAGCAGGTGCAGGAGGGGCAGCACATTTGCCGGGTATGGTGGCATCGCTTACGCCATTGCCTGTGATAGGTGTACCTGTGAAATCGAGCAACAGCATTGACGGTTGGGATTCTGTACTCTCCATATTACAAATGCCCAATGGAGTGCCTGTGGCCACTGTAGCACTCAATGCAGCGCAAAATGCAGGAATACTGGCAGCAGAAATATTAGCTACCCAAAACGAAAAACTCTATAAAACACTTTTGGCCTATAAAGACGGACTCAAGCAAAAAGTAATCGAATCGAATAAAGATTTGTAACAGATTTACTGAACGAAGTCAGAGTAGAATTAAACAATTATTTCTTGTCTTTCTTATCCTGTTTTTTCCAGGGGCAATGGCGGCAGCCACTCTGACAACAGTAACCGCGTTTCAGATGATATTTCTCGGTAAAAACAATATAACCTTCAGGGGTCAGGTAATAATCTTCTTTGTCAAACTTATCGGTAAAAGCCATGTGAAGGAAAATGTTTTGCAAAGGTAGGGTAGATAAAAATAATAAGTCGAAAGATGTCAAAAAACAATTCTTATAAGGAGGCATATAGAATTGTTCATCTCATGCAATTAGCAGGAATGAAGTAATAGCAGAGTGAAAATTAAATCCGTAATTATTGATATTACAATTTTTAAAAATGAATTAATTTTATTTAAGGCTTATAATTGTAAGCATAGAACAAGCCATTTTGTTATCTTTGCATCAAGTTCACAAATATTATGGCAACTGTGATAATTAATGAAAACACCAAGCAGGCAAAAGATTTACTTGCCTTCATAAAAAATTTTCCTTTCGTCAAGATTTTGAAGGAGGATAAGAAAAAGGGTAAAAATCGTTATAATGCTGAATTTGTAAAAAAAATAAAAAAAGCAGAGCAAGAAATTGAAGCTGGTCAAACTGTACGCATTAACCCAAACGATGTATGGGGAAGTATAGGTTTGAAATAACAAAAACTGCAAAAGCTGATTTGGAGAAGCACTTCAAAAGTGGAAATTAAACCAATATTGCCAGAATTGGTAAAATTCTTTTAGAATTGTCGGAATCACCTTATGAAGGAACCGGCAATCCCGAACAATTAAAGTATGATTTTAAAGGATATTGGTCAAGGCGTATTAATAAAAAGGATAGGCTTATTTACAGAGTTATGGAGTATGAAGTGATTGTATATGTAGTTTCAGCCATTGGTCATTATAATGACAAGTAAAAAATAGTTATCAGTGTACCAATCTACTTTTAATCAAAACTGTTGCACAGGTGTTCTGCAATCCTTTTCAATATTTTAGCTGAGAATCAATGATAAATCAAAGGTTTAAAGCACTCATCTATAAATGATAAGGCATCTTTTAACAATCAAAAAAGATTCTTGAAAAATATTTTTTGCAACCATTTGTAAATCAAAAATCGTTTTCTATTTTTGCGTTCCCTTTTTTGAAGGGTATAGTGTGTTCATTGACATCGTGATTTAGTGGCGTAAAGTCTTCTGCATGAATTGTATTGTCTTATTGAAATTCAATTAGATAGAGTAATATATCGTCAGTACTCAGCGGGTAGGGATATTGTTTGGCGGATTAATGCCATCCATACAAAAGTTCTGAAGCTATCGGAATAATACAACGAATAGTACCGGTTGAGGAAGGATAAAACAATAAAAAGCCGATGTAGCTCAGTTGGCCAGAGCTACTGATTTGTAATCAGTGGGTCGGGGGTTCGAATCCCTCCATCGGCTCTACAGATTTATGCAGGCAATATACCATGCCGGATAGCCTCTGGCAGCAATGCTTAAATTGAGGGGGAGTTACCAGAGTGGCCAAATGGGACAGACTGTAAATCTGTTGTCTTATGACTTCGGTGGTTCGAATCCACCACTCCCCACACCATTTTAATGGTAAAGAAAATCAGCGGAAGTAGCTCATTTGGTAGAGCGATAGCCTTCCAAGCTATAGGTGGCGGGTTCGAGCCCCGTCTTCCGCTCTTAGTAAAGTTGAGGTGTTGACTTGTCAAGCCGTTGTAGCTCAGTGGTAGAGCACTTCCTTGGTAAGGAAGAGGTCGAGAGTTCGATTCTCCTCAACGGCTCGTTCTTAACAAGTGGTGCAGTGAGGAAGATAATAAGATGGAGAAGTGCGGAAGAGGTCGAAGGTTCCCAGCCCGACAGAAGTCGTTCTGGCGGGGATTCTCCTCAACGGCTCGTTCTTAACAAGTGGTGCAGTGAGGAAGATAATAAGATGGAGAAGTGCGGAAGAGGTCGAAGGTTCCCAGCCCGACAGAAGTCGTTCTGGCGGGGATTCTCCTCAACGGCTCTATAGGCAGGTAAAGCATAAATATTACATGAAGTAATAAAAAATAATGTCACTAAATTCAAGTCAGTCATAACAAATTTTGACAATTTTAATTTTAATTATATCTCACAAATCAATTATTTAAGTAACCTGTTTATTTAATATTCAAAATGGCTAAAGAAAAATTTGATCGTTCCAAACCACACGTAAACATTGGAACCATCGGTCACGTTGACCACGGAAAAACAACCTTAACCGCTGCTATCACAAGTGTGTTGGCCGACAAAGGTTTTGCTGAACAACGTTCATTCGACTCAATTGACAACGCTCCTGAAGAAAAAGAGCGTGGTATTACCATTAACACCTCTCACGTAGAGTATCAGACGGAGAAAAGACACTATGCACACGTTGACTGTCCCGGTCACGCTGACTATGTAAAAAACATGGTAACAGGTGCTGCTCAGATGGACGGTGCCATATTGGTGGTGGCTGCTACTGACGGTCCTATGCCTCAGACACGCGAGCACATCCTTCTTGCACGTCAGGTAGGTGTTCCTAAAATTGTTGTGTTCATGAACAAAGTGGACATGGTGGACGATCCTGAATTGCTTGACCTGGTAGAAATGGAAATCCGCGAACTTTTGAGTTTCTATGAGTTTGATGGTACAAACACACCTATCATCCGTGGTTCTGCTTTAGGTGGATTGAATAAAGATCCAAAGTGGGTAGATACTATTCTTCAGCTGATGAATGCTGTGGATGAATATATTCCAATTCCTCCACGTCAGGTTGACCTTCCTTTCCTGATGCCGGTAGAAGACGTATTCTCTATCACAGGTCGTGGTACTGTTGCTACAGGACGTATCGAAAGAGGTGTTATCAATTCTAACGACAACGTTGAGATCATCGGAATGCAGGAGAAAAAACTTACCTCTACCGTAACAGGTGTGGAAATGTTCCGCAAAATCCTTGATCGTGGTGAAGCTGGTGACAACGTAGGTTTGTTGTTACGTGGTATTGAAAAAACCGATATCCGCAGAGGTATGGTTGTTGCAAAACCGGGTTCAATCACTCCGCACACTGAGTTCAAAGCAGAAATCTATGTGTTGAAGAAAGAAGAAGGTGGACGTCACACTCCGTTCCATAACAAATATCGTCCTCAGTTTTACTTACGTACAACTGACGTAACAGGTGAAATTGCATTACCTGAAGGACGCGAAATGGTTATGCCGGGTGACAACGTAACTATTACAGTAAAATTAATTGTTCCTGTTGCTATGGACAAAGGTCTTCGTTTCGCAATCCGTGAAGGTGGACGTACCGTAGGTGCAGGTCAGGTTATTGAGATAATTAAATAATTGTAACGGTCAGAATCAGTCCTGAGGTAAACCCGGGACTGATTTGAAACCGGAACAATTTCAGGTGACGGAAAATTCGAACCTGCCGGAGACCGGAACTTTAAATTACGAGTGTAGTTCAAGGGTAGAATAGCGGTCTCCAAAACCGTTGATGGGAGTTCGAATCTCTCCACTCGTGCAGAAGGAGAACAAAGGTTGAAACCAGAAGTCAAATCAATTATTGACGTAATTTATTAAAATAGATGAAAAAAATCAGAGCATACGTACGCGAATCTTACCTTGAGCTTTCAACCAAGGTGACGTGGCCTACATGGGCTGAACTTCAAAGCAGTGCTATTGTGGTGCTGGTAGCTTCGTTAATCATTGGGTTGATTATATTTGTTATGGACTTCCTGTCGCAGGGCTTGATGAATACGCTGTATAAACTGTTCTAATAAAAATGCAGATGACAGAGACAGGCAAAAAATGGTACGTTATACGTGCTATCAGTGGAAAGGAAAAGAAGGTGAAGGAGTATATCGAGTCCGAAATAGAACATCAGGGATGGAAGAATGATATAGCACAGGTGCTTATCCCAACTGAAAAAGTATATAAGATAAAAGACGGAAAAAAAGTAAGTAAAGATCGCAGCTACCTGCCGGGTTATGTGCTTATTGAAGCTAATCTGACAGGGGAGATGCCACATATCATTGAAAATATTACAGGAGTGATCAGCTTTTTAGGTCCTAAAGGCGAGGCTCCAACACCATTGCGCCAGGCCGAGGTGAACAGAATTTTAGGAAAGGTAGATGAGTTGGCCGATTCAGAAGAGGTATTGAATATACCTTTTGTGGTAGGTGAGTCAGTAAAAGTAACAGACGGACCTTTTAACAGTTTCTCAGGAGTGATTGAAGAAGTGTATGAAGATAAAAAGAAACTGAAAGTAATGGTTAAGATCTTCGGGCGTAAAACTCCGCTGGAGCTTAGCTATATGCAGGTAGAAAAAGAATAAAACATTATACGAAGTAAAACGGATTTAAAAGTAACAGGCTTCCACTGTAGAAAATTTTAAATACACAGGCACTTCACAAGTTGATTAAAAAACAAATAAAATGGCAAAAGAAGTAGGAGCACTAATAAAGTTACAGGTAAAAGGCGGAGCAGCAAATCCCGCACCTCCTATAGGTCCCGCACTGGGAGCTAAGGGTGTGAACATTATGGAGTTCTGCAAACAGTTCAATGCCCGTACACAGGACCAGGCAGGAAAAGTTCTTCCTGTGATCATTACCGTATATACCGACAAGTCGTTTGACTTTATTATCAAACGTCCACCGGTATCGGTTCAGTTACTGGAAGCTGCTAAAATAAAAGCCGGTTCAGCAGAGTCTAATCGTAAAAAAGCAGGAACAATAAAATGGGATCAGGTAAAAGCAATTGCTCAGGATAAAATGCCTGACTTAAACTGCTTTACCATTGAAGCGGCAATGAGCATGGTTGCAGGTACTGCACGCAGTCTTGGAATTGCTATTGAAGGCGAAAAACCTTATTAATAGCAACAGCAAAATAATTAAATTAACAGAAGGAGTTTCGCTTAGCGAAACGTTTGCACTTCACAAATAAAATAAAATGGCAAAACTTACAAAAAACCAGAAACTGGTTACCGGGAAGTACGACAGCGAAAAAATGTACACGCTGCAGGACGCTTCCAAAATTGTAAAAGACATCACCTTTACCAAGTTTGACGCATCAGTGGATGTGAGTGTTCGCCTGGGAGTAGATCCCCGTAAGGCAAACCAAATGGTACGTGGTATTGTTACATTACCTCATGGTACTGGTAAAACAGTGAAAGTACTTGTGCTCTGCACACCCGACAAAGAAGCCGAAGCAAAAGCTGCCGGAGCTGATTATGTAGGCTTAGATGAGTACATTACCAAAATTGAACAGGGTTGGGTTGATATGGATGTGGTTATCACCATGCCTGCAGTAATGGCTAAGGTGGGTAAATTAGGACGGGTACTTGGACCACGCAACCTGATGCCAAATCCGAAAACAGGAACTGTTACCAACGATATTGGAAAAGCAGTAACCGAAGTAAAAGGAGGTAAAATTGATTTCAAAGTTGACAAAACAGGAATCATTCATGCTTCAGTTGGAAAAGTATCGTTTGATGCAAACAAAATTTATGAGAATGCAAATGAACTGATACAAACCATAATCAAGTTGAAGCCTTCTTCAGCAAAAGGTGCTTATGTAAAAAGTGTATCAATGAGCAGCACCATGAGCCCGGGAATTAAGGTAGATACCAAATCCATTGCAGGTTAACAGTTATAACCATTAAAACATTTGTAAAATGACAAGAGACGAAAAAAATTTAGAAATAGAAAGCCTTGCACAGCAGTTTACGCAATTCCCTAATTTCTACATAACCAATGTAGAAAATCTGGACAGCGACAAGACTTCCAAACTGCGCAGATTATGCTTTAATAAGAATGTAAAATTGCGTGTTGCAAAAAATAATCTTATCAAAAAAGCATTGCAGAAATTAGATGCAAACGCTTATGAATCGCTGATACCTACATTAAAAGGTACATCAGCTATCATGTTCAGCGAAGTATCCAATGTGCCTGCAAAGCTGATTAAGGAATTCCGCGCTAAGGATTCAATTCCTGCAATAAAAGCAGCATGGATTGACTCATCATTATTTATCGGAGACAACCAGATAGACACACTGGCAAATCTGAAATCGAAGAATGAGTTGATTGCAGAAGTTATTGCATTGTTACAATCACCGGCCAAGAATGTTGTTTCTCAGCTTCAGTCGAGCGGAAGCAAACTTGCCGGCATACTCAAGACGTTAGAAGAAAAGGGTTCATAAAGCTTCCACCTTTCGAATCTTACACTATAACTATAATTATCAAATTTTAAAACAAATTAAAAATTAATAAAATGGCAGATTTAAATGCATTCGCAGAACAGTTAGTAAACCTTACTGTTAAAGAAGTTCAGGAACTTTCAACGATTTTAAAAGACAAGTACGGCATTGAGCCTGCTGCTGCTGCACCTGTAATGGTAGCAGGTGGTGGCGCTGCTGCCGGAGGTGCTGCTGCTGAAGAAAAAACATCTTTTGATGTAATTCTTAAGTCAGGCGGAAACGCAAAACTTGCAGTAGTGAAATTGGTAAAAGAATTGAGCGGACTTGGCCTGAAAGAAGCTAAAGATCTTGTAGATGGCGCTCCGAAACCGGTTAAAGAAGGAGTTTCTAAAGAAGAAGCAAATTCAATCAAGCAACAACTTGAAGAAGCCGGTGCTGAAGTTGAAATTAAGTAATATTTCAACAATAAAACAATCATAGGCCTTTCCGTTTTCGGGGAGGCCTATACCCCTTTTCGAGCCATCAGTTTGAGGATGGAAAAAATTAAAATTTTGATTGAAATCAATTTAAAATAATAATCACTTGGCTGCAATCACTACAACGTCAGATAAAGGCGGATCAAAAAGAATAAACTTCTCTAAGAATAAAAACCTGATAGACTATCCTGACTTTCTTGATATACAATTAAAGTCATTTCAGGATTTCTTCCAGATTGAAACAACTTCTGACAACCGTCAGAACGAAGGACTTTACAAAGTATTTGCTGAAAATTTTCCGATAACTGATTCACGAAACAACTTCGTGCTTGAGTTTTTGGATTATTTCATTGACCCTCCACGTTATTCCATACAGGAATGTCTGGAGCGCGGACTTACACACAGTGTTCCGTTAAAAGCAAAACTTAAACTGTATTGTACCGATCCTGAACACGAAGATTTTGAAACCATCATTCAGGATGTTTACCTGGGAACCATCCCTTACATGACTCCCAAAGGCACATTCGTTATCAATGGTGCTGAGCGTGTAATTGTATCACAGTTGCATCGCTCGCCCGGAGTATTCTTCGGACAAAGCCGCCATGCCAACGGAACCAAATTATATTCAGCCCGTGTAATTCCATTCAAAGGATCATGGATTGAGTTTGCTACTGACATCAACAATGTCATGTATGCCTACATTGACCGTAAAAAGAAATTTCCGGTAACAACTCTGTTACGTGCAATAGGTTTTGAGAGTGATAAACAAATTCTCGAAATCTTTGGCCTTGCTGATGAAGTGAAGGTAAGCAAGTCAGGTTTGAAATCGCATGTAGGACGTAAACTTGCTGCAAGAGTACTTAAATCATGGGTAGAAGATTTTGTGGATGAAGATACCGGTGAAGTAGTATCCATTGAACGTAATGAGATTATTCTGGAAAGAGAAATTATTCTGGAAGATCATCATATTGACCTGATCATTGATGCAGGAGTAAAATCAATTATTCTCCATAAAGAAGATGGCAACTCAGCTGATTTTGCCATCATCTACAACACACTTCAGAAAGATACTTCCAACTCTGAGAAAGAAGCGGTTGAACATATTTACCGTCAGTTGCGTAATGCAGAACCACCGGATTATGAAACAGCACGCGGTATCATTGAAAAATTATTCTTCTCTGACAAACGTTACGATTTAGGAGAAGTAGGCCGTTACAGAATTAATAAAAAACTGAACCTGCATACGCCTGAGGATGTAAAGGTACTGACCAAGGAAGATATTATCCTTATCATCAAATACCTTATACAGCTTATCAACTCCAAGGCCGATGTGGACGATATTGACCACCTCAGCAACAGACGTGTTCGTACAGTGGGTGAGCAGTTATACTCTCAGTTTGGTGTTGGTCTGTCACGTATGGCACGTACCATCCGTGAGCGTATGAATGTTCGCGACAGCGAAGTGTTTACACCCGCAGACCTGATTAATGCAAAAACATTATCATCAGTTATCAACTCATTCTTCGGAACCAACCAGTTATCACAGTTTATGGATCAAACCAATCCATTGGCAGAGATAACTCACAAACGCAGGCTTTCTGCCCTTGGACCCGGAGGTCTCTCACGCGAGCGTGCAGGATTTGAGGTGCGTGACGTACACTATACACACTATGGCCGCTTATGTACCATTGAAACACCGGAAGGACCAAACATCGGTTTGATTTCTTCGCTGTGCGTGTTTGCAAAAATTAATAATCTGGGCTTTATAGAAACTCCATATCGTGTGATTGAAAACGGTAAGGTAGATTTGGAACGCCCACCGGTATTTTTAACTGCTGAAGAAGAAGACAATAAAGTTATTGCTCAGGCAAATGCTCACATTGATGCATCAGGAAACTTTAAAGATGCTCGTGTGAAAGCACGCTACGAAGGTGATTTCCCTGAAGTAGAACCTGAACATCTGCATCTGATGGACGTTGCTCCAAACCAGATTGCATCCATAGCTGCATCGCTCATTCCGTTTCTCGAGCATGACGATGCCAACCGTGCGCTCATGGGATCGAACATGCAACGTCAGGCAGTGCCATTGATGCGTCCTGAAGCGCCTGTAGTAGGTACCGGACTTGAAGGACAGGTTGTACGCGACTCACGCGTGCTGGTAAATGCTGAGTATGATGGAGTGGTGGAATATGTTGATGCCAACGAAATACATGTACGCAGCATTCGCACCGATGACGAAAAATTATTGTCATTTGAAGAAGATGTAAAAGTTTATCATCTGACTAAATTCCAGAAAACAAATCAGAGCACCTGTATCAATCTGCGTCCTATCGTAAAGAAAGGTGAGAAAGTAAAAGCAGGACAGGTACTTTCAGAAGGTTATGCAACCAGAGACGGAGAACTGGCTTTGGGACGTAACCTGATGGTGGCATTCATGCCCTGGAAAGGAAATAACTTTGAGGATGCTATTGTGATTTCGGAGAAAGTTGTTCGTGATGACATATTCACTTCTATTCACGTGGATGAATATACCCTTGAAGTGCGCGATACCAAGAGAGGTTTGGAAGAACTTACTGCAGATATTCCTAACGTAAGCGAAGAAGCTACACGCGACCTGGACGAGAATGGTTTGATACGCGTAGGAGCTGAAGTAAAAGAAGGTGACATCATCATAGGAAAGATTACTCCAAAGGGAGAAACAGATCCTTCACCGGAAGAAAAACTTTTGCGTGCCATCTTTGGTGACAAAGCAGGTGACGTAAAAGATGCTTCACTGAAGCTTCCTCCATCCGTTAAAGGAGTGGTGATTGACAAGAAACTTTTCTCACGTGCAGTAAAAGACAAAAATTCGAAAACCGATGACAAGGCAATCATTTCAAAATTTGATGACGAGCAGGCAAAAGATTTTGCGGCACTGAAATCAAAACTGGTTGAAAAATTATTTGTGCTTGTAAACGGAAAAACATCTCAGGGTGTGATGGACATCTATAAAGAATTTGTCATTCCGAAAGGAAGCAAATTTACGCTGAAGATGTTGCAGGAATTAGATTACAATAATATCAACGCCAACAAGTGGACTACTGATAAAGACAGAAATGATCAGATAAAAGAACTGTTGCACAATTATAACATCCGAATGAATGACATCATCGGATCCTATAAGCGCAAGAAGTTTGCTGTTCAGGTAGGAGATGAATTACCTGCAGGTATTATGCAACTTGCAAAAGTGTATATTGCCAAGAAACGTAAACTTACAGTAGGTGATAAAATGGCGGGACGACATGGTAACAAAGGTATCGTGGCAAAAATTGTGCGCGAAGAAGAAATGCCTTTCCTTGCTGACGGAACTCCTGTTGATATAGTTCTTAATCCGCTGGGTGTACCTTCACGTATGAACCTTGGTCAGATTTATGAAACCGTACTTGGATGGGCAGGAAAAAAACTGGGAGTAAAATTTGCTACACCAATTTTTGATGGAGCCAATCATGAGGAGATAGAATCATATATTGAAAAAGCAGGATTGCCAAAGTTCGGTTCTACTTACCTGACTGACGGTGGTACAGGAGAGCGTTTTGACCAGCCGGCTACCGTAGGTATCATCTATATGCTTAAACTGGGTCACATGGTGGATGACAAAATGCACGCACGTTCAATCGGACCATACTCACTCATCACGCAGCAGCCCCTCGGTGGTAAAGCACAGTTTGGTGGTCAGCGATTTGGTGAGATGGAGGTGTGGGCACTTGAAGCATTCGGTGCATCAAACATCCTTCAGGAATTACTTACCGTGAAATCGGATGACGTAATGGGAAGAGCAAAAGCATACGAAGCCATCGTTAAAGGCGATAACATGCCAACACCGGGAATTCCGGAATCATTCAACGTGTTATTGCATGAATTGCGTGGTTTAGGATTAAAAATTACTCTTGACTAATTAATTCGCAGATGAGGTGAAACACTTCATCTGCGGATTTAAATAACAACAGTTAAAAAAATAAAAAAAATAAAATGGCATTAAAGCGCGATACAAAAATAAAAAGCAACTTCTCCAAGATTATTATCAGTCTTGCTTCACCGGAGCATATTCTTGAGCAGTCAAGCGGAGAAGTATTAAAGCCTGAAACAATCAACTACAGAACGTATAAACCTGAGCGTGATGGTTTGTTCTGCGAGCGTATTTTCGGTCCTGTAAAAGACTGGGAATGTCATTGCGGAAAGTACAAACGTATTCGATATAAAGGCATCGTTTGCGACCGTTGCGGTGTTGAAGTAACTGAGAAGAAAGTAAGAAGAGAGCGTATGGGACACATCCAGTTGGTAGTGCCTGTTGCTCATATCTGGTATTTCCGTTCATTACCTAACAAAATCGGTTATCTGCTTGGGTTACCAACCAAGAAACTTGACCTCATTATTTACTATGAGCGTTATGTGGTAATTCAACCCGGTATTAAAGCTCAGGATGGAATCAACTATCTCGATTTCCTGACTGAAGAAGAATACCTGAACATATTAGATGCACTTCCTAAAGAAAATCAGCATCTGGATGATACAGACCCCAACAAATTTATTGCAAAGATGGGTGCTGATGCTTTATATGAATTGTTGTCCCGACTTAATCTGGATGAACTTTCCTATAAACTGCGCCATCAGGCAAGCAACGAAACTTCCCAGCAACGTAAGAACGAAGCTTTGAAGCGATTGAATGTAGTAGAAGCGTTTCGTAATGCCAATCAGAATATAGAAAATCGTCCTGAGTGGATGATTGTAAAAGTTGTACCTGTAATACCACCCGAACTTCGTCCGTTGGTTCCGTTGGATGGAGGACGTTTTGCAACTTCTGACCTGAATGATTTGTACCGCAGGGTAATCATCAGAAACAACCGTTTGAAACGATTACTTGAAATAAAAGCTCCTGATGTTATCTTACGTAACGAAAAGCGTATGCTTCAGGAAGCTGTTGACTCACTGTTTGACAACTCACGTAAAGTGAATGCCGTTAAAACAGAATCAAACCGTGCACTGAAATCACTTTCAGATTCATTGAAAGGTAAGCAAGGACGTTTCCGTCAGAATCTGCTCGGTAAACGTGTTGACTATTCTGCACGTTCAGTAATTGTTGTAGGTCCTGAATTGAAACTGCATGAGTGTGGTTTGCCAAAAGATATGGCTGCTGAATTGTTCAAGCCGTTTATTATTCGCAAACTGATTGAAAGAGGTATTGTAAAAACAGTGAAGTCAGCAAAGAAAATAGTTGACAGAAAAGATGCCATCGTTTGGGATATTCTTGAAAATGTACTCAAAGGTCATCCTGTATTACTCAACCGTGCTCCTACACTTCACCGTTTGGGTATTCAGGCATTCCAGCCAAAACTTATAGAGGGTAAAGCTATTCAGTTGCATCCGTTGGTATGTACAGCGTTCAACGCTGACTTTGACGGTGACCAGATGGCAGTGCACGTTCCGTTAGGAAACGCTGCAATTCTCGAAGCACAAATGCTGATGCTTGCATCACACAATATTTTAAATCCTGCCAATGGTGCTCCAATAACCGTTCCTTCGCAGGACATGGTACTTGGATTGTATTACATGACAAAGGGAAAGAAAACAACCGACAAAGAGAAAGTGAAAGGAGAAGGCTCGGTGTTTTATTCACCTGAAGAAGTTACTATTGCTTACAACGAAGGACGTGTTGATTTACATGCTTTCATAAAAGTAAAAACTTATGTAAAGGAAGAAGGCGTTATCGTCAAGCGTTTGATTGAAACTACCGTTGGACGTGTATTGTTTAACGAAGTAGTTCCGCGCGAAGCAGGATACATCAATGATGTATTAACCAAAAAAGCATTACGTGATATCATCAGCATGGTTTTAAAAACCTGCGGTATTGCTCAGACAGCACGATTCCTGGATGATATTAAAGAGCTTGGATTCAAGATGGCGTTTAAAGGTGGATTATCTTTCAACCTGAACGATGTATTGATTCCGGCTGCAAAAACAGAACTTGTTGCCAAAGCACAGGAAGAAGTAGAAGAGGTGAGAAGCAATTACAACATGGGATTCATCACCAACAACGAGCGTTACAATCAGATTATTGATATCTGGACACGTACCAACACCCGTATCACAGAAACACTGATGAAACAACTTGTTGCAGACAAACAAGGTTTCAATGCTGTGTATATGATGCTTGACTCAGGTGCCCGTGGTTCCAAAGAACAGATTCGTCAGTTAGGTGGTATGAGGGGATTGATGGCGAAACCTCAGAAGTCAGGTGCAACAGGAGGAGAAATTATTGAAAACCCGATTCTTTCAAATTTCAAAGAGGGACTTTCAATTCTTGAATACTTCATCTCTACACACGGTGCGCGTAAAGGTCTTGCCGATACAGCTTTGAAAACTGCTGATGCCGGTTATCTTACAAGAAGGCTTGTGGACGTTGCACAGGATGTAATTATTACTGAAGAGGATTGTGGAACACTACGTGGTCTTTCTGAAACAGCATTGAAGAATCAGGAAGAAGTAGTAGAATCACTTCACGACAGAATTTTAGGACGTGTATCATGTCATGATATTTACCATCCGCTTACTGGAGAACTTATTGTGCATGCCGGTGAAGAAATCATTGAAAGCATTGCAGATAAAATCGAAGAATCGCCTTTAGAAGCAGTAGAAATAAGATCAGTACTTACCTGTGAATCGAAGCAGGGAGTATGTGCAAAATGTTACGGACGTAACCTTGCAACAGGCAGAATGGTTCAGAAAGGAGAAGCTGTGGGTGTTATTGCAGCACAGTCAATCGGTGAGCCGGGAACACAGCTTACACTGCGTACCTTCCACGTGGGTGGTGTGGCTTCAAAAGGAGCTTCCGAATCACGTCACGAAGCAAAATTCGGTGGTGTTGTTGAACTCGAAGAAATGAGAACAATTCCATTCAAAGATGGTGAAAAGAAAGTTGATGTTGTTGTAGGCCGTTCAGGTGAATTCAAAATTATTGACCCGAATACCAAGGCTATACTGGCTACCAATAATATTCCTTACGGAGCACACCTTTATGTAAAGAATGGTGCTACGCTGAAGAAAGGTGATATAATTTGCGAATGGGATCCATACAACGCTGTTATCATTTGCGAAGCTGATGGTAAAATTGTTTATGAACATCTCGAAGAAGGAGTTACTTTCCGCGAAGAGTCAGATGAGATGACAGGATATAAAGAGAAAGTTGTTATTGACAGTCGTGACAAGACAAAGAATCCTGTTATCAAAATTGTTAACGACAAGAAAGAAGTTGTTAAAGCATACAACATTCCTGTGGGTGCACACATTGCAGTGAACGAGGGACAGAAAATTAAAGCTGGAGAGGTGTTGGTGAAAATTACACGTGCAAGCGGAAAATCAGGTGATATCACGGGTGGTCTGCCACGTGTTACTGAATTATTCGAAGCCCGTAATCCATCGAACCCAGCTGTGGTGAGCGAGATTGACGGTGTGGTTGCTTATGGCGGAATTAAAAGAGGTAACCGAGAGATTATCATTACATCCAAAGAAGGTGATGTGAGGAAATATCTTGTTCCATTATCCAAACATATACTGGTACAGGATAATGACTTCATTCGTGCAGGTGCCCCATTGTCAGACGGTGCTATCAGCCCATCCGATATTCTTGCTATCAAAGGACCATCACAGGTGCAGGAGTATCTGGTAAATGAAGTACAGGAAGTATATCGTTTGCAGGGTGTAAAAATCAATGACAAACATTTTGAAGTAATAGTTCGTCAGATGATGCGTAAAGTAGTTATTGCAGATGCAGGTGATACCCGTTTCCTAGAAAAAGAATCTGTAAATAAAATTGAGTTTATGGAGGAGAATGACTGGATTATGGATAAGATGGTTGTAACTGAACCCGGAGACTCTGAATATCGCCCCGGACAGATTATTACACTTCGTAAATTACGTGATGACAATTCTATCCTTAAACGTAAGGACCTGAAAGAAATTGAAGCACGTAATGCAATTCCTGCAACTTCAGCGCCATTGCTGCAAGGTATTACTCAGGCATCATTGCATACTAAGAGCTGGATTTCTGCAGCATCATTCCAGGAAACTACCAAGGTGTTGAATGAAGCATCTATCAACGGTAAGATTGATTACCTCACAGGTTTGAAAGAAAATGTGATTGTAGGACATCTGATTCCTGCAGGTACCGGACTGAGAGAGTATGAACGACTGATTGTTGGTTCTCAGGAAGAGTATGATCTTCTGATGGCATCTAAAACAGCAAGCAGCGAAGAAACAATTGAGTCGTAATTAACGTTATATTTTATAAGCGACAAATGCTGCCGTTACATTCAGTGTTTGTCGCTTTTATTTACTAAAAAACAAAAATTTAATACTGGGAATCAGATAAATAGTCAGTGAAAATAGCCATCGGCAATTTAACGCTTTATATTTGCGCCCTTCAAAAAATAATCCTGTAAGATTACAGTTATGAAGTTATCACAATTTAAATTCGGGCTAAACGAAAACCTTTTAGCAACACACCCTACAGCCAACCGCGATGAAAGCAGGTTGATGGTAATTGACCGTAAAACCGGTAAAATAGAACATAAAATTTTTAAAGACGTCATCAATTATTTTGATGAAGGTGATGTACTTGTGATGAATAACACACGTGTGTTTCCTGCACGTCTTTATGGTAACAAAGAAAAAACCGGAGCAAAAATCGAAGTGTTTTTACTTCGCGAATTGAATCCTGAAAGTAAACTTTGGGATGTGCTTGTGGACCCTGCACGTAAAATTCGTATCGGTAATAAACTTTACTTTGGCGATGATGATATGCTCGTTGCCGAAGTAATTGACAACACTACTTCCAGAGGCCGTACGTTACGTTTTCTTTTTGATGGAACGAGTGCTGATTTTCGTGAGGTAATTGAAAAACTTGGAAACACTCCTTTGCCGAAATATATAAAACGCAAAGCTGAGCCTGAAGACAAAGAACGATACCAAACGGTATATGCCAAGAATGAAGGTGCTGTGGCTGCTCCAACAGCAGGGCTGCACTTCAGTAAGCAATTACTCAAGCGATTTGAAATTAAAGGAATTAACCTTGCTGAACTTACTTTGCATGTGGGTTTGGGAACTTTCAGACCGGTTGAAGTAGAAGATTTAACCAAACACAAAATGGACTCAGAGTGGTTTAAAATACCAATGGAATGTGTAGATATTGTCAACAAAGCCAAAGCAGGCAAAAAACGTATATGTGCCGTAGGAACCACGTCTATGAGAGCTATGGAATCTTCAGTATCTACGTTGGGTGAATTGAAGCCATTTGAAGGATGGACCAATAAATTTATTTTCCCTCCTTATGATTTCAGTGTTGCCAATTGCATGATTACAAATTTTCACATGCCCGAATCTACATTGCTGATGATGGTGTCAGCATTTGCAGGATATGACCTGACTATGCACGCTTACAAAGTGGCCATGAAGGAGAAATACCGCTTCTACAGCTATGGCGATGCCATGCTGATTCTTTAACAGATTTAATGCAAGAGTATGTCTGCTCCTGAACGAATAGCAGTAATAGTTGCAGGCGGCAGCGGACAACGAATGAATGCCGGCATACCTAAACAGTTTATGCAGTTAAATGGTAAGCCGGTAATTTTTTATTCCATCGAAAAGTTTCATGAATGCAATGCTGCAATTATTGTTGTATTGCCCGAAGACCAAACTGAAAACTGGCAGAAACTGATTCGCCAACATAGTATGCAGATACCGCATAAGGTTACTGTTGGAGGTGCCACCAGAAGTTTATCGGTATTTAACGGGCTAAAAATGGTGAGGAACGGTGATGCACTTGTCGCAGTTCATGATGCAGCAAGGCCAGTGATATCCGTTTCACTCATTGAAAAACTATTCGATGAAGCTTCAAAAAAGGGGAATGCCATTCCTGTGATTCCTGTAAAAGATTCGATAAGAAGAATAACTGCTGATGAAAACAAATCGGTTGACAGAGACCAGTATTTTATTGTACAAACACCTCAGGTATTTCGTGCAATGCCACTCATAAATGCTTTTGAAAACAACAAGTTAGCTTCGTTTACGGATGAAGCGTCACTGATGGAGCAATCAGGAGTTGAAATATCAACGGTTCCAGGGGAGATTACAAATATTAAAATTACTTTTCCTGAAGACCTGAGTTATGCGCAATCAGTATTAAGGACCAAATAAAAATCAGTGTAATACAGATGTAAGAAATCAGTTTTTAAATTCGATTTCTCAATGCTATTATCTTATTTTTTACATTTGAAATTAAAATTGAAAACTAACGTTTATGAAAGTTGTAGGTGCAATTTATAATTAACAGTTAGTTGTGAAAAAGGAATAAGCCAAACAGTGATAAGTGTAAAACATAAAACAATAAACTTGCAATACATGAATAGTTTATTCAATTGTAGGTTCAAATCTTTGGTCAAGGTTATGTTTTTGCACATTTTCTTTTTGTTGTGGGCTTCCCTTGTTTTTGCAACAGGCAATGACTCATTATCTGTAAGAGCGGATTCTGTCAAGACTTTAGTTGTTCATCATAAAGATTTTAAAACCAACATTCAACCTGATATGCTGAGCGAAAACAGTGCATCGCAGATCAGAGCAGGTTTGATTTATGATTGCAATACCCGAACCATCGTATGGGAAAAGGATATGAAATATGCTTATCCCATTGCTTCATTAACCAAGATGATGGTGGCATTGTTAACTATTGAAGACATAAAAGCAGGTAATGTTGACTGGTTAGACAAAATAGAAACAGAAAGAAGCTATCGCGCCAGCAGAAGATCAAGAAGGGTGATTAAGGTAAAGGAGACTTATACGTTGGAAGGCCTGCTGAAGATGGCCATGATTCCTTCAAACAACGAAGCATGTGCGCTGATTGGAAAATATCTTGGCGGTTCGGTTGATACATTTGTAAAGAGAATGAATACCAGAGCTGCTGAATTAGGAATGACACAAACTTTTTATTCCAACCCTTCAGGATTACCTGCAGGATATGGAAATCTGGATAACAGCTCTTCGCCAAGTGACTTGCTCCGACTGGCTACTGAACTTATTAAGTATCCTGAGATTCTGGCCATCACCAATATTGCTTTTGCTGAAGTTGAAAACGGAAGAGGTTCGGTAATTTATAGAAATCATAATCATCTGGTAATGGATTATCCCGGTGAAGTAGATGGTTTAAAAACCGGTTATACCAAGAATGCAAAATTTTGCCTTGTGGCAACAGCACAAAAGGATAATCATCGCCTTATTGCCATAGCACTTGGTGTTTCTAATCCATGGTTGCGCAATCAGATTGTAGGTGAGATGCTGAACAATTATTACGTTCAGTTGGGCTGTGGCCCGATGGGTAACGAAAAGATTGATCCGTTAATTGTTAAGGCCGATTCTAAAACTACCAATGCTATTGCTGCCGGCAACACTCCGGTGATGAAGCAGGAAGTGGTTTATAAAACCGTAACTTCTATCAGCAAGAAAACCCATGTTGTGAAGAGCGGGCAAACGTTGAGTGATATTGCATCAAAATATAATTGCTCCGTGAATGAATTGAAGAAGTGGAATGGACTTCGTTCGAGTAAGATTTATGCAAATCAGAAATTAGCGGTAAGAACACATGTAAAGAAGCAGGTACCCGTGATGGTAAATGTTGTTCAGAATTACGATGCCTGTGAAGATGATGCTGAAGATTGTAGCCCTCCTGCAACCGCTGAAACAAAAACAAAGACTGTGAATGTGAAAAATACGACTGCAAAAACAGAGAAAAATTCAGTAGATAAATTTATCTATTATCAGGTGCAGGCAGGTGATACATTATGGAAAATCTCTCAACAATATCCGGGAACTACTGTAGAACAAATTAAGAAACTGAATAATATTCAGAATGCTCGCGACTTAAAAACCGGAAGTAAAATAAAAGTTGCCGTTGACGGTTAATCATTAAATCAAATCAAAAAAATGAGAACTATTAAAACACTTGTTGTTGTGGCTATGCTGTTGGTGTGTAATTCCATTCAGGCACAAAACAAATATCCAATAGATGAAAGTACTAAATTGATTACCTATAGCAAGGTGATTGAAATCCCCAATACTTCAAAAGCAGATCTTTATTCAAGAGCATTGGCATGGGCAAATACATATTACAAAAACCCGGCAGACGTGATACGTGAAAAAAATGCGGAAGATGGTAAGATGGTTTGCAAAGGTCGGTTTAAACTGATGAGTGAGCCTGATAAAAAAGGCTTTCAGAAGGACGAAGGAAATATGCAATACACACTGACTGTGGAAGCTAAAGACGGGAAATTTCGGTATAAATTGACAGAAATAAACTGGAAACAGGTTTCCTATTATCCGGCAGAAAAGTGGATGGACACCAATAATCAGTATTACAATAAATCATGGGACTGGAATCTGAAATATTCAGATGAGCAGATTGATAAAATCATTGCTGATTTGAAAAAGTACATGATGCATCCGCCTCAGGTGAAGAAGGATGATTGGTAATCATTGATACATGTGTTGAATTGTAATAGCAGTGGGCATTTCGTGTTCTGAGAATCCTCACTTCTTCAATTTTAAGATTATTTAATATGAACCCTGATTTGATTAATCATGAATCAGGGTTAATTCATTCTTGATGCCAACTGGCATCTGACAGCATCATTTTCTGTCGTATTTTTGCAGGGTGAGAAAGCAGAATATCAGGGCAGTTTCAAAGGAAGATATAGAGTCTTTTTTTGTTTCTATAAGCGAAAAACCTTTTCGTGCACGTCAGGTGTATGAATGGTTGTGGAAGAAGAGTGCGCGTTCGTTTGATGAAATGACCAACCTCTCCAAAGAGGTACGAGGTAAACTGGCAGAGAAGTATGACTTTACGCCAATAATAATCGAGAATGAACAGCGAAGTCATGACAGAACCATTAAATATGGTTTTAAATTATTTGACGGAAATGTAGTAGAAGGAGTTTTAATACCAACTACATCACGTATGACAGCCTGTGTGTCTTCACAGGTGGGATGCAGCCTTGCCTGTCAGTTTTGTGCTACAGGAAAAATAGGAAGGGTACGGAATCTTACAGCCGATGAAATTTACGATCAGGTTGCCATTATCCGCGAACAGAGCGAGAAGAATTATGCTACACCGCTCAGCAATATTGTTTACATGGGTATGGGCGAACCGCTGCTTAATTATCAGAATGTACTCAAATCAATAGAACATGTTACCTCACCCGAAGGACTGAATATGTCGCCACAGCGAATTACAGTGTCAACAGCAGGAATTGCGAAGATGATTAAAAAATTGGGTGACGATCAGGTTAAGTTTAATCTGGCATTGTCGCTGCATGCTGCCAATGATTTAAAGCGCGATAAGATTATGCCCATCAATGAGCACAACAATCTGGAAGTGCTGAAAGAAGCTTTGATATATTTCTATGAGAAAACAGGAACCAGAGTGACCTATGAATTTATCGTATTCAACAATTTTAACGATTCGCTTGCTGATGCCAGGGACCTGGCTCAGTTTGCAAAGACGGTTCCATGTAAAATAAATCTGATAGAGTACAATGCTATTGGTGACGGAGTTTTTGAAAAAGCAAGAGCTGACAGGTTGGAAGCATTCAAAAATTTTCTGGAATCAAAAAATCTCGTTGTAAATGTAAGACGAAGCAGAGGCAAAGACATTGATGCTGCCTGCGGACAGTTAGCCAACAAGAACAAACAGAGTAGCATGATATAATGCCAATAGACTAAAACCCTACCTTTGGCACTTCAGAATTTTATGGAACTCACTCTCGAGACGATTAAGAAACCAATTGCACATGAAATGGAAACTTTTGAATTAAAGTTTCGCGAAGCCATGCGCAGCAAGGTGTCGCTCGTGGATAAAATCATGCATTACATCGTTAGACGTAAAGGCAAACAAATGCGACCGATGTTTGTGTTTTTGTCGGCAGGAGTTTGTGGGTCTGTGCAAGAGTCAACTTATACTGCTGCATCGCTGATTGAACTTTTGCACACAGCAACACTGGTGCACGATGATGTGGTGGATGATTCATTAATGCGGAGAGGATTTTTTTCTATCAATGCATTATGGAAAAATAAAATTGCCGTGTTGGTTGGCGACTATCTTCTTTCAAGGGGATTACTTATTGCCGTACAGAATAAAGAATACCGTTTGCTCGAGATAGTGAGCAATGCTGTGAGAGAAATGAGCGAAGGCGAATTGCTGCAGATGGAAAAGGCACGTAAACTGGATATTACAGAAGAAGTATATTTCACCATTATCAGACAAAAAACGGCATCTCTGATTTCATCCTGTTGCGGTAGTGGAGCTGCGTCATCAGGTGCTGCGGAAGAACAGATTGACAGGATGCTCACACTTGGAACAACCATAGGGCTTGCATTTCAGATTAAAGATGATTTGTTTGATTTTGAAAAAAGCATTTCCACGGGAAAACCTTCCGGTATTGATATTAAAGAGAGAAAGCTTACGTTGCCTGTCATCTATGCTTTAAACCAGTCCACCTCTTCTGAAAAAAGACATATCATTAACATGATAAAAAATGAAAACGAGAATCCTGTTAAAGTAAATGAAGTACTGAAGTTTGTTGACAGTAAGAAAGGAATTGATTATGCAAGAAACAAGATGTTTGAATTAAGAGATGAAGCATTTTCTATTCTGAATGAATTTAAAGACAGTACCTACAAACAATCCATGAAAGATTTAATAACTTTTACAACCAACAGAAGTTATTGAATAATGAAGTGGAAGCGAATTGCAGCACTTTGTCTGGTAGTGTCAGGTGGCATTTTGGTACTGATTTATTTTACCTCCTTATTCAGTATCAGTGAGCTGGTTTATCCCAAAAGAATTACAGCACAGTCATTAGCCGATGAAGAAGATGAAGCACCAAAAATTTTAAGGAAAAATATATTGGTTAAGAAAGATCAGGTGGTCATACCTTCTCAGTTAAATCTTGCCTACAGGAATTTTAATGTAGAAGTCAATCGTTCATTTCAAATCAGTGGATGGTACATTCAGCAGCCTGACGATTACAAAGCCGGAACGGTATTATTGCTTCACAACTGGAATAAAAGTAAGATCAGTATGCTCAGCATGGCAGAATCATTATATCAGTTGGGCTTTCATGTATGCCTGATAGACTTACCTGCACATGGCGAGAGCAGCGGTGATAAGTTTTTGATAAATTCTGCTCTCACCGAAAACCTGAAATTGGTTTTGGACAGTTTGTACTGCCTGTATGAAACCAATACAGTAAGCATCATCTGTTCGGGTTTAAGCAGCATTGAAGGGGTTAACCTTGCTGCCAACGATCCGCGAATAAATGTATTAATACTTCAGAATCCTGTTCCCTCTGTAACGGAAATTATTGATCAGCAGATAGCTGAAAAGTGGAATGGCTTGAAATTTTTTATCAAACCATTGGCATATTTAAGATATGAACAAACTACAGGGATGTCTGCAGATTCAGTAAATTTGTATATGAGTCTGAAAAATTTTTACAAACCAATGCTGATAGCTTTAACCGACAGTGCAACAGACCGTGATGTGTTGAATGCAATTGCTGTTTATGACAGTTCAGCAACATCGGTAAAAAAGATTTGGACAAAGAATGCACGGAGCTTTATCAGAAGCGATGAGGATGCTGAAAAAAATATTTATCGTGCTATGGCAGCATTTATCAATTCAAATCTGCCCGCAGAAATTCCGGTGATAAAAAGCAGAAAAAGAATAGCAGAAAGATGATTCCAAAGCAAACGGTTGACCTGATATTGGAAACAGCCCGTATAGAAGAGGTGGTAGGCGATTTTGTGTCGTTGAAAAAGCGGGGTGTCAATATGCTTGGATTATGCCCGTTTCACTCTGAGAAAACGCCTTCTTTTACGGTTTCGCCTGCCAAAGGAATTTATAAATGTTTCGGCTGCGGCAAAGCCGGTGATGCCGTTCGCTTTGTGATGGAGCATGAAAGTTTTACTTATCCTGAAGCATTAAGATACCTGGCAGAAAAATATCGTATTGAAATAGAAGAGGAGCAACCCTCTCCTGAGCAATTGCAAAAGCAGGATGAAAAGGAAAGTTTGTTCGTAATGTATTCTTTTGCTCAGAAATTTTATTCAGATTATCTTTTTAATACCGAAGAAGGGAAAGCAATAGGTTTAAGCTATTTTAATGAGCGAGGTTTTAATGAATCTATCATTCAGAAATTTCAGTTAGGCTATGCACCTGACAGCTGGGATGCATTGACTCAGGCTGTTTATACCAATAGTTTCAACAAGCAGATTTATGAGAAAAGCGGACTGGCAATAGTTAAAGAATCACAGAGTGAAAGCAGTGCTCCGAGGGTATATGATCGTTTCAGGGCAAGAGTGATTTTTCCAATACATAATCTCACAGGACGGGTAATTGCTTTTGGTGCGCGGCAGTTGCATAATGATCCTAAGAGTCCAAAGTATATCAACTCACCTGAAACAGATATTTATTACAAGAGCAAATCGCTGTATGGAATTTCGTTCGCTCGAAAAGCAATATTGCAGAATGACGAATGTTTTTTGGTTGAAGGATATACGGATGTAATATCATTGCACCAGGCAGGAGTTGAAAATGTTGTTGCATCGTCAGGAACTTCTTTAACACATGAGCAGATAAGACTGATAGCCCGTTTTACCAAAAACATTACCATACTTTATGACGGAGATATGGCAGGAATTAAAGCTTCGTTAAGGGGAATAGATTTAATTCTTGAAGAAGGATTGAATGTTCGAATTGTTTTATTCCCTGATGGTGACGACCCCGATTCCTTTGCACGTAAAACAGGAACGGTTCAGCTGAAAGAGTATATTAAGAATAATGCGCGTGATTTTATTGCTTTCAAAACCGGCTTGTTACTTGAAGAAGTTTCAAATGATCCCATACGAAAGGCAGGACTGATTAAGGATATTGTAGAGAGTATTTCAAAAATTCCTGACGCCATATTACGCAGTATGTATGTCAAACAATGTTCGGAACAAATGCAGGTCACGGAGCAGGTTCTGATATTTGAGATGAATAAAATAAGAAGGAATCTGTATAAAAAGCAGAGTGATGAAGATGCAGGTGAACTTACAGATAAACTTATGGAAATGCAGTTTATTCCACAGCAAACTGAAACTGCTGAGATGAATGCATGGCATCAGGAAAAAGAAATTATTCGTCTGCTGTTGAACTATGGCGACCTGATTGTGAATCTTCCCGGTGAGGAGCAACAATCGGTGAGTGTAAGAGAGTTTATACACAACGAGCTTACTCCTGACGGATATGGTTTTGATGATGAAATCTTTGCAGGAATATTTTCGCATTTCGTTGCACAAAATGCAACAGAGTTTGTGACAATGCTCAAAACGGACACATCATCCGAACTGGAAAAACTCAGAGATATCGCCCTGGAGATGATGGTCAATAAGTATGAACTGAATGACTGGGAGTCAAGAGGTATCCATGTAAAAAAAGAAGAGGATAATCTCAATGAAACGGTCATCAATCCCATTTATCATCTCAAGTTGAGACGTGCTCTGATGCTCAAACAAAAAAACAGCAAACGGCTTAAGGACAATCCGCCGCTTACAGATGAGGAAATGGATGAAGTTCTGACTACACAAAAAAATTATGAAGCCTTTATTCAGGCAATTTCAAAATACCTCGGTATAGTTACTCTTGAGTAACAGGGAGAGGCTATTTGCTTAGCCGATAGATTTTACTCCTTAATTTTTTCTTAAAGCTTTATCGGACAAGGAATTGTTTAGCATGGAAATGGTATTATTGTGCTGAATAAATACATTTGTACCCTAACAAATTTCGTATATGAAAATTGATTTCAAAAAACTGATACCTCATGGTATTGCCATAGCTGTCTTTCTGATTATTACTGTCATTTATTTCTTTCCGTTGTTTCAGGGAAAGGGACTCGAACAACATGATATTGCTCAGTGGACAGGAATGAGCAAAGAGCTTACCGATTTCAGAAATAAATATCATACCGAGCCTTTGTGGACCAATGCCATGTTCAGTGGTATGCCTGCCTATCAGATTTCAACATTATATCCTGCCAACCTGATGCAGTATGTAAATGATGTATTGTTTTTCTTTCTGCCATCACCGGCTTCATATATTTTTCTTGCATTGCTAAGTTTCTATATTCTTATGCTGGTGTTGCGGTTTGATTACCGAATGGGAATAGCCGGAGCCATAGCTTTTGCTTTTTCAAGTTACAATTTTGTTATCATCACAGCAGGACACAATTCGAAGGCACATGCCATTGCTCTTATTCCGCTTGTGTTCGCAGGCATCATTATGACTTACCGAGGGCGATTGCTGTTTGGCGGAGCTTTGACTGCCATTGCTCTTGCATTAGAGTTATATGCCAACCATTTGCAGATTACATATTATCTGATGATTACCATCATGGTGATGATAATTGCATATTTTATAGATGCTGTTATTCATAAAACATGGATGGATTTTATTAAGCGTTCAGCAGTACTTGCAGTTGCTGCTATTTTAGGAATCTTACCAAACTATACAAGTCTTGCTGCCACGTATGAGTATGGTAAGTACTCCACACGCGGGCCAAGTGAACTGACAGAGAAAAAAGAGTCAACAGGATTAGATAAAGATTATGCTTTCAGTTACAGTTATGGTATCAGCGAAACATTTACACTTATCATTCCACGTTTTCATGGAGGAGCTTCGGTAGAACCACTGAGTGAAACATCTGCAACCTATCAGGCACTTGTTTCCAATGGAGTGCCGATGCAACAGGCCAAAAGTTTTATTCAGAACGTGCCGCTTTATTTCGGAAATATGCTTTCCACTTCAGGCCCACCTTATGCAGGTGCTATTGTATGTTTTTTGTTTGTTGCGGGACTGTTTTTGGTCAAGGGCAAAGAGAAATGGTGGCTGCTTGCTGCAACTATTCTTTCTTTCATGCTTGCATGGGGAAGCAACTTTTTAGCATTTAACGAATTCTTCTTTTATCACTTCCCGGGTTATAATAAGTTCAGAGCAGTAAGTATGATATTGACTATTGCACAGTTTACCATGCCGTTGCTTGCACTACTTGCACTGAAACAAATTTATGACGGTAAAACTGCAAAACCTGAAATATTCAAGTCGCTAAAATTGTCGTTCTATATCACCGGAGGTTTTTGTTTGTTGTTTGTTGTACTTCCCGGATTATTTAATGACTTTAGCTCTGGTGCTGATGAACAATTGAAGCAATACGGTTGGCTGATAGATGCTATTAAACAAGACAGGGAATCAGCATTGCGCATGGATGCACTCCGTTCACTGATATTTATTTCACTGGCATTTGGTGTGATTTGGTTTATGCTGAAGGAGAAACTCAAATCTACACTGGCAGTAGTCATTCTTGCAGCGTTATTTATTGTTGATTTGTGGACGGTTGATAAACGTTATCTCAACGATCAGCATTTCACATCTAAGAGCAAAACCGTTAAACCTTTTGAACCATCACAGGCTGATTTGCAGATTATGCAGGATACCACACTCGGATATCGGGTGATGAATACTACTGTGAGTGCTTTCAATGATGCATCTACATCTTATTTCCATCGAAGCATTGGAGGATATCATGGTGCCAAACTAAAACGTTATCAGGAATTGATTGAAAATTGTATTGCCAAGAATAATATGAGTGTACTTGATATGCTCAACACCAAATATTTTATTGTAAGTGATAATGAACATCAGCCCGTTGCTCAGACCAATCCCGGAGCATCAGGTCCTGCATGGTTTGTTGACACGGTGAAGATAGTGGCTAATGCTGATGAGGAACTGAAATCACTTGATTCATTCAACCCAAAAACAATTGCGTTTGTGGATAAAAGATTTGAATCCATACTGAAAGGATTTAAACCTGAACATGATTCAACAGCTTCTGTTAAACTTACTTCCATTGTAAGCAATCATTTGGTATATGAAACGCAGACGGCATTGCCGCAGTTCTGTGTGTTTTCTGAGATATATTATGACAAAGGCTGGAATGCTTATATTGACGGAAAGAAATCGGATTATGTGCGTGCCGATTATGTGCTGAGGGCAATGGTGGTGCCTGCAGGTAAACATACTGTTGAGTTCAAGTTTGAACCGGAAGTGTATGCAACCGGAGAGAAAATCTCTCTTGCAGGCTCGCTGATTGTGTTGCTGTTTTTTGCGGCAGGTACGTTTATGGAGTTAAAAAGTTCAGATAAAAAAACAACCTGAGTATTCTTGAAAAAGGTTTTAGTCATTACGTATTACTGGCCGCCCAGCGGAGGTGCAGGCGTACAGCGATGGCTGAAGTTTGTGAAATATCTTCGGCAATATGGCTGGGAGCCTGTAGTGTTCACCGTGGCAGATGGTGAATTCCCTGAGCGAGATGACTCATTGCTGAAAGATATACCTGAAGGAATTGAGATTATCAGAGAACCTATTAAAGAGCCTTATCTGTTATATAAATTGTTCATTGGCAGAGGAAGGAAAGAGAAGATACATGCAGGTTTTCTTACAGAAAAAAAGAAAAGCAGTTTGTTGCAAAACATTGCAGTTTGGATAAGAGGAAATTTTTTTATCCCTGATGCACGGATGTTGTGGATTAAACCTTCTGTAAACAATTTGCATAAATGGCTTGGACAGAATAAGGTTGATGCTTTAGTGAGTACAGGTCCTCCGCATAGCTGTCATTTGATTGCATTAAGACTTAAAAAGCTGACTGGAATTCCATGGCTTGCTGATTTTCGTGATCCATGGACAAAGATTGATTATTATAAAGATTTGAAACTAACAGCCCGTGCCGACAGAAAGCATCACCGTTTGGAGCGCGAAGTAATATCTAATGCAGATGCTGTTGTTACTGTTGGTAAAACCATGCAAGAGGAGTTTGCAGCTCTTGTCAGTCGTGATATTGATTGCATAACCAATGGATATGACGATGAAGATATCACAAAAGAGAATGTTGTTCCGGATAAGGAATTCAGTATTGCTCATGTTGGTACCATGGTGAAAACACGAAATCCCGTAGCTCTGTGGCAGGCGTTAAGTGAGTTGTTGAAAGAAGAACCTGAGTTTAAGAATTATTTACTTTTAAAATTGGTAGGGAAGGTTGATGTTACAGTTCAGGAATCATTAAAGCAGTATGGGTTAATTAATAACGTAAAGTTTATAGACTATCTGAGTCATGAGGATGTAGTAAAGGTGCAACGACAATCACAGATTTTGTTATTGGTAATTAATCGTACGCATAATGCCAAAGGTGTGCTTACCGGGAAATTGTTTGAATATATGGCTGCGAGGAGACCAGTTATATGTATAGGTCCTGTAGATGGTGATGCTGCAGAAATAATCAATGAAACACAATGTGGAAAAACTGTTGATTATGACGATGTAAATTCTTTGAAAAAAATAGTTAATGAGTATTATATGCAATACTTGCATCACAAATTGAATGCTTCTTCCGTTAATATTGAAAAATACAGCCGTAAGATATTAACAGAAAAACTCTCTCAGGTATTGAACAGAATAATCCGCTAATGCAAAATAATATAGACGGATATGTCAATGTGTAATTGTTGGAGAATATTGCTGTATAATAATCGTATAAAGAGTAAAAAGATAAATTTGTGCACTTGATAATTTTGTTGTGATAAAATTAGTAACCATTATAGGCGCTCGTCCGCAAATTATAAAAGCTGCTGCCATCAGCAGGGCAGTGAAAACATCATTCTCTGATAAAATAAAAGAAGTGATAGTGCACACCGGCCAGCATTACGACCATAATATGTCGGCTGTTTTTTTCGATGAACTGAAAATTCCGAAAGAGAATTATAACCTGAATGTAGGATCTGCAAGTCATGCAGTGCAAACTGCAGAAATCATGCGGTTATTTGAACCCATTTTGGAGGAAGAAAAACCACAGGGTGTGCTGGTGTATGGTGATACCAATTCAACGCTGGCGGCAGCATTAACTGCTGCTAAAATGCACATACCTGTTATTCATGTGGAGGCAGGTATGCGTTCATTCAACAAAACGATGCCAGAGGAAATAAACCGTATTTGTTGTGATCATATTTCAACCATGTTGTTTTCGCCAACTGTTACCGGTATAGAAAATCTTTGTCGGGAAGGATTTTCAACAAAAGCTAAAGCACCTTATACCATCAACAACCCTTTGGTGGTGCATTGCGGAGATGTGATGTATGACAATTCAATTTATTTTGCTACAGAGGCCAAACAAAAATCAACCATACTGTCTGATTTAAATTTATCTTCCGGGGAGTTTACATTATGCACCATACATCGCGACAGTAATACTGATGATGCAGATAACCTGAATTCAATTTTCAGAGCATTACTGCATATTGCCGGGAATCATAAACAGAAAATTGTTATTCCTATGCATCCGCGTACTTCTAAAGTATTGTCGCAGCAACTGCAATCGGAACTTGCAGAAAGTTTAGAGCATAGCTCCGAAATTCAGATTATAGAACCGGTTTCATTTATGGACATGATTGTTCTGGAATCAGAGTGTAATATGATTATTACCGATTCAGGTGGTGTGCAAAAAGAATCCTATTTTTTTAAGAAACCTTGTGTGATATTGAGAAATGAAACAGAATGGGTTGAGTTGATAGAGCAGGGTACTGCTGTTATTGGAGGAACTGAAACCGAGAATATAATTGCAGCATTTAACCGGTTAAAATCAAAAAAATTGAATTTTCCACCCTTATTTGGAGACGGCCATGCTGCTGAATTTATCTGTAAACAGATTTATTCTGCAGTGAATTAATTATTTTTACAGTAAATAAATTACTGTTGAAATACGTCTTATCCAAATCGAGTTACATCCGAAGTCTGCAATGCCTTAAGTCGTTATACTTTTATAAGTTTAATTATAAGGATCGTGAT
>Ga0209200_1000400_pt1 | contig 49353 bp, 35 predicted proteins | sample AD_UKC033_MetaG_FD_184406 | JGI IMG/M metagenome (GOLD analysis project Ga0209200, IMG submission 184406) | Active sludge microbial communities of municipal wastewater-treating anaerobic digesters from USA - AD_UKC033_MetaG (SPAdes) (version 2) | ecosystem: Engineered > Bioreactor > Anaerobic >... | reverse complement strand
CATCATGGCGTTGGCCAGGCCGGTCACCAGGTTGGTCGCGCCGGGGCCGCTGGTGGTCATGCATACGCCGACCTTGCCGGTAGCCCGCGCCCAGCCTTCAGCCATGTGTACCGCCGCCTGTTCATGACGCACCAGCACATGGCGCACGGGATAGGCCGGCATCGCATCGTAGGTGGGCAGGATCGCGCCGCCGGGATAGCCAAAGACCACGTCCACGCCCTCGCGCAGGATGGTCTCCCAAACAATCTGAGCACCTGTCCGTTCCATAAGCTTGTACCTCGCGTCCGCAGTTGGAATGTTGGAACAAAAAACCTCAGTCCAGCTCCCCCCTGGCGGCTCAACGGTGAGCCGAAGAAGGGTGAACTGGCTGAGGCATCGTCGCTTCACGAAGGCCACATGGCCTGGCAGCGCTTGGTCAGAACCGCTGCCGCTCAATTGTTCGCACCGGCGCATCAAAAAAGCCCCTCCCGAAGCTGGGAGGGGCTTTGATCGCCTTCAAGGGCTTTGCTGCCTGAGCTTAGCGCCTGGTCGGCCTCCCAGCGGGAACCGGCTCCCGGAGAATGACCGGGAGCACAATAACCAGGAGACTAAGGAGGACCAGACTTGTCAGCATGAACTGTCAGCACCTTGCGTATTTATTCTAGTCGTCACAAAACGTGTGGCGCCAGTATAACCCGATTGGAGGGCTTTGTCAACCCCCCAATCGGCAAAAGCGCCCAGGAATCAAGATATTTTAAGGTTTCATGACGCAGCGCGCAGCAATGGCCTACGCCATCGCTGCTGGCTGCTGGCCCGGCGCCTCTTGCGCAGCGACCTCATCCCAGATCAGCCGCTCGAAGCCCAGCCCCACCACGGCGTAGGTGCGCAGACGCAAGGTTGCGCCATAGCTCGCCTCCAGCGCCGTGCGATAACGCTGAAGCTGCAAGCGGGCTTCGGCCAGCCGGGCCTGCACGGCAGGCAGGGCCGCCAAAGCGTGCCGATCCATCTCGCGCGCTGCCTCGCCAGTGATCCCCGCTTCCTTCAGCTTCACCAACTTAAACTCTAGCAGCAGGTCCAACAGCTGATACTGGCGCATCTCGGGGCGGACGATCAAGGTCAAATCGGCGTAGCGACGCGCCAGCGATGTCTCTGAATCGACGATGTAGAAGGTGTCGTCGAAAAGCAAAGTCAGAAAGGTGGTTTTGAGGGTCATTTCGCTGGCCCAGCGATAATCCCTATTGTCCAGCACCGGAAACAGGCGCTGTTCCACGAAATCACACACGGGCTGTAAGTCGCCATGTTGGTAGAGTGTCTCAGCCGCCAGGAAGACCGCGTCGTGCTGGCGGCGATCGGGCAGCAGCAGATCGCGCAGACGCTCCACATACAGCTTGCGTACCACCAGATTGGGCACGCGCAAGGTCAACTTGCCCAGTTCCGTTTCCCCGGCGCCCAGCGTCAGCACCCCCAGATAGTACAGCAACGACGCCATGAACGTGCGGTCTTGCGAGGGTGTCAACATCTCGGCTACGCCAAATCTATCCTCCAACTGACGGATGCTGATGAGCGACTTTTCCTCCAACGCGTCGAGGATCAAGGCCCGCCCATCCGACAGGCCGGCCACATAGGCGATCTTGGCCCGATCGCTGGCGAAGTTGCTGTCCAGCATGGCGCGCGGCGCTTCGCAATGGCGCTGGAAATGATCGAAGTAGTACAACGCCAGCATGGGGTTGTAAATCAGATCTCGGGCGTCGTAGGTGAAGGCGTAGCCATTGTAGAAGCTGCGCATGGTGGCCAGCGCCTCTGCAGCCCGCTCAGGCGGATAGCCGCACTCGCTGGCGATCTCGTCCAGCGTCTCGGCTACCTCAGCCTCCCAAAAGCCGCACAGGGCGTGCAGGGCTGGCTCGAAGGAGATGTGCTTGGCCACGTTGTAGCCACTGGTGGCATCGCTCAGCGCCACCGGCGACACTCCGGTGATGAACACGCGCTCCAACCCGCGGCCCGCCGCGGCTGATTTGACCACCTTGAAAAGCGTCTTCAGCAGGCCATCGCCATAGAGCAGCGCCTCATATCGCTCCCGGCCGCCCGGACCGCTGCCCATCAGCACCTCATTGGCGAAGTTGTCGTACTCGTCGATCAAGAGATAAAAACGGTGTCCACGTTTCTTCACCACCGGCAAGACCGCTTCGAAGGAAGCAATGGCGTCATCGGGATTGATGTCGATGGCATCGGGCAGATAGTCCTGATACCAAAGCACAAAAGCCTTGACCGCATTGTTGATATGGTTGTGTAGCGCCTGCTTGACCTGCTCAGGCGAGCCCTGAGGATCCACGACGGAGAAATCCCAGCGCATCACCAGGTACTGGCTGTGCAGCGGCGTGGGGTTCTGGCCGATGGCCAGGCGGCCAAAGAGCTGCTCGAACTCGCCCGCCCGCGCCACATCGTAGTAATTCTCCAGCATCGACAGCAGCAGGCTTTTGCCGAAACGCCGCGGGCGCAGGAAGAGCACATGCTTGCCCATCTCCTCCAGGGTATGGATGTGAGCGCTGCGGTCGACGAAATAGTAGCCCTCGCCGATGACCTGGCGAAAGTCGCTGATGCCGTAGGGGAACTTCATCGGCCAACCTCTCTTGGCTGCGTGCTGACGACCGCCCGAGGCGACGGCCTGCCGTCATTATAGCATAGCACGCGCCTGCCGGGCAACAGGACCACGCGAAAGTTGGCAAGTCCCGCAGGACTTGCCAACTTTTTATCCACCCAACGGCCTGCCGCCGCCCCGTCAATGCCGGAAGTGCCGGGCCCCGGTGAAACACATGGCCAGCCCCAGCCGGTCGCAGGCCGCGATCACATCGGCGTCGCGCACGGAGCCGCCCGGCTGGACCACGGCCGTGACGCCGGCGGCCGCGGCCGCCTCCACGCCGTCGGCGAAGGGAAAGAAGGCGTCGGAGGCCAGCACCGAACCGGCTGAGCGCTCGCCGGCCCGCCGCGCGGCCAGATAGACCGAGTCGACGCGACTCATCTGGCCCGCGCCGACGCCCACGGTGGCCAGCTCTTTGGCGAAGACGATGGCGTTGGACTTGGTGTGTTTGGCCACGCGCCAGGCGAAGTCCAGGTCGGCCAGCTCGTCCGCGCCGGGCTGGCGCTGCGTGACCACCTGCCAGGCCGCGGCCGGCTCGATCTGCGCGTCGGGCGTCTGCGCCAGCAGCCCACCCTCGATGGCGCGCAGCGCCAGGCCGGAAGCGGCCAGCGCAGCCGGCTGCAGGATGCGCAGATTCTTCTTGCGCCGGAAGCGTTCCAGCGCCTCTTCGTCGTAATCGGGCGCAATCACCACCTCCACGAACAGATCGGCCATGGCTTCGGCCAGCGCCAAATCGGCCGTGCGGTTGAGCGCGATGATGCCGCCGAAAGCCGAGACCGGGTCGCTGGCCAGGGCGCGCGGCCAGGCCTCGACCAAGCTGGCCGCGCTGGCCACGCCGCAGGGGTTGGTGTGCTTGATGATGCACACGGTGGGCGCGTCGAACTCCTGCGCCAGTCCCCAGGCCGCGTCCATGTCCAGCCAGTTGTTGTAGCTCATCTCCTTGCCCCCCAACTGCTCGAAGGGCTGCGGCTGGCCGGCCGGCAGATAGAGCGCGGCGGCCTGGTGCGGGTTCTCGCCGTAGCGCAGCGTTTCGGCGCGGCTGTAGGTCAGATTGAGGGTGGCGGGGAAGGGGTTGAACGGGTCAGTCACGCCTGCCAGCCAGCCGGCAATGGCGGCATCGTAGCTGGCGGTGTGCTGAAAAGCCTTGAGGGCCAGCCGGCGACGCAGGGCCTCCTCCACCGCGCCGGCCTGCACGGCCGCCAGCGCCACGTCGTAGTCGGCCGGGTCGCAGACCACCAGCACGCGCTCCTGGTTCTTGGCCGCGGCCCGCAGCAGGGTCACGCCGCCGATGTCGATCTGCTCGATCGCCTCCGCCAGCGTCACGTCGGGCCGGGCCACGGTCTGGCCAAAGGGGTAAAGGTTGCAGATGACCAGATCGATGGGGGCCAGGCCATGCGCAGCCAGCTCGGCCAGATGCTCTGGGGTCTGACGGGCCAGAATACCGCCGTGCACGGCTGGGTGCAGCGTCTTGACCCGGCCGCCCAGGATCTCAGGAAAGCCGGTCAGGTCGCTGACGTCCTGCACCGGCAGGCCGGCCTGGCGCAGCGCCGTGGCCGTGCCGCCGCTGGCGATCAGTTCGACGCCGGCCGCGTGCAGGCCGCGGGCCAGATCGACCAGCCCGCTCTTGTCGGATACACTGATCAAAGCTCGAAGGTGGGTCATATCCGCCATCACTTTCATTGTTGCCGCTCTGGGCGGCTGCAAGCCAAGGACTTGTCTGGAATCGGGGCAGATGTCGCTGATCAGACAGCCACTGCGGAGTCAGGATGGCCCGACTGTACCACAGGCTGACGGGCTTGTCAATTCATTCACAATCGGGGCGACGCAAATTTGATGGCGAAAACGATCGAAAAACCGCCCCGTTTCCGTTCAACAATCATGGTACAGGTTTAACACCGGGTCGAAACCAACTTTTCAGCACCACAGCAGTAAGGAGGCTATCTCACCATGTTCCGACATCGTTTCGCAGCTATCGTCGCGCTGGCCCTGGTCGTCTGTCTGACCGCGGGATTGGCGCCAATGGCCCAGGCTGGCGACGCAGCGCCCAACCTCGACCGCATGTTGGGCAATGCCGCCCGGCAATGGAGCGCCACGCGCCAGCAGGAAGCAGTGCAGCAGATCTCGGCCACCATGAGGGTCGTGGCCACCAATCTGAACAACCCGCGCGGCCTGACCATCGGACCCGATGGCGGCATCTACGTGGCGGAGGGAGGCGTTGGTGGAACCGACTGTTACGCGGTTGATCCTGGGGACCCCACCGTGATCTATTGCATCGGCGGCACCGGCTCCGTCACCCGCATCGAAAACGGCGTGCAGACGCGCATCGCCACCGGCCTGCCCTCGCTGGCCGCGCCTGATGGCTTTGCGGCCGGCGGGCCCAGCCGCATCTCCTGGCGGCCGCGCGACGCGTTCTCCGTGATCATCGGCCTGGGCGCCGACCCGGCGGTGCGCGACCAGTTGGCGGCGGCCTTCAACCCCATGTTCGGCGATATGGGCAAGCTGGTGCGCATGAACCCGGCCGGCAGTTGGAGCTACATGGCCGATGTGGCCGCCTACGAGGGGGTGGCCAACCCCGACGGCGGCATGGTCGACAGCAACCCCTATGCGGTCTATTCAGCGTTGGGACGCAAGCGTCTGGTGGCTGACGCCGGCGGCAATTCGCTGATCGAGGTAAGCAACGACGGCCAGGCCCGTACCGCGGCGGTCTTCCCCGCCCGCATCGTGCCCTATCCGCCCATGTTCGGCGGCGGCGAAGGCCCCATGGAATCGGTGCCGACGGCCGTCGACGAGGGTCCCGACGGCGCGATCTACGTGGGCGAGCTGACCGGCTTCCCCTTCCTGCCCGGCAACGCCAACGTCTACCGGCTGACGCCGCGCCAGGGGCCGCAGGTCTTCGCCAGCGGTTTCTCAGCCATCCACGACATCGCCTTTGGCCCAGACGGCAGCCTGTACGTGCTGGAGATCGCGGCTGACCTGATGGCGTGCGAGCTCTTCGGCGACTGCAACGGCCGGCTGATCAGGGTGGCGCCCAATGGCACGCGCACCACCCTGGCGCAGGGTCTCCCCTTCCCCGGCGGCGTGGCCGTCAACCAGTCGGGGCAGGTCTTCATCACGCTCTTCAGCACCATGCCGGGCATGGGCATGGTGGTCCAGGTGCAATAGCCGGCAGGCCGACAGGCCAGCGCCGACATGACAACAGGCGCCCCGCCGAGCTTCGGCGGGGCGCCTGTGCGTTGTCCAGGGCCAGGCCGGCTGTGCTACTCCTGCTCAGCGCGGGCCTGACCGTAATGCGTCTGCATGCTGCGGTAGCGCAGATCCCGCTCGCGCAGGGCGCGAATGGCGGCGACCGCCGCGGCCGCGGCCGAGAGGGTGGTCAGCAGCGGCACATCCATGGCCGTGGCCGCCTGGCGGATCAACTGGCCGTCGGTCTGGGCGCGCGGCCCCAGCGGCGTGTTGAGGATCAGATCGACCTGGCCGCCGCGGATCGCGTCCACCACGTGGGGTGAGCCCTGTGAGACCTTGTTGATCGTCTGCACCTGGATGCCGACCCGGCGCAGCGCGTCGGCGGTGCCGGGGGTGGCCATGATGCGAAAGCCAAGCCGTTGGAGGTCGCGGGCAAACTTGAGCGCCGAGCCCTTGTCGAAGTCGTTGACGCTGATCAACGCCGCGCCGGACAGCGGCAGCGGCGTGCCGGCCGCCAACTGCGACTTGGCGAAGGCATGGCCGAAGCGGCTGGCGTGGCCCATGACCTCGCCGGTGCTGCGCATCTCGGGCCCCAGCACCGCGTCGCTGCCGGGCAGCTTCTTGAAGGGCAAGACCGCCTCCTTGACGAAGAAGCCATCGACGCGCGGCTCTTCCAGCACGCCCAGCTCAGCCAGCGTCCGGCCGGCCATGACCTGCGCGGCGATGCGGGCCAGCGGCAGGCCGGTGGCCTTGCTGGCAAAGGGAATGGTGCGGCTGGCCCGCGGGTTGACCTCCAGCACGTAGACGATGTCATCCTTGATGGCGAACTGCACGTTCATCAGCCCACGCACCTGCAAGGCCAGCCCCAGCCGCTCGCTGTAGTCACGAATGAAGTCCAGGTGATAGGCGCTGACCTTGTACGGGGGGAGCACGCAGGCCGAGTCGCCCGAATGCACGCCGGCCTCCTCGATGTGCTGCATGATCGCGCCGATCACCACCCGCTCGCCGTCGCACAGCGCATCCACGTCGATCTCGTAGGCATCCTCCATGAACTGGTCCACCAGCAGCGGCTGGCCGGGGGCAACCGCCAGCGCCTGCTCGGCAAAGCCATGCAGTTGGCTTTCATCGCTGACCACGGCCATGGCCCGACCGCCCAGCACGAAGGAAGGCCGCACCAGCACCGGGTAGCCGATCTGGGCCGCGGCCGCGCGGGCCTCGGCCAGGTTGCGGACGATGGCGTTCTGCGGCTGGGGGATGTCCAGCTCGGCCAGCAGGGCGGCGAAGCGCTGGCGATCCTCGGCCAGCCAGATGGACTGGGGCGAGGTGCCCAGGATCGGCGTTCCGACCGCCTGCAGGCCGGCGGCCAGGTTGAGCGGCGTCTGGCCGCCGAACTGGACGATCACCCCCTCGGGCTGTTCGACCTCCACCACGTTCAGCACATGCTCCAGGGTCAGCGGCTCGAAATAGAGCCGGTCGGCCGTGTCGTAGTCGGTGCTGACCGTCTCGGGGTTGCAGTTGAGCATGATGGTCTCGAAGCCCAGGTCGCTGAGCGCGTAGGCCGCCTGGCAGCAGCAGTAGTCGAACTCAACCCCCTGGCCGATGCGGTTGGGTCCACTGCCCAGGATCAGAATCTTGCGGCGGTCGCTGGGCCGGGCCTCGTCCTCCTGCTCGTAGGCGCTGTAGAGGTAGGGGGTCTGGGCCTCGAACTCGGCCGCGCAGGTGTCCACCCGCTGAAAGGTGGGGAGGATGCCAAGGGCGCGCCGCAGGGCGCGGAGATCGCCCTCGCCCCCGGCCCCTTCCGGGCGAGGGTCAGGGCGCGGGAGCAGCCGCGCCAGCCAGGAATCGGCAAAGCCCATCTGCTTGGCCCGGCGCAACAGGCCGGGCAGCTCCGCGCTTCCAGGCTGGCAGTGGGTCAGGGCCGATTGACAGGCGACGATCTCGCTGAGCTGCGCCAGGAACCAGGGGTCCATCCCCGTGGCAGACGCCACCGCCTCGACGCTGGCCCCGGCCTGCATGGCGCGATAGACCGCAAACAGCCGCCGGTCGCCGGGTCGCGCCAGATCCTCCAGGGATCCCAGCTCCTCTGAGGCCCCCTTGCCCCCGCCGTCCAGCGCATCCACGCCGATCTCCAGCGACTGCACCGCCTTGTTCAGCGCCTCGGGGAAGGTGCGGCCCAGCGCCATCACCTCGCCCACCGACTTCATCTGCGGGCCCAGCGTGCCATCGACGCCGGGGAATTTCTCGAAGGCCCAGCGCGGGATTTTGACCACCACATAGTCCAGCGACGGCTCGAAGGCGGCCTTGGTCTGGCCGGTGATGTCGTTGACGATCTCGTCCAGGGTGTAGCCCACGGCCACCAGCGCGGCCAGCTTGGCGATGGGAAAGCCGGTGGCCTTGCTGGCCAGGGCGGAGGAGCGGCTGACGCGCGGGTTCATCTCGATGATCACCGCGTCGCCGGTGCGGGGGTTCACGGCGAACTGCACGTTGGCGCCGCCGGTCTGCACCCCCACAGCCTGCATCACCCGCCGCGCCAGGTCACGCAGCACCTGATACTCGCGGTCAGTCAGCGTCTGCGCCGGGGCCACGGTGATGCTGTCGCCGGTGTGTACCCCCATGGGGTCCAGGTTCTCGATGCTGCACACCACCACGAAGTTGCCGGCGCGGTCGGTCATCACCTCCAGCTCGTACTCCTTCCAGCCCATGATCGACTGCTCGATCCAGGCCTGGCCGATGGGGGACTCGGCGATGGCCCTGCGCACTGCCTCGGCCAGCTCGCCCGGCTGATAAACCCAGCTCGCGCCGCTGCCGCCCAGGGCAAAGGAGGCGCGCACCAGCAGCGGATAGCCGGTCTGCGCGGCCAGCGCCTCGGCCTCGGCCAGCGACTGAGCCGGCCCGCCGGCCGGCACGGGCAGCCCGGCCTCCTGCATCAGGTCGCGGAAGCGGCGCCGATCCTCGGCCGCCTGGATCGCCTCCAACGACGCGCCCAGCAGGGTGACGCCATAGCGGGCCAGCACGCCGTTCTCGCTCAGGGCCAGCGCCAGGTTCAGCCCGGTCTGCCCGCCCACGGTGGGCAACAGCGCGTCGGGCCGCTCCTGGGCGATGATGGCCTCCAGCACCTCCGGCGTGGTCGGCTCGATGTAGGTGGCGTCGGCCAGGTCGGGGTCGGTCATGATGGTGGCCGGGTTGGAGTTGACCAGAATCACGCGGTAGCCCTCGCGGCGCAGCGCCTTGATGGCCTGGGTGCCGGAATAGTCGAACTCAGCCGCCTGGCCGATGACGATGGGGCCGGAGCCAGGGATCAGGATGGATTGGATGTCGGTACGTTTAGGCATGGGGGGACTGGGGCGCTTCAGCAAGGTCGCCCCAGCGGTGGGAGCGAATCGTCTGCACGAACTCTACGAACAGCCCGTGGGAGTCGTGTGGGCCAGGCGCGGCCTCCGGGTGATATTGCACGCAGAACACCGGCTTGTGTCGCAGCCGCATCCCTTCCAGCGAGCCATCGTTGAGGCTGAGATGGGTGATCTCGACCTCGGCCGGGTCGAGGCTGGCCATGTCCACTTGGTAGTTGTGGTTCTGGGCAGTGACCGCTACCTGGCCGGTGCGCAGGTCCTGCACCGGGTGGTTGCCGCCGTGGTGGCCGAACTTGAGGCGGCTGGTGCTGCCGTCCAGGGCGCGACCGATCAACTGATGTCCCAGGCAGATGCCGAAGATGGGCACGCCGGCATCGATCAGTTGCCGGGTCGCCTCCACGGCATAGGGCAGGCCGGCCGGATCGCCTGGGCCGTTGGAGAGCACCACCCCATCCGGTTGCATGGCCAGCGCGGCCGCGGCCGGCGTGCCAGCCGGCAGCACCGTCACCCGCAGCCCGGCGGCCGTCAGATGGCGCACGATGTTGCGCTTGGCCCCGAAGTCGTAGAGGAGGACGTGCGGCGCTAAAGTTGCCAACTCTTCCGAGAGTTGGCAACTTTGGTGCACCCAGACATCCGCCGCATCTCCCGTCCAGTCATACGCCTCGGCGCAGGTGACGGCCTGGACCATGTCCAGCCCATCCAGCCCCGGCCAGGCGCGCGCCGTGGCCAGCAACTGCTCCGGGAGGGTCCCGCGGGTGGAGAGTGCGGCCTTCATGATGCCGCGCTGGCGCAGCCGGCGGGTCAGATAGCGCGTGTCCACCCCGCTGATGCCGGGCACGCCATGCTCAGCCAGCCAGCCGGCAAGGTCACGGCTGGCGCGCCAGTTGGAAACGGTCGGGCTGAGGCTGCGCACGACGACGGCCTCGACCTGCGGCAGCGCCGACTCATCGTCCTCCAGGTTGATCCCCACATTGCCGATGTGGGACGCGGTGAACAGCACCCCCTGGCCGCGGTAGGAGGGATCGGTGATGATCTCCTGGTAGCCGGTCATGCTGGTGTTGAAAACCAGCTCGAAGACCGCGTCGGCGGCCGCGCCGAAGGGCTGGCCGGGCAGAACCGTGCCGTCCTCAAGAACAAGATAGCAATCAGGCATGTTTCCTCTGCAATTCCTCACCGTGGCCAGTCACTCGGAGGGTGTTTGAAAAGCCCACCGCGCAGAGATCCTGAAAAGTGGTCGCTTAGGGCCGCAGGTGCTGCGCAAAGAAATCCACGATCCGGTTGTAGCAGTCCACCTTGTTGACGTACTTCAGCACATCGTGCCCCTCGTCGGTGTAGACCACGTAATCCACAGCCTTGCCCTGGGCTTGCATCTGCTCGACCACATCGCGCGATTCGCGCTCGATGACGCGCGGGTCGTGCGCGCCCTGCATGACCAGCAGTGGACAGGCCAGGTTGGAGAGATAGGTGCTGGGCGAGCGCTCGGCCAGGAACTCGGCGTCCTTCTCCGGATGGCCCACTGCCTGGTAGAAGTAGGTCCTCCAGGTCTCCGGCAGGCGGTTGATGAAGGTTGTCAGGTTATACGGCCCGAACATGTCCACGCCGGCCTGCCACAGCTCCGGGTGCCGGCCCAGCAGGGTCAGGGTCATGTAGCCGCCGTAGGAGCGTCCCATCACGCCGACGCGGCCCATGTCCAGCCGGGCATCCTGGCGCAGCAGCTCGTAGGCCGTCACGTGGTCCAACCGGTCCAGCCCGCCCCAGTCGTGATCGATCCGCTTCATGTATTTCATGCCGTAGCCCGTGCTGCCGCGCACGTTGGGCGTCCAGACGGCGAAGCCGTTGAGGGTGAAGAACTGGATCAGCGGCATGGAGAACCAGGTGAAGTCAGGCCGCTCCTGGCTCTGCGGGCCGCCGTGGATGTAGAAGATCACCGGCCGCGGCCCCTCGAAACCGAGCTCGGCCGCCGGCAGATAGAGCCGGGAGGAGATGCGCAGGCCGTCGTGGCTGGTGTAGGGGTAGTCCTCGCCCGGGGCCATGGCTGTCGGCGGGATGCCCAGCAGGCGCTCGTTGGTCACGCGCTGCAGAGCGCCATCCGCCTCCAGGACGTAGAGCTGGGCTGGCGACATGGCCGTGGAAAAGGCAAAGCTGTAGCGCCCGCTCCCCTCGTCGTAGTCCAGCGACTCCAATACGCCGCCGCTCAGCTCGCCTTGGCCCACCAGCACCCGCTGCACGGCAAAGCTGCGGCCGGCCTCGTCGAACAGGCCCTCGTAGACCCAGGAGCTGCCGTCGATGTTGTATTCGACGGTGTAGCGGTTGCCGCCGCGCCAGGTCAGGTTGACCAGCTCGCCGATGCCGCTGTGCGCCAGGCCGTGGATGACCACCGGCTGCAGCGCGTTGGGATCGGCGAAGGGGAAGTAGGCCAGGCCGTAGCTATCGTCGAAGAGCGCCGAGGTGCAAAAGACGCCATGCTCCAGCGGGTAGGCGATGCCGATGCCGTTGGGAGGCGTCTGCTCGCCCGGCGCGCGCTGGTCGATAGGCTTGCCGAAGAGCAGGCGTCGCTCCCCCTCGCCCTCCCGCCAGAGATAGAGCGCCGTATCGCCGAAGGTGTACTGGTCAGCCAACACCACCGTGGTCAGGTCCGCGTTGTGGCCGACGGGCGCGTTGGCGTATATGCTGGAACCCAGGTCCACCGTCTCCAACGTGGCCAGGTCGGCGCGCAGCGTGGTGAAGATGGGGCTGTTGCGCGGGTCTGTCGTGAAGAGCGCCAGCAGCCGCTCAGCGTCGCAGAAGGTGCAAAAGACCTGCTGGCCGGCGAAGCGGTCGCCGAACACCGGCTCTGGCCGACCGCCGTCCATGGGCAGAAACACGGGCTGGTAGTTCTCGTCGCCGTCGTGATCCAGCATCAGCAGGATCTTGCCCAGCTTGGGCAGCACCTGGAAAGTCACGCCGCCTTGCAGGTGATGCGGGTTGGGCAGGGCGACGTCGGGCGGCAGCAGCGGCTCCGGCACGCTGCCGCGCACATCCATCACGTAGAGGCTCAGACGGCCCGACAGGTCGCTGATGAAATAGAGCCGGTCGCCTACCACCTGGGGATGGACGAACTGGCGGGCGGAGAGCAGGGATTCGATGCGATAGTGGGACATAGCAGGTTCTCTTCGGCCCCATGGGGCCGCCTATGGTTGTGTGACAGGTTCGATGCAGTTCGAATGCCCCCAGTATAGCACCAGAATGAATGTTGACCAACTCACGATTCCGCCCGCGTCCTGTCATCCGCAAGATGGTCTACCGACGAAAAAACGCCTCCACCTCCTCGATCCGCAGCACCTGCCGGCCTGGCGGCAGCGCGGCCAGGATGCGCCGACCATACTGCTTGGTGTGGATGCGCGCATCCAGCAGGGCGATGACGCCGCGGTCCCTCTCGCTGCGCACCAGCCGACCCGCGCCCTGGCGCAGGGTCAGGATGGCGTTGGCCAGTTGCAGCTCCTCGAAGGGGTTGCCGCCCCGCGTTTTCACCAACTGCTCCTCCCGCATCTGCACCGGATCCTTGTGCGGCAGAAACGGTATCTTGTCCAGGATCACCAGCGACAGCGCTTCGCCCGGCACGTCCACCCCCTCCCAAAAACTGCGCGTGCCGAACAACACCGCGTTGCCGTCGGCCTTGAACTGCTCCAGCAGATCCTGGCGGGTCAGCCCACCGCCCTGGAAATAGCAGGGCCAGGGCAACTCAGCCTCCAGCGCATCGTAGAGCTGCTCCATGCGCCGCCGGCTGGTGCAGAGCACGAAGGCCCGGCCGCGGCTGGCCTGCACCAGCCGCCGCACCTCGCCGGTCAGCCAGCGCAGATAGACCTCCTCCCCCTGCTCGTAGGCCGGCTCGACCCCGCGCGGCGCGTAGATCAGCACCTGCTCCCGGTAGTTGAAGGGACTGGGCACCCGCCGGGCCAACACCGCAGCGCCTTCGGGCGCGCCCACCTGCCGGCGAAACCAGCTTAGGTCGTCGGCCACGCTCAGGGTGGCGCTGGTGCTGATGACCCTCGGCCAGACGCCGAACAGGCCATTTTTCAGCGGCTCGGCCACGTCCAGCGGGCGATAGATGGCCGCCAGGCGCTCCTGCTGGCGGCGGGCGCCGCTGGCGTCCATCTCGCAGTAGCGGATGTAGGTCTCCGGCTCCGGCCGGGAGAGGGCCTGCACGGTAAAGGTCATCTCAGCCGCGTGGCGCACGAGCGCATCGGTCGCGCCTTCCTCGCCGCTGCCAGGCTTGTGCTGCGATAGCTTGCGCAATATCTCGTCGAGAGCATGCCCCAGGCGAATGCCCTCCTGGATCTCCCCTTGCAGGTCCCAGCGCTCGCTCCAGCGCTGCGGCCGGCGCTCCAGCAGCGAGGCAAAGAACTGGCCGTTGTGCTCCATGGCGGCCTGGCGCAGCGACGCAGGTACGACTTCCTGCGTGATGGGATGGTTGGCCAGCGCGGCCAGCATCTCCATCTCCAGCCCCTCGGAGAGCGCGCCGATGGCATAGCGGGGCAGCTCATGGGCCTCGTCCACGATCAACGCCGGACGAACGGGCACGATCTTGTTCTCGCTGCGCAGGGTGCTGAAGCAGAGCAGGGCATGGTTGGTGACGATGATGTCGGCCGCAGCCGCCCGCGTCTTGGCCTGCTCGTAGTAGCACTCGTCGAACAGCGGGCACTTGCGCCCGCCGCACTCGCGGTGACTGACGGTCAGCCGTTGGCGCAGGGGGAAGGGCAGCCCCATCTCCTCGACGTCGCCGCCGGGCGCGGTCTCCAGCCCCTGCTCCACCCGCTCCACGTCGCCGGACAGGCCGGGCAGGCCGCGCTGGCGCAGCAGTTCCACGGTGCGCAGGTTGCACAGATAGTTGCTGCGCCCCTTGAGCAGGGCCACGCTGAAGGGACGCGGCGCGATGCGCTGCAGGTCGGGCAGGTCCTGACGCCAAAGCTGGCTCATCAGCGCCTTGTTGGAGGTGCTGACCACCGCCTTGGTCCCCGACCAGATCACCGGAACCAGGTAGGCGAAGGATTTGCCGATGCCGGTGCCAGCCTCGACCACGGCGTGGTGTTGCTGGTTGAGCGCGTTGCGCACCAGCTCGGCCATGGCGATCTGACCCTGGCGCGGCCGGTAGCGCCCGCCCAGCAACTGCGCCACCTCGCCGCCGACCTGGAAAATGCCGGCCACCGGCGGGCAGTCGATGGGCTCGTCCAGGTCCTGGCCCTCGGCGGTGTAGCCCGGCTCGTCGATGGACGGCGGCGCTTCAGCCGGCTGGACGCGGGTCCGCGCCGACGCGGCGGCCGGCGGCGTGGGCGGCTCCGGGGCGGCCCTGGGGGGCCAGGCCGGCATGATCCAGTCGCTCTCCAGCCAGTCGGGCGGCGGCTCGTCGGGCAAGTCAGGCCGGAAGCCGGGCGGCGGTGGGCCGGAGCTGCGGCGCGGCGATTGCTCCCGTTCAGCGTCCCATCCCCGGCGCATTGATCCTTTGCTCATGGTCTGTTGCCCCAGTCGCCGCCGGCCGCGGCCGCTTCCCTCAGCATCGCGGCCACAGCCAGCGCCCGCCCTGCTGCGTCGCCCACGTAGTCGCTGGCATCCAGCAGCGAGGCGACCTCGCCGGGCAGCAGCCACTGGGTGATGCGCGGATCGGCGCGCAGGCTGTTGGCCAGCGGGTTGGGCTGGCCGCGGCGCAGGGCGTCCCAGGCCACCAGGCTGTGCTCACGGATCAGCTCGTGCAGCACCTGCCGGTCGCCGCCGGCCTTGACCGCCTCCATCAGCAGTCGCTCGGTGGCGGCGAAGACGCCGTAAGTGGCCAGGTTGCGCGCCACGACCTCCTCCCGCACCACCAGCCCCTGCACGACGCGTGTGGCGCGACCCACCAGCTCATCCGCCAGCAGAAAGGCCTCGGGCAGCAGCATGCGCCGGTTGGCCGAGTCGTCCAGGGTGCGCTCCAACAGGCTGTGCGCGGCGTTGTCCCAGGCCACCCGCGGCAGCGCGGCCAGTTGGCGGGCCAGGCTGTCCAGGTTCTCGGCGTCGATGGGGTTGCGCTTGAAAGGCATGGCGCTGCTGCCCACCTGTTTGGCGCCGAAGGGCTCGCTCCATTCGCCGATGGTGGGCGACTGCAACAGGCGCAGGTCGAAGGCCAGCCGGTAGATCGATTGGGCCAGCCCGGCCAGCGCGTTGAGCACCAGCCAATCCTGTTTGCGCGGGTAGACCTGGGTGCCGGCCGGGTGGGCGTCGATGCCCAGCAGCTCCAACACCCGCGCCTCCAGCCGCGCCGGCGTCCAGCCGCTCTCCTCCAGCAGTTGGCCATAGGAGGCGGAGGTGCCCACGGCCCCGCGCAGTCCCTTGCCCCGCACCCCCTGGCGCGCCCGCGCCAGCTCCTGCCAGTCCAGCAGCAGATCATAGCCATACTGGGCCAGGCGATAGCCCACGGTGGTCGGCTCGGCCGGCTGCAAATGCGTGAAGGCCATGCAGGCCAGCCCGGCGTGGCGCTGGATCTGGTCGGCGACTACGCGCAAAAGCGTCGCCAGCTTGCCTTGCAGCAGGTCGAAGGCCGCGGCCAGCCGCAGCGCCTCCACGTTGTCCAGCACATCCATGCTGGTCGCGCCCAGGTGGATGATCCCACCCCCCAGCGGGCATTGCTCGGCGTAGGTGCGGATCTCGGCCATCAGGTCGTGGCGGATCTCGGCCTCGATCTCGGCGGCCCGCTCCAGGTCGATCTGCTCCTGGTGCGCCGCCAGATCGGCCACCTGTTCGGCCGTCACCAGCCCGGCCTCCTGCTGCGCCGTGGCCAGCGCGACCCAGAAGCGTCGCAGCAGCAGCCGTTTGCGCCGCTCCGACCACAGGCTGCGCATGGCCTCCGAGCCGTAGCGCCAGGTCAGGGGAGAGAGGTAGGTGTCGTGAGTGGTCATGTTGGCAGTCGGGTTAGCGTGAACTTGGTGTGCCGTGAACGGCGAGCGGTGGGCGCGGCAGTTACGGTGCGGAGCGGGCAGATTGGGACGCCGCGTGCCCGGCGACCGTGCGCAGACGCAACAGCTCTCCTGCCACCGTCCCGCCCAGGATGAGGGCCGCGCCGACCATCTGGAGTGGAGTGAGCGTCTCTCCCAGGAAGACCGCGGCAAAGAACAGGGCGGAGAGCGGCTCCAGGTAGCCCAGGATGGCGACGCTCTGGGCCTGCATCGCGCCGATGGAGGAGAAGTAGAGATAGCAGCCGACGCCGGTGTTCAGCAAGCCCAGCACCAGCACGGGGAGCCAACTCCCCGGCGGCACATCGATCGCCAGCCCGCGCCGGAAGAGGAGGAAGAGGGCCACCGTTCCAAAGGCCGCGATGAGCTGCCACATGGGGTTCTCAAGTCCGGTGATGCCGGTAGCCTTCTTGTTGCAGATGACCATGACCGCGTAGGTCGCCGCGGCCAGGATCGCAAAGACCAGGCCGGGGGAGATCCCTTCCAGCGCCAGCGCCTGCCCGTTGACGCACAACATGCCGATGATGACCGCCACGAAGCCGATCACGCTGGCCAGGGTCAGCCGCTCCCGGAACACCAGCGGCGCCAGCATCATGACGATCACCGGGCCGCAGTAGTAGCCGAGGATGGCCACGCTGACGCCAACCTGGACATAGGCCTCGAAGAGGAAGAGCCAACTGGCGCCCATGGCGACGCCGGAGATCAGCAAGAAGGCGAATTGGCGCTTGTCGCGCCAGAAGGTCGGCCGGGCTCGCGACGCAATGAAGACCGCCGACAGGAAGAGCGCGCCGATCAGCGTGCGCGTGAAGACGATGTCATAGCTGCTCATCGCAATCTGGCTGGCCACGACCCCGTTCGAGCCGAAGAGGATCACCGCCGCCACATATTTGGCCGTAGCCCGATTGCGCACAATCCCGGTCATCGATCACACATCCTGCCCTGCGGCGCTGCCACAAGGGTTTGCTGCTTTGGCCGGTCTCCTGACCGAGCCAACGCACCTGACCACCGCTGGCCTGCTACCTATGCTGCACAGCAAACATCGCCTCGCGCGCCGCGCCCACCGACACCCAGGTGATGGGCACGCCGGCCAGCTCTTCCAGGCGGCGCAGGTAGCGCTGCGCGGCGGCCGGCAACTGGTCCCAATGGCGACAACCGGTGGTCGGCTGCTGCCAGCCGGGCCAGCTCTCGTAGATCGGCGTCACCTGCTCCAGGATGGCGGTGTCGGGCACGTGGGTCAGCACCTGGTCGCCCAGGCGATAGCCGGTGCAGACCTTGAGCTCCGCCAGGGTGTCCAGCACATCCAGCTTGGTGACCACCAGATCGGTCATGCCGTTGAGCCAGGCCGCGTAGTCGATGGCCACGCCGTCGAACCAGCCGACGCGGCGGGGCCGGCCGGTGGTGGCGCCGTACTCATCGCCCAGCTCGCGCAGCTCATCGCCGGACGCATCCAGCAGCTCCACCGGGAAGGGGCCCGCGCCCACGCAGGTGGAGTAGGCCTTGACCACGCCGACGACGCGGGTGATCTTGCTGGCCGGCAGGCCCGCGCCCGCGCCGGCAAAGGCCGCGGTGGGGTTGGAGGAGGTGACGTAGGGATAGATGCCCCAGTCCAGGTCCCTCATGACGCCCAACTGGCCCTCCAGCAGCACATTCTGAGCGCTCTGGACAGCCTGGCGGACCATGGGCGCCACGTCCACGATGCGCGGCCCCAAGGCCTCCTGCCAGGCCATGCACTGCTCATAGAGCGCGTCGACGCTGAGCAACGGCGCGCCGTAGTGCTCCAGCAGGATGTTCTTGCGCGGAACTACCTGCTCCAGCCGCTGGCGCAGCCAGGCCGGGTGGCGTAGGTCGCCCAGGCGCAGCCCCCAGCGGGCCGCTTTGTCGCTGTAGGTCGGGCCGATGCCGCGCTTGGTGGTGCCGATGGCCGTGCCGCCGCGCGCCGTCTCCTCCAGGCCATCCAGCAACGGATGATAGGGCATGATCATGTGGGCGCGATCGGAGAGCCACAGGTTGGCGAGATCGACGCCGGCCGCGGTCAGCGTCTGCATCTCGGCCAGCAGGTTGTCGGGATTGATCACCGTTCCGGTCCCGACGATGTTCCTGGTGGCGGGATAAAAAATGCCCGACGGGATCAGGTGCAGGCGAAAGAGTCCCAGATCGTTGACCACGGTGTGGCCCGCGTTGTCGCCGCCCTGGAAACGGATCACCATATCGGCGGTTTCGGCCAGGAAGTCGATCACCCGGCCCTTGCCTTCATCGCCCCACTGCGCGCCGACTACTGCGGTAACTGGCATGATCTTGCTCCTTCACGGCCAAGGACTGACGGTCCTGACCTGTGACAAGGTTGCTACAAGCTGCGCGTCAGGACCGTCAGTCCTGAACCAGCGGCAGCCAGACGGCATTGGTCACCGTGCAATCGGGACAGGCCACGGCCAGCCCGCTGATCGCGCCGGTGGCCAGGTCGATGAACAGCAGGGTCTGCCGGTCGGCGACCAGCAGGCGGCCGGCGGCAGCGCCCTCGTCGGCAGGCGCCCAGGCCAGCGCGCCGACGGCGTTGAAGCTGCCCGGCGAGGCGTCCTGCCAGCCGCCGTCAGCCGTGCCCACCTGCACCACAGCGCGGCCTTCGCGCTGGATGACCCGCGCCAGCCGGCCGCCGCCCGGCTCGGCTGTCAGCCCCAGCGCGCCGGTCTCGGCCGCCGGCCAGAGCGTCGTGGGCGAGCGGGAGCGCAAGGGCTGGCTCACCACGTTCTGCTCCGCGATCTGATCGGGCAGGCCACGCACATAGCGCACCGCCTCGCCATCGGGCATCCACTGCGGCGCCCAGGCGGCGATCTGTGCGGCCGGATCGACGCCGTTGTTGCGCAGGAAGAGCTCGGTCAGGTTGCCGATCTCGCCGCTGCGCAGGTAGAGCACGTAGATGTCAGACTGGTTGCCCTGGCTGGCCGGCGCGCCTGGGCTGGTGCGGGCGTCGAAGGCCAGCTTGCTGCCGTCGGGCGACCAGGCCAGATGGCCGGCCGCCTCCATCTGGGCCAGCACGCGCGATCCGCCGTCGGCCAGGCTCCACAGGGCAATGGCGTTGCCCGCGCCGGTCGGGTAGGCCAGCGCCAGCCGTCCACCGTCGGGCGACCAGGCCAGCTCGGCCGGCCCGCCCGCGTCCAGCGTCGCCAGCACGGCCGGGACGTTCAGGTCATAGACCACGACGCGCTCTTCCGTGGCCACGGCCAGGCGGTCGCCGGCGGGATTCAGGGCCAGCACCGGCAGGGTGAACGTCTGGCTGATCGGCTGGGCGGCGGTGAAGGGCGCAGCGGCGGCGATGGGGGCGGCGGGAACGAATGCGACGGCGTTGGTCACGCCGACGGTGGGGCTGAGCAGGGCCGTGCCGGTCACGCCGACGGTGGGGCTGAGCAGGGTCGTGTCGGTCATGCCCACGGCGGCGGTAAGGGCGACGGTTTCCGAAAGGCCCGCGCTGGGGCTGAGGCTGGCAACCACGGGCGCCAGGTCATCCAACAGCGTCACCGTCGCCGACACCGGCTGCCAGAGGAAAAGGCCCTGATCGGTCTCGACGAAGGCGCAGTTGACCGGCTCGCCGGCGCAGCGCCAGCCGCCCGGCAGCACGCCGCTCAGCGCCTCGACCAGGCCATCCGCGGCCGTCACCCGCCAAAGCTGCTCGCCGGCCTCGCCCGCCCGCTGGGTGCTGAACAGCACCTGGCCGGCAGGCAGGCTGCCTACGGAGAGCGCGGCCACCGGGGTGGGGGTGGGCAGCGGCGTGGGGGTGGCGGTGGGCGTGGCGGTGGCGGTGGGAATCGGCGTCGCGGTGGGCACGTCGGTGGCCAGCAGGCCCAGCAGGCCGCCCGGGCCGGCCGCGGGCGTGCCCGGATCCTGCGGGCCGGTGGGGCTGCCGGGGGAGCAGGCCAGCAGGATCAGCGTCAAGAGGGCCAGGAGGGGCAGCAAGCGAGCCAGGTGCGCCAGTTTGATCATGGTTGCTATCCGAAACGACGGGCCAACTCGGCCTCCACAGCCTCCCAGCTCAGGTCGCGGGCGGCCAGCAGGACCATGCTGTGGTAGATCAGGTCAGCTAATTCGTAGAGAACACGGTCGTCGCCCTCGCCTTTGGCCGCGATGATGACCTCGACCGCTTCCTCGCCGATCTTCTTGAGGATCTCGTTCTCGCCAGCCTCCAGCAGGTGTACGGTGTAGGAGCCGGCTGGGCGCTGCTCCTTGCGCTGTTGAACGGTGGCCCAAAGCTGGGCCAGGGTATCGTTGGCCAAGACCATGCTCCGATTGTTGCAGCTCATCTTCTCACGCAAAGCCGCCAAGCCCGCCAAGCAGAATGACTTCCGGCCCTTTGCGGCCTTTGCGTCGTGGCGTGCGACCATACTCGCGCCGCCAGACACAGCTCATCTTCTCACGCAAAGCCGCCAAGCCCGCCAAGCAGAATGGCTTCCGGCCCTTTGCGGCCTTTGCGTCTTGGCGTGCGACCATACTCGCGCCGCCAGACACAGCTCATCTTCTCACGCAGCGTCCGCGCCTTCGGCGGCCTCCGCCGGCCAGACAAATACCGGCGGATCGCCCACGCTGCGCTGCTCCGCCGCGGCCGCCGCCACCGCGTCGAAGGGAAGAGGGCGGTAGAAACAGGTGGTGTTGCCCGTGTGGCAGGCCGGGCCGTTGGGGGCCGCCTGCACCAGCAGGGCATCGCTGTCGCAGTCGTAGAAGATCGCGGAGGTCAGCATGACATTGCCCGAAGTCTCCCCTTTGCGCCACAGCTCCTGCCGGCTGCGACTCCAGAAGGTGACATAGCCGCTGGTCATGGTCAGTTGCAGCGCCTCGGGGTTCATCCACCCCAGCATCAGCACCTGCTGGGTCGAAATGTCCTGCACGATGGCCGGGATCAAACCCTCTTCGTTCCAGTTGAGTTCTTCGGTTGCGCTCATACGGGGACCTCCGGAGTGGTGGTGGGATGACGGTTCGACCGGTTCACGAAACCGGCGGGAAGGGCCGCCGGGTCAGGCCTGGCGCACGGGCACCTGGTGTTCGGCCAGGTAGCGCTTGACCTCGGCGATGCTGAGCTGGCGGTAGTGAAAGAGGGAGGCGGCCAGGGCCGCATCGGCGCGTCCCTCGGTCAGCGCGGCGTAGAAATGTTCCAACGCGCCCGCGCCGCCCGACGCAATCACCGGCGCCGGCACCGCGTCGGCCACGGCGCGGGTCAGCGCCACGTCGTAGCCGGTCTGGGCGCCGTCGGCATCCATGCTGGTCAGCAGGATCTCGCCCGCGCCCAGGGCGACCAGGTGTTGCGCCCACTGCACGGCATCCAGCCCGGTGGGGACGCGGCCGCCGTTGACATAGACCTCCCAGCCGCCGGGGCGACGTCTGGCATCCACCGCGGCCACCACGCACTGGCTGCCGAACTCGCGCGCGCCCTCGGCCACCAGGTTCGGGTTCTGCACCGCGGCCGAGTTGACGCTCACCTTGTCGGCGCCGGCCAGTAGCATGGCGCGCATATCCTCGACGGTGCGGATGCCGCCGCCCACGGTGAAGGGGATAAAGACGCTCTCGGCCACGGCCCGCACCATCTCCAGCACCGCGCCGCGCCGCTCGTGACTGGCCGTTATGTCGAGGAACACCAGCTCATCGGCCCCTTCCGCGTCGTAGACCCGCGCCTGTTCCACCGGATCGCCGGCATCGCGCAGGTTGACAAAGCCAACGCCCTTCACCACGCGGCCATCTTTTACATCCAGACAGGGAATAATCCGTTTTGCAAGCATAGTGGATGAAGAGGAGAATGGGAGAATGGGAGAATAGGAGAATAGGAGAATGGGTGAATGGTGAATGGGTGAATGGGTTACGAGTTACTCGTTACTCGTTACGCACCACACTGCCTCATCCACACTCCGGGTTACGAGTTACTCGTTACGCCTCAACGCCTCACGCAGATCCAAACTACCCGCATAGATCGCCATGCCGACAATCACCCCTTCGACGCCCTGGGGTTCCAGGCCGCGCAGCCGCCGGATGTCGGCTAGATCCCGCACGCCGCCGCTGGCGATGACCCGCAGGCCGGTCTGGCGGGCCAGCTCGGCCGCGCCGTCGGCGTCCACGCCGCCGAGCATCCCGTCGCGGGCGATGTCGGTGTAGACCGCCCGCAGCAGGCCCGCCTGGCGCAGGGCGCGGCCCAGGTCATGCACGTGCAGCTCGCTGACCTCCTGCCAGCCGTGGGTGGCCACCCGGCCCGCCCGGGCGTCCAGTCCCGCGACGATGGCCTCGGCGCCGAAGCGTTGCACGGCGGCCGCGGCCAGCTCCGGCTGTTGCACCACCGCGGTGCCCAGCACGACGCGCGTTGCGCCCAGATCCAGCGCACGCTGCACGTCATCCAGGGTGCGCAGCCCGCCGCCGAACTGGATCGGCAGGCTGACAGCGGCGCGCATCTCGGCCAGACGGCGCAGGTTCAGCGCGTCTGGCCCCTGGTCGCCCAGCGCGCCATCCAGGTTGACCACGTGCAGCCAGGGTGCGCCGCAGTCGGCCCAATGGCGGGCCATGGCGGCCGGGTCGGCGCCGAACACAGTCTCGGCGGCCGGGTCGCCCTGGCGCAGCCGAACGCAGCGTCCATGGCGCAGGTCGATCGCGGGAAAGATGAGCATGGTTTGAGTCAGTATACGCTCTGCCCGGCGCGCTGTCAAAGCCCTGGCTTGGCCGCCGCCGCTGGCAGGACCGTTTTGGCGAGAATCGGCCGGTCGTCCACGGTCCGTGCGAGGCCCAGGGCGACCAAGGAGGCTTCGGAACGGTCGGCGTGGGCGCTGGTGCTGATCATCACGCGCACGGGGATGGCCTGGCCGCCCCCGCGGTCGTGAACCGCGGCTGCGATGACCTGCGTCTCCACCGGCGCGCCCCAGTGCGCGGGGTCCAGCGACATGGCGACGGAGAGCACGCCATCGTCCCGCTCGTTGGGCCGCAGGGAGAGATAGCCGATCTCCTGGCCCGCGCCTGCCTCGTCGCCGGTCAGGACAACGGCGTAGGAGGGGTGGGGCGATGGCTTGCGGGGAAAGAGGCTCTCCTCGATCATCTCCCGCTCAGCCACCTGCGAGGCGTCCAGTTCCTGCTTGAGGTAGGCGATGCGCTGCTGAAGGCCATCTTTGGGGCTGAGCGCGCGCAGCTCCACGCCGCCCGTGGACGGCTGGCCGGCCAGCTCGCCGGTGAAGGACCAGAGGTAATAGTCGAGCAGCTCATAGCCGGCCGAGCGGAAAAGGGCCAGGCGCGGCGGGCTGTTGTCCAGCGGCGCCACGCGCACGTAGCGGTACTCACGGTCGCGCGCCAGATCTTCACTGGTGCGCAGCAGGGCCCGCAGCAGCCCCTCGACCTCGTAGCCCGCGTCGATGCTGAACTCGGAGAGCGTCACCCACTCGCCCGCCTGCTCCACCACGGCAAAGCCGGCTTTGCGTCCATCCTGCTCCAGCACGAAGGTATTGGCCTGGGAGCGCAGATAGCGCGGCAGCACCCAGTTGCGCATCAGAAAGCGCTGCCAGGGGCTGCGGTTGATCTGGGCAAAGCGGGCGTCCTTGCTCCGCTCCTGGATGAACCAGGCAACGATGCCCTTGATCTCACTCTTGTTAGCCGGACGCACACCGAAAGCAGGCATAGATCACTCCATTCTCACAGCTCAGGCCGGTCTCCGACCGAGCTCCTGTCGCGCAGACTGGCCACGAACGCGCCGATGGCCTGGCTTTTGAGCCGCCAGGCGGCGCGATTGGCCACCAGCACCGCCTGGCTGTGCAGAATCACCCGCAGCTCGGCCAGGCCATTGTCGGCCAGCGTCTGGCCGCTCTGCACCAGGTCCACCACCAGGTCGGCCAGATCGACCAGCGGGGCCAGCTCCACCGAACCGGAAAGCTCGATGATCTCGGCGCTGACGCCGCGCTGGCGAAAGAAAGCCTCAGTCAGCCGCGGGAACTTGGTGGCCACGCGCGGGTTGGGCTCCAGGCGCAGCGGCCGGCCAGCCCGCTCAGCCGGCCCGGCCACCGCCAGCCGGCAGTAGCCAAAGGGCAACAACAGCGGCTCCAGCAGATCGCGCTGCGCCTCGCGCAGCACGTCCAACCCGGCGATGCCCAGGTCGCACGCGCCATACTCCACGTAGACCGGCACGTCTGACGGCTTGGCCAGCACATAGCGCACGTGCGGCGCGGCGCTGGGCAGCACCAACTGCCGGCCATTGTCGCCCTCCAGCAGGCCATAGCCGGCCTGCGCCAGCAGGCCGCGCGCCTCATCCAGCAGGCGACCTTTGGGCAGGGCGACCACCAGGCGGGATGGGTCAGCGTGCTGGCTGGCGGCCAGCGGCAGCGATTCTACCATGTGGCCGCCTCGCCCGCAAACTGCTCCAGGGAAAGCCGCCGCGGGGCCGCGCCGGCGCTGGCCAGCATCACCGCGTCGGCGCCGGCGCAGAGGGCCACCCGCGGCGCGCCCTGCCCGGCGGCGCGGGCGCGCAGGGCCTCCAGGTCCAGATCGCCGAGATCCAGCTCGACCCGCAGGCCGCGCCGGCGCAACTGGCCCACCAGCCGCAGGCAGTCAGGGCAGGCGCCGGTCTGCCAGAGCAGGTCGGGGCGCAGCGGCGCGGGCTGCCAGCCCTGCCGCTGGCGCGCCAGGAGGATGCGATCCACCCAGAGCGCGCAGCCCACCGCGGGCTGGGGCCGGCCGAAATGCCCCACCAGATCGTCGTAGCGCCCGCCGGAACAGATGGAAAAGCCCAGGCCAGGGGTGTAGCCCTTGAAGGTGATGCCGGTGTAATACTCCATGCCGCGCGTCTCGCCCAGGTCGAAGCTGATCTCCTCCGCCACGCCGCAGGCCAGGAGCAGCTCATGGATGGCCGAAAGCCGATCCAGCGCCGCGGCCATGGCGTCGTTGACGCAGAGCGCCCGGCCGCGGGCCAACACCTCTGGCCCCCCTTGCAGCTCAGGCAACGCGCTGATGGCCCGGCGCAGCGGGCCGGCCACGGCCAGTTGATCCAGCGCCGCGGCCAGGTCGGCCGGATTCTTGCGATCCAGCGCGCTTTGCAGGCCATGCAGGGCCGGCCCGGCGGCCTCCAGCTCCGCCAGCAGGGCATGGAAGAAGGCCATCTGGCCCAAGGCCAACTGGAACTGGGCCAGACCGGCCGTGCGCAGCGCCTCCACCGTCAGCGCCAGCACCTCGGCATCGGCGGCCGGAGCGCCCGCGCCGATCAGCTCGATGCCGGCCTGGGTGAACTCCCGCTGGCGGCCGGCCTGCGGCGCCTCGTAGCGAAAGACCGAGCCGATGTAGAAAAGACGCAACGGCATGGGCTGATCGTGGAGCCGGGTAGCTGCCACGCGCGCGGCCGGGATGGTCAGATCAGGGCGCAGCGCCAGGGTACGGCCATCGCGGTCGGTGAAGCGATACATCTCCTCGGCCAACTGCGTGCCGGCCTCCGAGGCCAGGGTGTCGGCGTATTCGAAGCTGGGTGGGATCAGCTCGTCGTAGCTCCAGGCGCGAAAACAGCCGCGCAGCGCCGTTTCCAGCTCGCGCTTGCTGGCCGCGTCCTGATAGACCAGGTCGACAACCCCCTGCGGCAGCGGCCACTGCGCGTGCGGGGAGAGTTCCTGCACCGGTTGCGTATCGATTCTCAAATCCCCTCGGCGGTCTCGCGCACCAGGTGATCGACCACCGCACGCAGGGCTTCCTCGCGGTTGGCGTCGCCGCCGTGCTGGAGATAGACCTTCTTCTGCCGGTCGGCGCTGGTGCCCTCCTCCAGGATGCGGTAGATGACCTCGATCTCTTCCCGGCTGCCCAGGTCGTCGATCTCCTCATCCACCAGCAGGAGCAGCTCGCGCACCAACTGACGGGTGGCCACCTCCTCCTCGCGGCCGAAGTCGATCATGCGACCATCCAGGCCGTCGCGCAGGGCGCGCCATTTGTTCTCGGCGATCAGGTCGCCGCGGTAGGTGCGGAAGGTCATGTTGTGTTTGCGCAGGTTCCACATCCAGGCGACGACGGCCTGCAAGAGCGCGGCCACGGCCACAGCCTCCTCGGCGCGCGTGCAGATGTCGGGCACGCGGAATTCCAGCGTCGGGAAAGCATAGTGCGGCCGCACATCCCACCAGATCTTGGAGCCGTCGGCGATGCAGCCGGTGTTGATCAGACGCTGCACGAAGCGATCGAAGGCTGCCCAGGAGGGGAAGGTCTCTGGCAGGCCGGTGCGGGGCATGTCCTCGAAGATGATGGAGCGGTAGGACTTCATGCCGGTGAACTGGCCGGCCCAGAAGGGGGAGCTGGTGGTGAGGGCCAGGATGTGCGGCAGGGCATAGCGCACCGTGTTCATGCAGTCGATGGCGAAATCGCGGTCTTCGATGCCGATGTGGACGTGCATGCCGAAGATCAACATGCGCTGGGCGATCACCTGGTGGTCTTCCACCGTCTTGGCGTAGCGCTCGAAGGGGGAGATCTCCTGGCCCAGCCAGTGGGAAAATGGATGGGTGGAGGCCGCGGCGATCTGCAGGCCGCGCTGCGCCGCCAGCTCGTGAATGGCAGCGCGCTGGGCAAAGAGCGCGGTCTTGAGCTCGGCGACGCTTTGGCAGACCGGAGTGCCCAGCTCGACCATCGACGCGTGCAGCTCGGCCTTGACGCCGGCCTTGAGCTCGCCCTTCTTGACCTCCATCGCGCCCGCCTTGGATTCCATGAACTGGGTGATGAAGGATTTCAGCTCGCGCGTCTCCGGGTCGATGATCTGGTATTCTTCCTCGATGCCGATGGTAAGGGAGGGGGATTTCATCATGGTTGGTTCTCGCTCTCTGAAGGCCGTCAATCCTTTCGCAGACTGGCAGCCTTGCGACAGTCATGCTACCGGCAGATCATGGTCTCCGCCACCAGGGAATCGACCACAGCCCGCAGCGCCTCCTCGCGGTTGGCGTTGCCGCCGTGCTGCTGATAGACGCGACGCTGGCGGTCGGCGCTGGTGCCCTGCTCGATGACGGTGTAGAGGTGATCGACCTCGCGGTGAGCGCCCAACTTGTTGACGTAGGGGTCCACCAGACGCAGCAGCTCGCGCACCAGGGTGCGGGCCGCCAGTTGCTGCTCCTTGCCGAAGTCGATCAGCTTGCCGTCCAGGCCGTAGCGCTCGGCGCGCCACTTGTTCTCCTCGATCAAGCTGCGCGGATAGGTGCGGAAGCTGATGTTGTGGGAGCGCAGGTCGACCAGCCAGGCCACCAGCGCCTGCACCACCGCCGCCACGCCCACCGCGTCATCCACCGTCGGCATCATGTCGAACACGCGAAACTCCAGAGAGGAGTACTCATGGTGTGGCCGCACATCCCACCAGATGTCGTTTTCGCTGCGGATGCAATGGGTCTTGAGCAGCAGATCGACGTAGTGGCGGTATTCGGTGGGGGAGGCGAAGAAGTGCGGCACACCGCTGCGCGGCAGGTTCTCGTGCAGAATCGCCCGGTAGGACTTCAGCCCGGTGTCGCGGCCGGCCCAGAAGGGGGAGCTGGTGGTCAGCGTCAACAGGTGCGGCAGCATGTAGCGCGCCACATTCATCACGTCGATGGCCACGGCGGGATCCTCGATGGCCACGTGGACGTGCATGCCGAAAATCAAGAGGCGCTTGGCCACCACGCGCATCTCTGCCATGACCCCTTCGTAGCGGCCATGCAGCGGCATGTCGGGCTGTTTCCAGGAGGCGAAAGGATGGGTGCCGGCGGCGGCCATCAGCAGGCCGCGCTCATCAGCCAGGGCGCAGACGGCCTGGCGCTGCTCGATCAGCGCCGCCTTCAGCTCATGCACATGGCTGATGTGCGGCTTGGCCAGCTCGCACATGCTGTTGGTCAGCTCGGCGTTCAACGACGTATCCCCGTCATGGCCGCGCAGCACCGGCTGCTCGTCGCGCGCCGTGCGCGTCACGATGTAGCGCAGATTGCGCGTCTGGGGATCGATGATCTGGTACTCTTCTTCAATGCCAAGGCGCAGGCTGGGAGCCGGGGTCATGTTCGCCTCCAATGCACAAACTTTGAATCGACAACTGCTGACGGTTCGTCCGAGATGAATTCGCTGCGTTGGCCGCTCTCCGCAGGCTCACACCGCAACCACCATGGTCGGCACGGTCGTGCCGCCGCCGGCCGTCACGTTGAGCAGCCCGCCGGCCGACAGCCGGGTCAGGCAGCCGCCGGCATAGGCTGCGTCGAAGATGAAGGGGTCGAAGTCCACCAGACGCGGCTGCACGGCAAAGCTGCCGTCGGGCAACACCACCGGGAACTCCTCGTAGCCCAACGGCACGCGCAGCTGCACCACCGAGGGCTGGCGCAACGCCTCCTCCACAGCCTGCTGCCACTGAGCCGGCGACAGGTCCCAGCCCAGCGCCACCCCTTTGCCGCCGTACTCGTCGTTGGGCTTGAGCACCAGCCGCTCCTGGTTGGCCTGGATGAAGGGGAGCAGGTCAACCTCCGCGCCCTCGAACAGCGTCATGCGTTCCTCGACCCGGCGCGTCCAGGGGATGTGGCGCTCGATGGCCGCCTGCTCCTCGCGGTTGAACAGGTGGGCGTTGCGCTCATCGCTGAGTAGGGCCAGGCTGGCCTTCTTGTGCAGCAGCTTGCAGGAGAAGCGGTTCATCATGCAGACGGCCCGGTCCCGCACAGCCCAGATGATGGGGTGCTCCACGCCGTAGCGGGCCAGCAGCTCATGGGTCAGGATGCGCTTGTAGACGAAGTCCACCGCCACACCATCGGCATAGAGCACGCCCCCCTCGTAGCTCATGGCGTCAGGGGTGACGATCAGCGAGCGGATGCCGTGGCGGGTGAAAAACTCCTGGAAGAGGATGAACTCGTGTTGGGTGGGCAGCCCTTCCCAATCGACGATGGCCACCGTGGGCAGCTCGCGTCCGCCCCATTCGCGGTAGATGCCAAGCAGCGTCTGCAGGGTTGCCGGCAGGGCCCACAGCGGCCGCAGCGCATAGCGCTGCTGAAAGGCGTGCAGCAGCGGCGTGCGCAGATAGGCCTCGGCCAGGCCGTCCTCGTAGGCGATGGCTGCCGGGCTTTCGGCGTTGTACTCCAGCAGGCGCAGGGTTGGCTCGCCATCCTCGTTGTGCATCAGGCTGCAATCCAGCCGGCCGATGGGCACGGGCATGCGGACGCCGGCCTCGTAGCCGACGATGATCTCCTCCTCCGGCGTCAGCCAGACCTGGGCCCGCAGCGCCGGATTGGCCAGCATGGCGTGGTAGGCCTTGTCGAAGGCCGAAACCAACCTGCTGCTCATGCGACTGGCTGCCTCCCACTCCTGGACGGTGACCATCTGGGGGCGCAGCGCGGTGGAAAGCAGGCGGTCGCCGAACATCAGATGGCCGCTGCGCATCTCCTGTTCCAAGATGGCCCAGGAATCGGCCAGCATCTGCGGGGTGGCCAGGTCAAGATAGGCGTTGATCGCTGAGTTGATGGCGGGCATACAGCCTCCTATGCGCTGCCGTTGAGCAATGGATCGGGCGGCGCTGGGTCATCGCCCAGCGCGTCGGGGATGTCTTCATCGGGCGGCAATGGGGCGATAACCACGCCGCGGGCGGGCCATTCCAGCGTCTCGGCCTCTGCCATGGCCTCGTCGCGGTCGACGAAGACCAGATCGAAGGGAACGGCGCGCTGGTCCAGCAGCATGTGGTCGCGCGTCAGCCGCAGCAGCAGCGTGTAGGCCTCCCCCGGCCGCGGCCGCTTCAGGTGCATGGTGAGTGAGATGTAGGTGAACTGCACATCCACCATGGTCATGACCGCCGCAGCCTGGTCGTCGGGGTCAAGGATGGCCATCTCCAGCTCCGGGTGGCCGGCGAAGGGGGTCAGCAGGATGCGCGTCCAGACTCGCTGCAAGTCAGGATAGGGCAGCGCCTGAGCGCGCAGAAAGCGCGGCGGCTCATCCTCGTGGGCAAATTCGATGGGCTGGTTGTACATCGCAGTAGCCGCTATCTCACGTGTCATGCTGAGGCCGCCGAAGCATCCCCAGCACGGGCCATTGTCATGCTGAGACCGCCGAAGCATCCCCAGCGATCATTTAGGTGGATGCCTGGCGCGTCTCTGATCTGAATTGTCGGATCGTTATGGGAAGAAGCGGGCGGGCTCGGCGTTGAGTTCGCCTGACTGGCTGTGGCTGGGAGGCGGGAGTGAATGGGAGTCGAACCCACCGTGGCTACCTCTGCGGTACCCACCACCGATTTTGAAGACCGGGGCGCCCACCGGGACACATCCACCCCCACACAGCCAGCCGCATGATACACGAATTGCTCAGGTTGGTCAAGTGACTCGCGGCCGCGGCAGCAGCTCCAAATATGGCGAGGAGTCGAGGCTTCAGCCGGGTTGGTCAAGTGACTCGCGGCCGCGGCAGCAGCTCCAAATATGGCGAGGAGTCGAGGCTTTAGCCGGGTCTGGCGGACAGGCGGTCAGAACCCAAAAAGCTGGCCGGCCCCCTGTCAATCAGCCGTTCCAACCCGCCCAAGATCGGAGAAGCTGACCAACTGCACCCCCAACTGCTTTAGCCAGTGCTGAAAGGCCGCACCGCTGAGCAGATCGACCTCCACCTGGCGCTGCAAGGGCTGGAGCTGATCGCCGGGGGGCAACGCGTCATCCTCCACATAGCCCGGATGCACCACCAGCTCGGTCACCACCCCTGGCTTGACCAGCAGCCGGGCCACCCGTTTATCGAAGAGCAGCCGATCGCCCCACTGATGCAGCGAGAGCAGAAAATCGGGCGCCAGCAGCCGGCCGGGCCGGTAGGGCTTGATGGGAGTGGCCAGCGCGTCGGTCCACAGCCGGGTGGGGGTCAGCGCGGAGAGCACGTAGGGGGTGCGCCAGGCGGCCACGTGATGGCGGTTGGCCAACTGTTCGGTGATGCGCCGCGCCGCGGGCAGGGAGTGGAAATGCACGTGCGAATCCAGATTGTCCAGGTGCAGGCCGCGCTGCAGCGCCCACTGCACCTGCGCCTCCAGCTCCACCGCCACCTCGTACCATTTGACCTGGCCCAGCACCGCGCGGCGGAAGAAGGTGGCCGATTCCCAAAACTGCCCTTCCTCATCCACCAGGCTGGGCACCTGTCTGGCCGGCAGGATCGGCCGGCCGCGGCTGAGGTTCAGGTGCACTCCCACCGACAGGCGTGGCAGGCCGCGGGCGATGGCCGCGCCCTCTTCGCTGGCCGCTTGGTTGACCAGCAGGCTGGCGCTGGTCAACCGACCGGCCGCGAACAGATCGGCGATAGCCTGGTTGACCAGGGGAGAGTAGCCGAGGTCGTCGGCGTTGATGATGAGACCTGACATGGCCATTACCTGCGGACATTGTAGCACCGCCAACCTGCTTTGCCCAAAGCAAGGGCCGGGGCCGCTTTGCCACAAACCGTGAACATGCTATAATCACACCCATTGCGCCCCCTGTCGTGACCAGGCCCAACCTGCGGAGATTACGAAGATGTCCGACCCAGCCGACGAGAAGCCCTCCCCCGTCATCAGCAAAGAGATATGGATCGCGCTGATCGGCGCGGCGGCAACGATCGCGGCGGCTTTGATCGCCGGCTACTTCGGCTTGCTCTCGTCTGATCGCCGCTCATCCACCCCTGCAACGCCTGCCCCCACCCCGACGACGACGGCGGCCCCGACGGTGGCCATCGAGGGCCCCCTGACAGCGCCGCTGGGTCAGCGCACCTATTTCACCATCATCAGCCAGAACGCAGTCCGGGCTGAATGGAGCGCAGGCGGCTTTTCGGACAACCGCAGCTTCGAGATCGAGGCGCTGGGCCCCAGCCACCAAATCTGGATCGAGCCGACCGATAGCTCACGCGTCGGCGAGTCTTTTGTGCTGGTCGTGACAGTCGCCAGCGCCGCTGGGCAGTCGGCTACCGCCCAGCGGCAGTTCCAGATCGTCGCCGCGCCGCCATGATCAGCGCCATCGTGCCGGCCGCCGGCCTCTCCAGCCGCATGGGCGGCGAGCTGCCCAAGCCGCTGCTCCCTTGGGGCGCGTCCACGGTGCTCGGAACGGTGATCGGCCGGCTGGCGGCGGCGGGCGTCGAGGAGATCATCGTGGTCACCGGCCACCGCGCCGCAGCCGTCGAGGCTGCGCTGGCCGGCCTGGCGGCGCGCTGCGTCCACAACCCGGCCTATGCCAGCGGCGAGATGCTCTCTTCGATCCAGGCGGGCCTGGCCGCGGCCCAGCCCGCCAGCCGCGGCGCGCTGCTGGCCCTGGCCGATCAGCCGCAGATGCAACTGGCCGTGGTGCAGCAGGTGTTGCAGGTCTTCGCCGCCGACGACCAGGCGTTGGTCATCCCCAGCTACGCCATGCGCCGCGGCCATCCCATCATGCTGCCGCGCCGGCTGTGGGCCGAGGTGCTGGCGCTGCCAACCGGCGCCACCCTGCGCACGGTCATTCAACGCCACGCCGCGGCCATCCGCTACGTCGAGGTGGAAACGCCCAGCGTGCTGGCTGACCTGGACACGCCGGAGCAGTATGCGGAGGCGGTGAGTGGGGAACGGAAGACGGTGAACGGTGAACGGTGTACGGTGTACGGTGTACGGTGTACGGTGTACGGTGAACGGAGATCTGGCGATGCATGGTGACTTGCCGACCATGACGACCGGGCGACTGGTGTTGCGGCCCTTCAGGCTGAGCGATGCGGCCGATGTGCAGCGGCTGGCCGGCGATTGGGCCGTGGCCGACACCACGCTGAACATCCCGCACCCCTACCCCGACGGCGCGGCCGAGCAGTGGATCAGCAGCCATGGCGAGCGTTTCCAGCAACGCGAGATCATGACGCTGGCGATCACGCTGCGCGACAGCGGCGAGCTGGCCGGCTGCATCAGCTTGCAGCGCCAGCACATCAGGAAACACGACCGCTACGAAGACCTCGTCGGCTATGCTATTCTGCACGACGAGTATCAGAGCCGGTGACGAAGTTCTCGGAGAAGTTCAACTTCTCGGAGAAGTTGAACTTCTCAGCGTGAACTTCTCACCCGTTGGATGACCGATGGACACTTTCTACCACAAGCTGAACGACTACCTGGCCCGCGGCGAGCGCGTGGCCGTGGCGACCATCACCGAGGTGCGCGGCAGCGTGCCGCGTGAGGTGGGCGCCAAGATGATCATCCACCCGCTGGGCCAGCACTATGGCACCGTCGGCGGCGGCTGCGGCGAGGGCGACGTGATCCGCGCCGCGTTGGACGTGCTGCAAACCGGCGAGCCTGCCACCGTCCACGTGGACCTGACCGAAGACCCGACCATGCAAAGCCTGGGCGTGTGCGGCGGGATCTTCAACGTCTTCGTCGAGCGGTGGGGGGCGGGGAACGGTGAACGGTAAGCGGTGAACGGTGAACGGTCGCCCGCTCTGGCCGGTCTCCGACCGAGCCAGCCGACAACCCGCTTTGGCCGGTCTCCGACCGAGCCAGCCGCCAACCCCGCTCTGGCCGGTCTCCGACCGAGCCAGCCGCCAGCCCCGCTCTGGCCGGTCTCCGACCGAGCCAGCCGCCCACCCCGCTCTGGCCGGTCTCCGACCGAGCCAACCGCCAACCCCGCTCTGGCCGGTCTCCGACCGAGCCAGCCGACAACCCCGCTTTGGCCGGTCTCCGACCGAGCCAGCCGACAACCCCGCTTTGGCCGGTCTCCGACCGAGCCAGCCGACAACCCGCTTTGGCCGGTCTCCGACCGAGCCAGCCGACAACCCGCTTTGGCCGGTCTCCGACCGAGCCAGCCGCCAACCCCGCTCTGGCCGGTCTCCGACCGAGCCAGCCGCCAACCCGCTTTGGCCGGTCTCCGACCGAGCCAGCCGACAACCCGCTTTGGCCGGTCTCCGACCGAGCCAGCCGCCAACCCCGCTTTGGCCGGTCTCCGACCGAGCCAGCCGACATGCTCATGCCTGACGAGATTCTCAACGCCCTCCTCTCCTCCGTCGAAGCCCGCCGCTCAGTTGCCTTGGCCACAGTGATCGCCGCGCCGGACCCGGCCGCGCTTGGCCGCCATGCCCTGGTCTGGCTGGATGCAGAACCGCTGGGCCAGTTGGGGCTGGGCGAGCTGGAAGCGCAGGCGCTGGCTGACACCCGCCAGGTGTTGGCCAGCCGCGTGCATCAGACGCTGGTCTACCCCACACCGGCCGGCCAGGTCAAGCTCTTCATCGAGGTGCAGCATCGCCCGCCAGAGCTGATCATCGTCGGCGCTGGCCACATCGCCGTGCCGTTGGCCCAGCTCGGCAAGCTGTGCGATTTCACCGTGATCGTGCTGGACGATCGCCCCCAGTATGCCAACCGCCAGCGTTTCCCCCAGGTCGACCAGGTGCTGGCGCTGCCGCTGCGCGAGACCATGCGCCAATGGGCGGCCGAAGGCCGGCTGGGGCTGGACAGCTACGTCGTGCTGGTGACACGCGGCCATCAGCACGACTTCGACTGCCTGCTGGAGCTGTTGGACACCCCGCTGGCCTATATCGGCATGATCGGCAGCCAGCGCCGGGTGCGCACCGTCTTCGACCTGCTGCACGCCGAGATGGGCATCCCGACCGAGAAATTCGACCGCGTCTATGCCCCCATCGGCATCGCCATCGGCGCCCATACCCCGGCCGAAATCGCCGTCTGCATCATGGCCGAGATCATCAATATTCAGCGCGGCGGCCCGGCGCGCAGCATTTCCGATGAACGGCGCGAGAAGGCGAGACAGCGGCGCGGCAGGGCCGAAACCCGTAACCCGTAACCCGTAACCGGGAGATGCTCTGCGCGATCTCCGCGTTGCGCATTCCATCGAGACCCATTAGCCACCACGAAAGACTCACCATGCAAGCAAATCCCCTCATCCTTCCCGGCGTCAAAGTCGTCGATCTGACCCAGGCCCTGGCCGGCCCCACGTGCAGCATGTATCTGGGCGACATGGGCGCGGATGTCATCAAAATCGAACAGCCAGGCATCGGCGACGTCTGCCGCGGCTGGGGCCCTCCCTTCATCGAGGGGGAGAGCGCCTATTTCCTCTCCACCAACCGCAACAAGCGGGGCATCGCCCTGAACTACACCAAGCCGGAGGGCCTGGCCATCCTGCATCAGTTGATCGACCAGGCAGACGTGTTCTTGATCAACCTGCCGCGCCAGGCGTCGCTGGACAAATACGGCCTGTCGGTGGAGGCCTGCCTGGCCCGCAACCCGCGGCTGATCCACGCCAGCATCACCGGCTTTGGCCGCAGCGGCCCCTATTCCGACCGCAGCGGCTTTGACATCGTCGCCCAGGCCATGGGCGGGCTGATGGAGTTGACCGGCGAGCCGGGCGATCCCCCCATGCGTTTCCCCATGGCCATGGCCGATTTCGCCGCCGGACTCTACACGCTGATCAGCGTGCTGGCCGCGCTGCTGGCCCGCCAGCATACCGGCGTCGGCCAGTCCATCGACGTCAGCTTGGTGGAGTCGCAGCTCAACTGGCTGAGCTACCTGGCCGGCAACTACTTCACCACCGGCGAGCCGCCGCAGAAGACCGGCAACCAACACCCCACCATTACCCCCTACCAGCCCTTCAAGGCCGGCGACGGCAAATGGATCGTGGTGGCGGCCGGCAGCGAGCGACTTTGGCGCAAGTTCTGTGAAGTGATCGGCGCGGACGAGGGCCTGGTCAACCACCCGCTGTTTGCCACCAACGCCCTGCGCAACGTCAACCGTGACCAGTTGACGCCGATATTGGACGGCTTTCTGGCCGCGCGGCCGGCGCGCGAGTGGGTCGATCTGATGAACGCGGCGGAGATCCCCAGCGGCCCGCTCTATGCCGTGGACGAGGCGCTGAACGATCCCCACATCCGCTCGCGTCACATGATCGTGCAGATGGAACACCCGACGGTGGGGCCGTTCAAATCGCTGGCCTTTCCCGGCTTCTTCTCCGGCACCCCCACGAGCTACCGCCTCGCGCCGCCGCGGCTGGGCGAACACACCGATCAGGTGCTGGCTGAGCTGGGCTATGACGCAGACGCGGTGGCGCGGCTGCATGCGGAGGGTGTGGTGGCGGGGGTGGGGAAGGGGGAAGGGTGAATTGGGAGTAGTGAAGGATGAGATGCGGAGCAATGGACATGGCGACGCGCCTGGAGGCGAGCTGGTGCATGCTGTTGACGAGTTGAACCAAATCAGAGGTCCAGGCGCTGGGCGCGCAACCGATGATGAGCATGGCGGGCTCGGTGGCTGCGCACAGACCGGCCCGAGCGGCCATTATCAGGTTAGCTGGCAGACGGATGCAGCCATTGCGCTGCCCATCGGCGCGGTGTGGGCCAGCGGCGACGCCAGCCCACAGGTGCGCAGCCCGCAGCGGCTGGCCGCGGTGGGCGATGTGACCGCGCAGATCGAACACATCCGGCAGGTGATCGTCGAGGCAGCGGCCGGCGCGCTGGCGGGCATGGAGCCCACGGTCGACGATCTGCACAGCCGCCGCGATGAGATCGCCTCGCTGACGCTGGTGGCCGCCAACATGAGGCTGGGCGCCGTGGGCGTAACGCTGCTGGAGCTGTGGATTGACGAATTGACGGTGAACGCAAAGGTGCAGGACGCAAACGAGAGATAAGATATGTCCAAAGAAGACACCCCAACCCAAACACCCCCCGACGCCCAACCCACCCCCCAGGACAACCTGGTCATCACCCACCACACCGTCGCCATCGACGGCCAGGAGATCCCCTACACCGTCACAGCCGGCGTCATCGTGCTGAAGGAAGAGGCTGAAAGGAAAGGAGAGGACGAAGGCGCGTCCGACGGGGAAAAGCCCAAGGCGTCGATCTTCTTCGTTGCCTACACGCGCGACCAGGTGGAGGATCCCGCCAGCCGGCCGCTGACCTTCTCCTTCAACGGCGGGCCTGGCTCGTCGTCGGTCTGGCTGCACCTGGGAGTGCTGGGACCGCGGCGGGTGCTGCTGGACGACGACGGCTTCGCCCTCAAGCCGCCCTATCGTCTGGTGGACAACGAGGCCTCGCTGCTGGACGTGACCGACCTGGTCTTCATCGATCCGGTCAGCACCGGCTTCAGCCGACCTGTGCCGGGGGAGAAGGCCAAGGATTTCCACGGCTTCACCAAGGACATCGAGTCGGTCGGGGATTTCATCCGGCTTTACACCAGCCGCTACCGGCGCTGGCTGTCGCCCAAATTCCTGATCGGCGAAAGCTATGGCACCACGCGCGCCGCCGGGCTAAGCGGCTATCTGCAAGGACGCCACGGCCTGTGGCTGAACGGCATCATGCTGGTCTCCAGCATCCTCGACTTCCAGACCGCTGACTTCAACCCTGGCAACGACCTGCCGCACATCCTTTTCCTCCCCACCTACGCGGCCACGGCCTGGTATCACCGCCGCCTGCCGGCCGACCTGCAGGCGCTGCCGTTGACCGAAATGCTGGCGCAGGTGGAGCGTTTCGCCCTGGGCGAGTACGCGCTGGCCATGCTGCAAGGCGCGGCCCTGCCGGCCGAACAGCGCACGGCCATCGCCCGTCAACTGACCCGGTTTACTGGGCTTTCCGAGGATTATGTCGAGCGATGCGACCTGCGCATCGAGATCTCTCGCTTCGTCAAGGAACTGCTGCGGGATCAGCGCCGCACCGTTGGCCGGCTGGACAGCCGCTACACCGGCATCGACCGCGACGCGGCCGGCGAACGCTTCGAGTTCGATCCCAGCTACGCCGCGATCCAGGGCGCGTATACCGCCTGCTTCAACGACTATGTGCGCGGCGCGTTGCAGTTCGAGAGCGACCTGCCCTACGAGATCCTCAAGGGGCTGTATCAAACCTGGAGCTACAAGGAGTTCGAGAACCAGTACGTCAACGTGGCCGAGACGCTGCGCAAGGCCATCAGCATGAACCCGCATCTGCGCGTCCATGTGGCCAACGGCGCCTACGACCTGGCCACCCCCTACTTCGCCACCACCTACACCTTCAACCACCTGGGTCTGGATGCCAGCCTGTTGGACAACATCACCATGAGCTTCTACGAGGCCGGCCACATGATGTACGTCCACTTGCCGTCGCTGCACAAGCTCAAGGCCGAGCTGGCCGCCTTCATCTCAGCCGCCAGCCCACCGGCGCCTGAGCAGTGACATTCTCCCCGCCCTCATTCCCCGCTCAATGCACCGTGCGATAGGGCGCCAACCGTCCGCGCTGCCAGGTTAACAGCGCGGACGTCAGCCCGCCGTCACGCTGAGCTGCATCGCGCCGCACCTGCTGCATGATGGCTGTGGCCTGCTCCGGATCACGGTCGCTGAAGCCGATCAGAAAATCGCGGTTGGGCACGCCCAGCAACATGCGTCCAGGGATGCGCTCGGCCCAGGTCGCCATCAGCTCCGGCAGGAGCACGCGTGTCGCGGCAAAGCCATCGCGAGTGTCGCACACCATGATCGTTCCATCGCCCATGCCAAAGGCCTTGGTGTCCCGCCGGCTGGTGCGCTTGCGCAGGTGCTCCAACGCCATCTCATGGATGCCATCGGGGGTCGCGCCGGGGGAAGTCAACAGCTCGTCGTACGTGTCCTGATGGATATAGACGCGGGCGCTGGGCAGGTCGAAGACATAGGTAATGACCAGGCCAACGGCAAAGGGGCGATGCACCGGCGGCTCGCCCCCCTGCTGACGCACGACATCCAGCCAAGCAGCCTGGTTGAGCAGCGGCAGAAAAGACTCCAGCGCCTGCTGCTCCGAGAGCGGCGGACGCGGCGCGCTGGCCTGGCGCAGGGCAGCCAGATGGGCGGCGACGATGTCGTCCAGCCGGTTGGGAGACTGCAAGTAGACAGAATAGAGCGACTTCAGATCACAACGCATGGGCTGGCCCTGCATATCCAGCGTCAGCACCATCTCCTCGCGCTTCTTGACGGTGAAGCCCGCCTGGTGGGTGGCGGTTTGGACGTGATCGATGAACGCGTCGCGATCCAGAGGTTGATGTTTGCTCATGGTGATTAGTTCAGTTCGTCCAGCATACGGCGCAGACGCTGGATTTCAGCTTCCAATTGAGCTGAACGAACCTCTGCTGCCGCTGCCCGCTGGGCTTCGCTTTCTGCCCGCTGGGCTTCGATGCGAGCCCTGTCCAGCGCGTCGGTCATGCGTTTGACTGCTTCATCGATGGTCGGCAACGGCTGCCCCGTGGCCGGGTCGACAACGCGCAACAACCATTCTTCGGGACGCAGGATCAGATTCAGCTCACGACTCGGCAACGAGCCATCGCTCGCCGCCTCAACCGAACGAAAACGCAGGCCTTCCAGAACGTAGCCACGAAGGCGGGGGCTGAGATACTCGCCCAACGGGTCGAACAAGTAGTATTCCTGAACACCCAACCTTTCGTAGAACGTCCGTTTCTCGCCGATATCGTCACGGCGGGTGCCGCGCGAGGTGATCTCAAACACCACACTGGGCGCCTTTTGCTCTTGCCACAGCTTGTAGACGCGACGATCGCGTTTGGCAATGCCCTTGACGACAAAGACGTCAGGCACTTTGAAAGCTGAGATGTTGCCTTCCTCATAGTAGAAGAGCATGTTAGCGGCAACGTAGACATCGGCGTCGTTGCGATAGTACTGCCGCAACGCTTGCCACAGGTGAAAGAGCGCGGCGATGTGAAAATCGGTTTCTCCCACAGGTTTCCCGTCCGATTCTGGGTACTGGATATCGGTGAGGCGCTGTGGCCTCTTCAACGCCGGCGGTCGGATCAACACAGGTGCTTCCATCTTACGTTTGCATCCCACTGAACACACAGATCATCTGCCCATCGGACGCCAGTATATCATGTCCTGCGTTGCAAGTCAACCGAACGCCATTTGGCACAGCAATTCCAAATATGGGCGGAGTCGAGGCTTCAGCCGGGTCTGGACGATGCGAGTTGAGCGTGCAAACCCGGCTGAAGCCTCGACTCCAGCTTGGCAATCGCCATATTTGGAATTGCTGCATTTGGCAATAGATACTTTCTGGCGTATGCTATGGCTGAACCAGCGGCTGGGTAACTGCGTGTAAACCTGTGCGACACCACGTTGGCGGTCTCGTTCCGTGGCACGTCGATCTGCGATCATCAGACATTTCACACGTTGGGTATTGGTGATATGGCCCTTTCATGGCGACGACGCGCGTCGCTGCTCCTGATCTTGCTTCTCATGCTCATGCTGGCCGGCGGCTACTGGCTGGTGGGCGATCTGCCCGCGCCCACGCCGCAGAACCTGGCCGCCGTCCGCCCCAGCACGCTGATCCTGGATCGGGAGGGGCGAACATTGTTCGAGGCCATCGGCGACCAGGGCAAGCAGGTATCGCTGTCCTTCGAGCAGATCCCAGCTGCCTGCTGGCAGGCCACGGTCGCGGTCGAGGACAGCCGCTTCTTCCACCACCCCGGCATCGACCCGCTGGCCATCGGCCGCGCGGCGGTGCAAAACTGGCGCAGCGGCGCGGTGATCTCCGGCGCATCCACCATCACCCAGCAACTGGCCCGTAACACGCTGATGACCGTCGAGGAGCGCTATGAGCAGTCGCTGCGCCGCAAGCTGCGCGAGGCATGGCTGGCCCTGCGGATCGAGCTGCGTTATGACAAGCAGGAGATCCTGGCCCTCTACCTGAACCAGGTCTACTACGGCAACTTCGCCTACGGCCTGGAGGGCGCGGCCCAAGGCTATTTTGGCAAATCGGCCCGCGAGCTGGACCTGGCCGAGTGCAGCCTGTTGGCCGGGCTGGTGCAGAACCCCGAGGTCTACAACCCGCTCTACAACCTGGAGTCGGCCCGCTGGCGGCAGTCCCATGTGCTGGCGGCCATGGTGCAGCATGGCTACATCCCGCGCGGCGAGGCGGAGCTGGCGCTGGCCGAACGCTTGCAGTTCGCCGCCACCCCCTTCCCCATCGACGCGCCCCACTTCGTCAGCTACGTCGAGAGGCAGTTGGAGCGGCTGCTGGGCGCCGAGCGGGTCAGTCAGGGCGGGCTGCGGGTGATGACCACGCTCGACCTGAACTGGAACCGCCAGGCCGAGGCCGCTGTGGGCCACCGCCTGGGCCAGCTCCAACAGGCCAAGGACGCCCCGCCCGGCCGCCGCATCGAAAATGCCGCCGTGGTGCTGCTGGACCCAAGCAGCGGCGCGATCCGTGCCATGGTCGGCAGCCCCAACTACTTCGACGCCAGCATCGACGGCGCGATGAACGCCGCCCTGGCCCTGCGCCAGCCGGGCTCAGCCCTCAAGCCGCTGACCTACGCCGCAGCCATGGACCCGGCGCGCGCGGCCGCAGCCGGTCGGGCGCCTTTCACCGCAGCCACGGTCATCGCCGACGTGCGCACCGCCTTCATGACCACCGAAGGCGCCCCTTATGTGCCGCAGAACTACGACATGCAGTGGCACGGCCCGGTCAGCCTGCGCACAGCCCTGGCCAGCTCCTACAACCTGCCCGCGGTCAAGGCGCTGGACGCCATCGGCGTGGACGCGCTGATCAGCCAGGCGCAGCGCCTGGGCATCACGTCGTTCCAACCCGCCAGCGCCGACGAACAGCAGCCTCCCTACGGCCTGGCCCTGACCCTGGGCGGCGGCGAGGTCAGCCTGCTGGAGCTGACCGGCGCCTACGCCGCCTTCGCCAACGGCGGCTACAAAGTAACGCCCTACGCCATCGAGCGCATCGAAGACGCCGACGGCAAGATCCTCTGGCGCGCCGAGTCCCCCGCGCAGCGCACGGTTCAGGCCCTCGATGCGCGCGTCGCCTATCTGATCACCGACATCCTCAGCGACGACGATGCCCGCGCCCCCTCCTTTGGCCGCAACAGCGTGCTCAGATTGAGCCGGCCGGCCGCGGTCAAAACCGGCACCACCACCGATTGGCGCGACAACTGGACTGTCGGCTACACCCCCGATCTGGTGGGCGGCGTCTGGGTGGGCAACGCCGACAACACCCCCATGCTGGGCGTCAGCGGCATCAGCGGCGCCGGGCCGATCTGGCGCGATGTGATGGAGATGGCGCACAAGGGATTGCCGGCGCGCGCTTTCCGCCAGCCTGACGGCCTGGTGCGGGCCGAGGTCTGCATCGATTCGGGCCTATTGCCGACACAATGGTGCAGCCGGCGGCGGAGCGAGCTGTTCATCGCCGGCACAGAGCCGCTGGAGTTCGATGCCGTCTACCGCCCGCTGGCTGTGGATATCTGCCGCGGCGGGCTGGCGGACCAGGCGACGACGCCGGCGTGCAGCGAGACGCGCGTCTTCCGCGTCTATCCGCCAGAGCTGCGCGAGTGGGCGCTGGCCCAGGGAATCGAGCAGCCGGCGGCGGATGAATCGTGGCGCGTCGAGCGCGACGCAGCCGCTGATGGGCAGGTGACCGCGCCGGCCGACGCGGCGTCCAGCGGCCTGGCATTGATCAGCCCCGACCCGAACAGCGTTTTCCGGCTGTCGGCCGGGATGCCGGACGCTTTGCAGCAGGTGCGCCTGGCCGCGCGGCCGCTGGGCGCAAACGTGCCCAACGAGGTGACATTTCTGGTCGATGGCCAGCCGGTGGGCCGCTCGACCCGCCTGCCCTTTGAAACCTGGTGGACGCTGCAACCGGGCGCGCATCACATCAGTGCGGTCGCGCTGGGCGCCAACGGAGAGTCTCTGACCAGCGATGGGCTCTGGATCGAAGTCCAATGAAGGTCGAAGTCCGATGAAGATCGAAGTCCAATGTAGGTAGTTTCCCTGTTCCAACCGACCGACTGGGTTTTCCTGTCGGGCGCCAAGGAGGTTGAGATCGCCATGTCTTACAAAACGAACCAACGAATTCATATCGTCCTCTTGAGCATCATCATCGCCAGCCTGCTGCTGGCAAGCTGCGGCCGGCCGGCGCAGCCAGGGCCTGGCCCTGAACCGCAGACCGCGCCGCTGGAAACGACGCCCGCCGTCCAGCCCCCCGCGGCTGCGACAGCAGCGCCGACCGTCGAGCCGACGCCGACCGTCGAGCCGTTGGATCTGCCGCCGGTGGCTGTGTCCACCTCCCCCCAGCGCGGGCAGGAGCAGCCGCTGGACGCGCCGGTGGTGATCAGCTTCGACCAAGCCATGGATGAGGCCAGCACCGCTGCGGCCTTTGCCATCGAACCGCCCACGGCCGGCCAGGCGACATTGGTGGGCAATGACCTGGTGTGGACCCCGGAGCAGCCGCTGACGCGCGGCGCCAGCTATCGCGTCTCGGTCAGTCAGGAGGCGCGCAGCGCCAGCGATGAGCCGCTGGCCGCGCCGGTCGATCTGCGCTTCGACACGGTTGGCTTCCTTCAGGTGACCAGCAGCCAGCCGGCCGACGGCAACGAGGAGGTCAGCGTCGATTCGCCCATCACGGTGATCTTCAATCGGCCTGTGGTTCCGCTGACCAGCATCGGCCAACAGGCCGGGCAGCCCAATCCCCTGCGCATCGAACCGAGCACGCCGGGCACGGGTCAATGGCTGAACACCAGCATCTACAGCTTTGTGCCTGAGACCGCCCTGGCCGGCGGGGCCAGCTACAAGGTCACTGTGCCGACCGGCCTGACCGATGTCAGCGGCGGCCTGCTGGCGGAGGATGCGGTCATCACCTTCCAAACGGCCAGCCCCGTCGTGATGGCCGTGGCGCCCGATGGTCCCATGGCCTGGCCCAGCAAGCCGGTGACGGTGACTTTCAGCCAGCCGATGGATCGCGCCTCGACAGAGGATGCCTTTGCGCTGCGCAACGATGCCAACAAGGCGCAGGTCGCCGGCCGCTTCACCTGGAGCGACGGCGGCCGCGTCCTGCGCTTCCAGCCGACGCCCGCGCTGGACTACGATGTTGCCTACACGGTGCAGATCGACAAGGGCGCGCGGGCGGCCGCGGGCCAGGCCACGCTGCGTGAGCCCTTTGTCGCCCGCTTCCAGACCGCGCCCCAGATCGGCATCGAGGCCACGTCGCCCCCCGATGGCGCCACCGGCGTAGCAGTGGAGGCGCAGATGGGCATTCTGTTCCTGGGCATCGTCGACGAAAGCACGCTGGGGCGCGATGCCTTCACCATCATCCCCAAGCCCACCGATGTGTTCAGCTACTTCTCCCCCTACGACAACCGTTGGCAGATCAGTTGGCCGCGCCTGCCGGAGACCAGCTACACGGTGACGCTTTCCGGCGACATCCAGGATGTGTTCGGCAACCGGCTGGGGACGCGGCGCTACCGCTTCGAGACCGGCCAGCGCCGCCCCTTTGCCCACCTCAATGTGCCCAGCGACATCGGAACCTACAACGCCTACACCAGCACTTTGATCGCGGCCAGCTACCGCAATGTCAGCGAGCTGAACTTCAAGCTCTACAGCGTCAACGAGAATGAAGCCACCCGGCTGCTGGGGGAAAACCGTTGGGACGCACTGCGCACCTTCGTTCCCAAGGGGGACGCGCTGCTGCGCGAGTGGACTGTGCCCGTCTCCCCGGAGCGCAACACCAACAACCTCCTCAAAGTCCCGCTGGCCGAGGATGGCGGCCCCCTGCCTTCGGGCATCTACTGGGTCGAGATGCGCGCGCCGGAAGTCACATACGGCGACGGCTCACTGGAGTCGGGCCAGCAGCCGCCGCGCCATCTGCTGATCGTCTCTCCCTTCAATCTGATCACCAAGCGCACGGTGGATGAGACGCTGGTCTGGGTCACCGATCTGCAGTCGGGCCAGCCGGTGGCCGACGTGCCGGTGCGCATGGTGGGACAGAGCGAGGTGCAGGCGGTCAGCGACGCCGACGGCATCGCGCGCGGCCCGGCAACGACGAAGGAGCCGTGGACGCCGATATCTGTCTTCGCGGGAACGGCTGGCTCGGTCGGAGACCGGCCAGAGCAGGGCGGCTCGACTGGCTCGGCTGGCTCGGCTGGCTCGGTCGGAGACCGGCCAGAGCAGGGCGAGCAGGATGGACCGGCGCCCTACGGCGTGACCAGCACCGACTGGCAAAGCGGGCTGGCCTCGTGGGACTTTGGGCTGCCGAGCGAATATCCGCCCCCGCTCTACCAGGGCTACTTCTACACCGACCGGCCCATCTACCGGCCTGGCCAGACTGTCTACTGGAAGGGCATTCTGCGGGTGGACGATGACGCCATCCTGCGCCTGCCAGAGCCAGGGACCAAGGTCGATGTCATCATCACCAACGACCGCGGCGAGGAGATCTACCGGCAGCAGCATCAGACCAACGCCTTCGGGACCATCGACGGCGCGCTGCCGCTGGCCGAGGAGGCCAGCCTGGGCTTCTACAACCTGGAGCTGCGCCTCACCGACTGGCCGCAGGATGCGTATTTCATCCCCTACTTCGGCCTGGGCTTCCAGGTGGCCGAATACCGCAAGCCTGAGTTCACCATCGAATTGAGCACCGATCAGGCGGAAGTGCTGGACGGCGACGTGATCACGGCCACGGTCAGCGGCGAATTCTTCTTCGGCGGGCCGGTGAGCAAGGCACAGGTGGACTGGACCGTCTTCAGCGAGGACGCGACCTTCAACTACGCCGGCGATGTCACAGGCCGCTGGTACAGCTTCAACGACTACACCGGCTGGGATCCCACGACGCAGGGCCGCTACGGCGGCGTGGTGGCCAGCGGCGCGGGCGAGACCGGCGCTGATGGCGTGTTCACCTTCCAGGTCCCGGCCGACATCGGCGACAAGACCGTCAGCCAGCGCTTCAGCATCGACGTGCGCGTCACCGACCTGAACAACCAGGAGACGGCCAAAAACACCTCGGTCATCGTGCACAAGGGCCTGGTCTATCCAGGCGTGGCCCCGCGCGGCTATGTCAGCCTGGCCGGCCAGCCAGCCGCCGTGGACCTGATCACCGTCGACTGGGCCAGCCAGCCCGTGCCCGACCAGGCGCTGACTGTCGTGGTCAGCCAGGCCGAGTGGCTGAGCGTGCAGAAACAGGCCGAGGATGGCCGCTTCTACTGGACCAGCGAGGTGCGGGAGACCCCCATCCTGACCGACACCGTGACCACCGACGGCCGCGGCGAGGCTGTCTTCACCTGGACCCCGCCCGGCGGCGGCCAGTACAAGATCAACGCCACGGCGGTGGACGAGCTGGGCAACGCGGTGCGCAGCGCGGCCTTCACCTGGGTCAGCAGCGGCAGCGCGCAGGAGTATGTCTCCTGGCAGGTGGAGAACAACGACCGCATCGAGCTGGTGGCCGACAAGCCGCTCTACCAGGTGGGCGACACGGCCAAGATCCTGGCGCCGCACCCCTACCAGGGACCGGTGGAGGCGTTGTTGACCATCGAGCGCGGCCAGATCATCGAAACGCAACAGATCACGCTGGAGGGCAACAGCGAGACGCTGGAGATCCCCATCACCGAGGATTACGTGCCCAACGTCTTCGTCTCGCTGGTGGTGGTCAAGGGTGGCTCGGTCGGTGGCTCGGTCGGAGACCGGCCACAGCAGGAAGGTTCGGTCGGTGGCTCGGCCGGTGGCTCGGTCGGAGACCGGCCACAGCAAGGTGGAGAGGGGCCACAGCAGGGTGACAGCAGTGATCTGGGCAGCTTCAAGCTGGGCCTGGTGGAACTGCCGGTGGACAACACGGTCAAGGAGATCCAGCTCACGCTGACGCCCAACGCGGACGTGCTGCGGCCGGGCGAGACTGTCACCTTCACCGTGCAGGCGACCGACTGGCAGGGCGAACCGCTTCAGGCGGAGATCTCCCTGGCGCTGATCGACAAGGCGATCCTCAGCCTGGCCCAGAGCCCCAACCAGCCGCTGCTGGACAGCTTCTACCGCCAGCGCGGGCTGGGGGTGCAGACGGCCAGCAACCTGGTGCTCAACCTGGACCGCCTCAACCTGCAACTGGAGGAGGGCGCCAAGGGCGGCGGCGGCGGCGATGGCATGATGGGCTTCGAGGTGCGCACCGAGTTCGAGGACACCGCGCTGTGGGAGCCCACCGTCGTCACCGACGAAAAGGGCTGGGCTGAGGTCAGCGTGACCCTGCCCGACAACCTGACCACCTGGCGGCTGGAGGGCATCGGCGTCACCGTGGACACCCATGTGGGCCAGGCCACGGTGGAGATCAAGACCACCCTGCCGCTGCTGGTGCGGCCGGTGCTGCCCCGCTTCTTCACCGTGGGCGACCAGGCCGAGATCGGCGCCATCGTCAACAACAACACCGAGGCCGACCGCACCGTGGAGGTGATCCTGGCGGCCCAGGGTGTGACCACCACAGCCGCGCTGAGCCAGATCGTCAGTGTGCCGGCCGGCCAGCAGGCCAAGGTGAGCTGGCCGGTGGAAGTCACGATCCCCACCGGCGGCGAGGCCGTCAGCAGCGCCATGATCCGTTTCACGGCGCTGGAAACGGGCGCGGCCGCGGGCCAGGCGCCGCTGGGCGACGCGGTCGAGCTGACCCTGCCGGTCTACCGCTACAGCTCGCCGGAGACGGTGGCCACCGCCGGCATGGTCGGCCCGGACGAGAGCCGCACCGAGGTGATCGCGCTGCCATCCAATGTGGACCCCACCCAGGGCGAGCTGCGGGTGCGGCTGGATCCGTCGCTGGCCGCGGGCACGCTGGAAAGCCTCAACTGGCTGGAAAGCTTCCCCTACGAGTGCAGCGAGCAGATCGTCAGCAAGTTCCTGCCCAACGTGGTCACCTACCAGGCGCTGGAAGCGCTGGGCCTGACGGGCCTCGATACGGCGCAGGCGGATACGCGATGGGCTGACCTGGAGGCCAACCTGCAAGACCAGATCGCCGTGGCCACCCAGCGCCTCTTGCAGCGCCAGAACCCCGACGGCGGCTGGGGCTGGTGGGCCAACGACGAGAGCCGGCCCTTCGTCAGCAGCTACGTCACCTTTGGCCTGGTGCGGGCGCAGGCGGCCGGCTTCGCGGTCGATTCGGCGGCGCTGGAGCGGGCCATCGACTACTTGCAGCGCCAACTGCGGCCGGTGGACGCGCTGGAAGGCTATGAGCTGAACCAGCAGGCCTTCATCCTCTACGTGCTGGCCGAGGCCGGCCAGGGCGACGTGGGCCGCACCACCGCGCTCTACCAGGTGCGCCAGCGGCTGGCCGATTACGGCAAGGCGCTGCTGGCCCTGACCTTCGGCCTGCTGGACGACCCAACCTCTGCCCAGCGCATCGGCGTGCTGCTGGACGACCTGAACAGCGCGGCCCTGGTCTCGGCCACCGGCGCGCACTGGGAGGAGGAAAGCATCGACTGGTGGACCATGAACAGCGATCTGCGCAGCACGGCCCTGGTGCTGGACGCGATGGCCAGGTTGGACCCACAGAACGCGCTGGCGCCCAACGCGGTGCGCTGGCTGATGAGCACGCGCAGCGATGGCCACTGGGCCACCACCCAGGAAAACGTCTGGTCGTTGATCGCCCTGACCGACTGGATGGTCGCCGCCGGCGAGCTGGAGGGCGACTACAGCTACAACGTCCTGCTGAACGACGCCGAGCTGGCCAGCGGCAGCGTCGATGTCAACAACGTGGGCCAGCCGGTGGAGCTGCGCGTGGCCGTGGCCGAGCTCCTGCAAGACTATGCCAATGGCCTGACCATCAGCCGCTTCGCCGAGGGCAGCCAGAGCGGCGACGGCCAGCTCTACTACACCGCCTTCCTGGAGACCTTCCTGCCCGCGGCCGAGCTGCAGGCCATGGACCGCGGCGTGGTGGTGGCGCAGCAGTACCGCCTGGTGGATCCCATCACCGGCAAGGCGTCGGACCAGCCCATCAGCGAGGCCCAGGTGGGCGACACCATCCAGGTCAAGCTGACCATCGTGGCGCCGACCGACCTGCACTATCTGGTGGTCGAGAGTCCACTGCCGGCCGGCGCCGAGGCCATCGATCCCAGCCTGCTCAACACCAACCTGGTCTACGAAGGTCCCAGCCTGGAGCCGGCCGATGGTGCATGGCCGTGGTTCTGGTGGACGCCGACTGCGACCGATCTGCGCGACGAGAAGGTGGCCCTCTTCGCCACCCAGCTCCCCGCCGGCACCTATGAGTACACCTACCAGATGCGCGCCAGCCTGCCAGGCCAGTTCCAGGTACTGCCGGCCGTCGCCTATCAGATGTACTTCCCGGAGGTGTGGGGGCGCAGCGCGGGGGCGACGTTTGGGATCGGTGAACGGTGAACGGTTAGCGGTGAACAGTTAATGGTTTGAGGAATGAGATAGGCCCGGCCGGGATGGCTGGGCCTGTTTTTGTTTGGCGAGGAAGGTGAAACACGAACGCGTGAAGGGGCGCGGCGCGTCTTGCTGTCATGGATGGCATTACGCTCGCTCCGATTTTGAGCTATACGTCAGGTGCTGGGGATCATGTTTGGCTGAACCGACCGATCGATGTACAATCGGTCTGAACGAACGGAGACCGCCATACGCTATCTACCTCTTCATGGAGAGTAAGCTAATGACCGTTGCTGTCGAACGTA
>Ga0209200_1000399_pt1 | contig 49374 bp, 48 predicted proteins | sample AD_UKC033_MetaG_FD_184406 | JGI IMG/M metagenome (GOLD analysis project Ga0209200, IMG submission 184406) | Active sludge microbial communities of municipal wastewater-treating anaerobic digesters from USA - AD_UKC033_MetaG (SPAdes) (version 2) | ecosystem: Engineered > Bioreactor > Anaerobic >... | reverse complement strand
AGAAAAACCCGGAAGACTGCCCGAACCGGCTGCCGCCGTTCAAATCGACACCACCCTTCATCGCCCGGAATCCCGCGTCAGTCATGGCTTTCAGCGATTCGCACACTCATTTAACCGGACACTACTGGACCCATATATGTATTGAACCATGTCGCTGGTCCCCAAGCGGGCTATCCGATACTTTTGGCTTGCCTTTACCTGGTGGTTGGCAATAATCCGCTGATCGGAATTCTTGCAAATGCCCTCAATTCATAGCTTGTTAAATCTTCAGCCAGTTGGTGGTCGGTTCATGTCGTCTCAATCATCGATCATGCCGACGTCTTTGACGGGTTTGGTGCTCATCCCGCTTCGTATTTTCTACATCCTGCTAATTCCCTTTCCCTGGCTCGGAGGTACATTCGCGCTGGAGCAGTTTGACTTCACTGTATGGCATGTCGATGCGATGTTGGGCGTATCTCTTGTTTCGGCAGCAATTGTTCGCGCTGTTTCATATCGTTCAATCCAAATAACTGAAGGGCAGGGTTTAATGCTTCTTGTTGGAGCGATGTATCTGGCAATGCCGGCTTTTTTTTATTGGCCTGATCGCCGATACCTTACGATTGCAATGCCCATATTGCTGGCTTTCGCCGCACCGATTCTTGTTGATCGAAATCGGTTGCTGCAAAGTGTGGCTTTGGGCCTCTCGGCGACTGCGGCGGCCTTGCTTGTTTATAATTTCGGATATGACGCCATCTTGGATATGGTTCAGGCCTGGCAGAATTGACGGTAAAGGCGAAGATGAACATCGCTTGGTTGAAGCAATTCGGTATCGCTCATGCGGCTAATAGAAGATTCAAGTCTCACCAGCTTGTTACGCGCTACAAGCGCACGGTTACGCACTATGCTCGTATTGACCCCGTACCCGTCAGCACAGAATGGCGTGACCGAGCGAACGTTTTGGCTCAACATGCCAGGGATTCTCGTCTCAGTATCTTTTTCATTGGAACCGACGAGCAGCAGGACAAGAGCGGATTGCTACAGGCATTAGAACGCCTCGGCGAGGTTCGCTGTTTTCTCCGCGATGAAGGCGGCTGGGGGCAAAACGATCCGGCGCCCTACGGGCAGCGACGGGAACGCAATACACAAAGGATCGAGCACTTGTTTGCCGAGAATGCAAGCAGGGGATGGGTTCCGCACCTTTTGATCACACAGACGTGGGGCTGTCTGGTCGAACCGGCATGCTTTTCTCGTCTGCGCGAGCGTTACGGTGTCTTTGTCGTCAACATAGCGATGGACGATCGCCATCAATACTGGGGTACCAAGGTCGAGGGGCAATGGGATGGCACCTACCCGCTGATTCCGCATATTGATTTGACGCTAACAGCGGCACAGGAGGCGGTGAGTTGGTACCGGAAGGAAAGCGGTGTCGCGCTCTACTTTCCTGAAGCCAGCGATCCGGAAATATTCCATCCGATGCCCAGCCTTTCGAAGATACACGACATTAGTTTCGTAGGGGGCCGTTATGGCATTCGTGAAAAAATCGTCAACGCGCTGCGCCAGGCGGGTGTAAGGGTCAGCGCCTACGGGTCTGGCTGGGCGGGGGGGCGAATTGCCACCGAAGATGTCCCTATACTGTTTGCCCGATCAAAGATAGTCCTGGGTGTGGGTACCATCGGTCACTGCGACGACTTCTATGCCCTGAAGCTGCGCGATTTCGACGCGCCCATGTCGGGCAGTTGCTATTTGACGAGTGACAATCCGGACTTGCGGGATCTGTACAACATCGGTGATGAGATCGCCGTCTACACGGATGTCAGCAACTGCGTGGAACAAGTCTGCAGACTGCTGAAAGATGATGTCGGTCGGGAATCAATTGCGAGCGCAGGTCGCGCCCGAGCTCTGCGAGACCATACATGGGATCGGCGATTTTCAAATCTCTTTGCGATGCTGGCAGTTGCCGATGGGTCATAAGCCAAGGAGGTTGAATTGAACCAAATGTTGCTCGATTACTTGTGCGATCCTCTCGATAGGACGCCATTGCGGCTGGACGATGCTTCGCTGGACCAAGCTGGTTGCGTCGTCTCCGGGCGGCTGGTGTCGGCTTCGGGCAAGGCATATCCGATTGTCGATGGCATCCCACGTTTCGCCATGTTGCCCGATGCCCGCGAGACAGTCGAGTCGTTTGGCGACGAGTGGAACTATTTCGATTTCATCGACTTCAAGCAGAACTGGCTGATCCATACGATCGCCAATACCTTCGGTTCGACCGATGCGCTCAAGGACCGGGTCGTCGTCGATGCCGGAGCGGGCAGCGGGTCCCAGTCGCGCTGGATCGCCGAGGCGGGCGCACGGCTGGTGATCGCCCTGGAGTTGTCGCATTCGGTCGATGGCGTGATGCGGAAGAATCTGGACGGTCTGGACAATGTCGAGATCGTTCAGTGCTCGATCGACCAGCCACCGATCCGCGATGCCGCGATTGACGGTATCGTCCTGTGCCACAACGTCATCCAGCACACGCCGTCGGTGGAGAACACGGCGCGAGCGCTGTGGCGGCTGGTGGCCCCGGGCGGCGAGTTTGTGTTCAACTGCTATCCCAAGAACGACCTGGGGCGGGTGCGCAAGCTGCGACTGCGGGTGTATGGCGTGCTACGTGCGATCATCAGTCACCTGCCTTTCTCGGCCCGGCTGGGTTACGCGAGGCTCATGGGCGCCCTGCGCTTCGTGCCGTTGCTCGGCTGGCTGCTCGAAAAGTCGTTCTTCATGGTGCGAGGAAATGTTCCGAAAGGCCCGAACTATTTCAGGAGGGCGTACAAGTCGGGTGTACTGAACACCTTCGACTGCTACGGGGCGCATGCCTATCAGCATCTCAAGACGGATGCCGAGATTCGTGCGCTGGTGGCCGAGCTGCAGCCCGATGAGGACAGAGTTGGGAACATGGATCGCTATTTTCTGCGCCCGCAGCCGATAGGGATCGCCTTGAGGTTGCGACGCTAACTGGATATTTCGACGATGTGCGGGATCTTCGGAGTTGTTGCGCCTTGCGGCGGACTCGGCGAGCAGGACATTGCCGCCGCCGGCCACTTACTCCGCCATCGCGGGCCGGACGATTCCGGGCTGTGGCTGAGCCCGGACGGCCGGGCGGCGCTGGGCCATCGCAGGCTTTCCATCCTCGACCTCTCCGCAGCATCGCATCAGCCGATGCCTAGCCCCTGCGGCCGTTACGTGATCGTATTCAACGGCGAGATCTACAACTTTGCCGAGCTGCGTACCAACCTGATTCGCGATGGCGTGGCATTCACATCGGCAGGGGATACCGAGGTGGTGCTCGCCGCGTACCTGCGCTGGGGTGAGCGTTGCCTCGAACGCCTCAACGGCATGTTCGCGTTCGCGATTCTCGACCGCGGCGATCCGGATACGACGGCCTCGCTGTTCTTCGCTCGCGACCGGGCCGGCGAGAAGCCGTTCTACTATCGGCACGCTGATGGCCGATTCGCTTTCGCCTCGGAGTTGAAAGGGCTCGATCATCCGGGTCGCATCGACCTCCAGGGCCTCAACTATTATCTGGCCCTCGGCTATGTGCCCGGGGACCTTTGCCTCTTCGACGGTGTCCGCAAGCTGCCGTCCGCGCACTGTGGGCGCCTCATGCTGCAATCTGGGCAACTGAGCATCCGCAGGTACTGGGCTTTGCCTGAAAACCATCCGGTGACGGGTACCGACGGCGAAGTCCTGGCGGACGAAGCCGCCCGCCTGATCGAGGATTCGGTGCGTTTGCGCTTGGTGGCCGACGTGCCGGTGGGGGTGCTGCTTTCCGGTGGCCTGGATTCCAGCCTCGTCGCCGCCGCCGCCGCGCGGGTCGCCGGCCAGCCGGTGGAAACCTTTACGATCACGGTGCCTGGTTCGCCGCTCGACGAGGCTCGCCATGCCGAAGTCGTCGCCCGTCATTTCGGCACGCGCCACAACGTGCTGCCGATGGCCGAAACCGGGCTGGGGCATTTGGACGGTTTGGCGCCATTTGTGGATGAACCGATCGCCGATTCCTCGATCCTTCCGGCGTGGATGGTGTTTGGCCTGGCCCGCAAAAAGGTGACTGTGGCACTGGGCGGGGACGGCGGCGACGAGCTTTTCGGCGGCTACGGGGATTACACGGCGAGCCTGCGGGATTGGCAACGGCTCGGCTGGATCCCCCGCGTCGGGCTGAAAGCTACCGCAGCGGCTGCTTCGCTGCTGCCTGCCGGCGTTCGCGGGCGTAACCGCGTGGCGTCGCTGCGCGGGGGGCCATTGCAGCAGATGATCTGGGGCAGCCCCTATTTCGACCGCTGCCTGCGAACGCGGCTGCTCGACCGCGAGACGCGCGAACTCCTGCGGGATGACCTGGACGCGCCGGAGGGCTTCCTCCTGACCCTTTTCCAGCAAGGCCGCGACCCCATCGATTGCATGACCCGAACCCATTTCGGCAGCATCCTGCCCGATGATTTCTTGGTCAAGGTCGATCGCGCAAGCATGGCACACAGCCTCGAGGTTCGGGCGCCGTTCCTGGATCACCGGCTCATCGAGTTTGCCTTCGGTCGCGTTCCTTCGGAATGGAAAGTCCGTGACGGGGAATCACGGCGACTGCAGCGCATGCTGGCCCGTCGCTGGCTGCCGTCGGAACTCGACATCGACCGCAAGCAGGGATTCTCCATTCCCATGGACCAATGGCTGAGAAGCGAGGGCGAGGACGGCCTGCGCCAGCGGCTGGCCGGGCTGCCGGACTGCATCGAGAGGGGCGAGGTAGACCGGCTTATAATTGGCCATTTTCGCGGGCGCACCAACGGCGCACGCCTTTTTGCGCTGATCATGCTTGCCATCGCCTACAGGAACTCGCGGAAGTGAGTGCATCGCCCAAGCTTTCCGTCTGTATTCCGGCCTACAACCGTGCCGCGGTCCTGCCCGCTCTGCTCGATTCGATTCTCGCCCAGGACTTCGACGACTACGAGATCCTGATCTGCGAGGACCGTTCGCGGGAACGCGAGCAGATTCGCGCCGTCGCGGAGCGCTATGCGCTTTCCTGTCCGGGGCGGATCCGTTACGTGGAAAACGAGAAGAACCTCGGCTACGACGCAAATATCAGAAATCTTGTGGCGTGGGCCCTTGGCGAGTACTGCGTGTTCATGGGCAACGACGATCTCATGTGCCCTGGTGCGCTGGCGAAGGTGGCCTCGGCCGTGACCCGGTTCTCCGATGTCGGCGTCGTCCTGCGCAGCTATGCCGCCTTCGATGGCACGCCGGACAACATCGTGCAGACTTTCCGTTACTTCGAGCAGGAGCGGTACTTCCCGCCGGGGCCGGCGACGATAGCGACGATCTACCGCCGTTCGGTGGTGATTCCCGGCATGACACTGCACCGCGAGACGGCCCTGCGCTGGGCGGATGACCGGTTCGACGGCGTGTTGCTGTACCAGCTCTATCTGGTGGCGAACATCTTGGTGGAACGGGGTGCGGTTTTTCTGCCCGATATCATCGTGTTGTATCGGAATGGCGGTATCCCGGAATTCGGCAACAGCGAGGCCGAGCGGGGCAAGTTCGTGCCGACAGAACACACACCCGAATCGTCGCTGCACTTCATGCAGGGCATGCTGGACATCGCACGCCACGTCGAGAACGCGCGCGGCGTGGCGATATTTCGCCCCATTCTGAGGGATATCGGCAACTACGCCTACCCGATACTGGCGATCCAGGCGGGCAAGTCTTTCGGCGTATTTATGCGCTACGCGTGGGAACTCGCCCGCATGGGCCTGGGGCGTTCGGCCCTGTTCTGGGCTTATTGGCTGGCGATCGTGCTGCTGGGCACATCGCGCATCGAGCGCCTGATCCTTTTCGTCAAGGCCAGGCTTGGCCACACCCCGGCGCTGGGTGGCATTTATCGCGGCGACTCATCGTGAAGATCCTGATCGCCGGCGACTGGCATTCTGAGTTGCACGAAGAAGGTGTGTATCAGGCGCTCACATCGCTTGGCCACGAAGTCCTGCGCTTCGCCTGGCACGCGTACTTCAGAGGCGGGAACTCACTAGGGGTGATGTGGAGAAAGGCCCAGAACAAGTACCTGCTGGGCCCGCTCATCGTCCGTCTCAACGCGGAGCTGCTGGAGCGCGTGCGCGAGGTTCGTCCCGACCTTCTGTTCGTGTATCGGGGAACGCATGTCCTGCCGGAGACATTGCGCGCCATGCACGATGCGAGTCCGCGCACGCGCCTGGTAGGCTACAACAACGACGATCCGTTTTCGCCGCACTATCCGCGCTGGCTCTGGCGCCACTTCCTGGCCGGCATCAAGGACTACGATTTGGTGCTTGCCTATCGACCGCGCAATATCGCTGATTTCCGCGCGGCCGGCGCGCGGCGTGTCGAACTCCTGCGTTCGTGGTACATGGCCGAGCGCAATCACCCCGTCGTGCTTACGGACGCGGAGCGCGAGGCCTATGGCGCCGATGTCGTGTTCGTCGGCCATTACGAGGACGATGGGCGTGTGGAATTGCTCGAGGAGGTGGTGCGGCAGGGATGGCGCTTGCGTTTGTATGGGCCCGGCTACGACTGGGATCCGGTGATCGCCGGCTCGCCAGAGCTCAAGGGCCAGGTGCCGGTGCGCCTGGTCTGGGGCGAGGAATACAACAAGGCGCTCTGCGGCGGAAAGCTGGCGCTGTGCTTCCTGTCGAAGCTGAACCGCGATACTTACACGAGGCGCTGCTTCGAGATCCCGGCCACGGGCACGCTGATGATTTCCGAGAGGACCGAGGACCTGGAGCAACTGTTTCGGCCAGGCGAGGAGGCGGATTTCTTCGGCAACAGGGACGAGATGATCGAGAAGCTGCGACTATATCTGGGCGACGCCGGCCGCCGCCGGCGCGTCGCTGAGGCTGGACTGAAGCGCGTTCGCGACGACGGTCACGACGTGGTCTCACGCATGCGCGACCTGCTAGGCTGGGTGTCGTCGCTGCAGGGAGCGACCTGTGGCTGATCTGACCGCCGCATCGCCGGTGATGCGCTTTTTCCGAGCGATCGGGCTCGAACCTGTAGCCTGGGCGTTGCGGCGCCTGCATTGCCCGGTACCCGCCGCCGCCCTGGTGCTCGAGGTCGGTTCGGGAGGCAACCCCTATGCGCGAGCCAATGTGCTGCTCGATGCCTACGAAGATACCCGACAGCGGCATTGGGTACCGCTGATCGTCGACCGTCCGACGGTGCTGGGTTTCGTCGAGCGCCTGCCTTTCCGCGACAAGGCTTTCGACTTCGTGATCGCATCGCACGTGCTGGAACATTCGGCTGATCCCGAGCGCTTCCTCGGCGAGCTGCAGCGCGTGGCCAGGGCGGGATATATCGAGGTGCCCGACGCGTTCATGGAGCGGATCAATCCCTATCGGGACCACCGTCTGGAAATCACGGTGCGCGACGAGCGACTGGTGATCCGCAAGAAACGAGGTTGGCAGGAGGATCCCGCCGTCGTCGAGCTGTACGAACATGAGGCCAAGCCTATGGTCGCGCGGAAACTGATTCCGCGCCACCCGTTCGCCTTCCACGTCCGTTACTACTGGAACGACCGGATCGACTACGTGGTGGTGAATCCCGAGGATGATGCGGCGTGGCCGGCGCCGGCATCCGAATCGCCAGCCGTCGGCACCTTAAGCCTGCGTGGCCGCATCAGTGGCGCTGTACTGCATCTTGCCCGGTGCGTGCTCTCGCAGGAGAAGCGGAACCGGGCGCTGCCGCTCGCGCCGCTTCTGGCTTGCCCCGACTGCCGCAGCGAGGGCATGGAGGTCACCGCCGACGCGATGCGCTGCCCTGGCTGCGGCCGCCGTTACCCGATGCAGCAGGGCGTGCCCCGCCTGTATCCCGAGGGGTTGTCATGAGGTTAGCCAGAAAGCTGCTCGACGCCTCTACGCTGACCCTTGGCTACATGAAGCGCGGACGGCGGATTGTTCTGGGTGACAAGGGCGTGGTCAAGATCAATCTCGGCTGCGGTTTAGCGGTGGCGCTGGGGTGGATCAACATCGATGGCAGCCCCAACGCACTCGTCGCCGGGCTGCCTGCCATGTTCCACCGCCTGGCCTATCGCCTGACCGGGGCCAACCGCTACTACACCGAAGCGGAATACTGCCGGCTGCTCGGTGGCCATGTCTTTGTTCATCACGATCTCGCCTATGGCATCCCGCTGGACGACGCCAGTGCCGACTATGTCTTTTCGTCCCATTTTCTCGAACATCTGTTCCGGCGCGAGGGCGAGCGGCTGTTGCGGGAGTGCCACCGGGTACTGCGGCACGGCGGCCTCGTGCGCATTGCCGTGCCGGACCTGGAATATGCCCTTTCCCTCTATGCGCAAGGCGACAAGGAAAAGATGCTGCTGAACTACTTCTTCGTTGAGGACATGGAAAGCCATTACGCCCGCCACAAGTACATGTACGACTTCGCCATGCTCAAGGCGCTTCTCGAGTCGATCGGGTTTCGCGATGTCACGCGTTGCGCCTATCGCGAAGGGTTTACGCCGGACCTCGATGTGCTCGACAACCGACCTGAGGAGACTCTGTTCGTGGAGGCGCGAAAGTGAGACGCGAGGCGCTCGACACGTACGCCTGTCCCGGATGTGGCGGCCGTGTCTGGCATGTGACCGATCCGGACAACGGGGATATGGTGTGTGTGGCGTGCGGCACAATCTATGCGATCAGGCAGGGCATCCCGCGCTTTGTCGAGCCGGAGAACTATGCGGCGTCCTTCGGATTCCAGTGGAACCAGCATGCACGCACCCAGTTGGACAGCTTTACCGGGCAGACGGTTTCACGAGACCGGTTGTTCGGCGTTACCGGCTGGCCACACGACTTGCGGGGGCAGAAGGTCCTCGAAGCCGGATCGGGGGCCGGGCGCTTCACGGAGGTTCTCGCGAGTACCGGCGGGGAGATACATTCCTTCGACTATTCCCTTGCCGTCGAGGCCAACAACGCCAACAATGGCGACAAGAGCAACGTCCATCTGTTCCAGGGCAACATCTTCCGCATGCCTTTCGTTCCGGGCGGATTCGACAAGGTGATGTGTGTGGGTGTCATCCAGCACACCCCCGATCCGGAGCAGGCTTTCCGCTGCCTCGCGGCACAGGTAAAGCCGGGTGGCGAGCTGGCCATCGACGTCTATGCCAGCCGCCTCACCGCCTGGCTGCATTGGCGCTGGTTGTTGCGGCCCATCACTCGGCGCATGGACAAGCAGCGCCTGTACAGAATCGTTTCTGCCGTCACCCCCGTCCTGTTGCCGGCGGCGGTTTTTTTGCGCCGGCTGGCCGGACGCTACGGAGCGCGCCTGATTCCCGTCGTGGAGTTCTCGGATCTGCACCTGCCGAAGGATTTGCATGTGCAGTGGGCGACTCTCGACACCTTCGACTGGTACTCGCCCGCCTTCGACTTTCCCCAGTCCAGAGCCACGGTCGAGCGATGGTTCGCCGAAGCGGGCTTCGAAGATGTCAGTGTTGGCTATGGACCAAACGGCGTAGTCGGGCGCGGCCGGCGACCGAGTTAGGCAGACTTATGTGCGGCATCGTCGGGCGCCTCAATTTCGACGGAACTCCGGTTGCGGAGGCGGCGCTGCTTGAGGCTCGTGATGCGCTCAGCCAACGCGGCCCGGACGACAGCGGAATCCATCTGGACGGCCCACTGGGCTTGGGCCACCGCCGTCTGTCCATTCTCGATCTGTCGCCAAGAGCGCGGCAGCCGATGGTCGACGGTTCGGGGTATCTGCGGATCACATACAACGGCGAGGTCTACAACTACCACGAATTGCGCGACGAATTGGAGCGGATTGGCCACACTTTCGTCACGACGAGCGATACCGAAGTCGTTTTGGCGGCGTATCGCGAGTGGGGACTGGGGTGCCTGAAGCGTTTCAACGGGATGTTCGCCTTCGGATTGTGGGACGGCACGACCCGCACTCTGCATCTCGCCCGGGACCGGGTTGGCGTCAAGCCGCTGTATTACTTCCTCGATCACCGGTGTCTCGCCTTCGGCTCCACGTTGCGACCGTTCGCCGCCTTCACCGATCTGCCACGCGAATTAGACGAAGTGGCGCTGGGCTTGTATTTCCAGTTGCTCTACATCCCAGCGCCCTGGTCGATCTGGTGCGGCATCCGCAAGCTCATGCCCGGAACTTGCCTCAGCATCACGGCCGATGGAACAACGCGACAGCACGCCTATTGGTCCCTGGCGCAGCCACATGGAGTGGGCGCTCATGGTGATCCCGAGGAGGAATTGCATGCCCTGCTTTCCTCGAGCGTGGCTCGTCGATTGGTCAGCGATGTTCCCGTGGGTGCATTCCTTAGCGGCGGTATCGACTCGAGCCTGGTGGTCGCGCTGATGCGCGAGCATCTTCCGGAGGTGCGTACCTTCACTATCGGATTCGCCGAGAAAGGTTACGACGAGTCGGGCTACGCACGCGCCGTCGCCAGGCATCTCGGTTGTACCCATACCGAAGTGATCCTGTCTCCGGCCGACCTGTTGGCGCTGACCGATGCCGTGGCGGAACACTACGACGAGCCTTTCGCCGACGTCTCGGCCATCCCGACGCTCGCCTTGTCCCGTTTGGCGCGCCAGCACGTTACCGTGGCGCTCTCCGGCGATGGCGGCGACGAGTTGTTGTGCGGCTATCCCTACTACCGGCACCTTGCGTGCCTGGATCCGTTGCGGCGGGTCCTTGCCCCGCTGCGACCGTTGCTTGCGGAAGCCGGTCGGGCCGGACTACCCTATCGCGTCACGATGGGGTTGCGGGCCTTGGCCACGCAGGATGCGCCATCGCTGTTTGCATACATGCGCGGGGCGCTCAAGGCGCAGGACTACGCCAGCCTTCTGCTCCGCCAGTTCATGCCGGCAGGGGCCTTCATGGCCGACCGGCTCGCCGCCGGCGTTCCTCCGGGCGGCGACATCCGGCAGCGGTACATGGACCTCGATCTGCTGACCTACCTCCCCGACGATATTCTGGTGAAGGTTGATCGTGCCAGCATGGCTTTCGGCCTGGAGGCGCGCAATCCGTTTCTCGACTGGCGGGTCGTCGAATATTGCAGGGCGTTGCCCATGGCGGCCAAGTGTCCGGGGGGAGAACCCAAGGGTTTGGCAAAAAAACTGCTGACGCGATATTTATCACGTGACATGATCGAGCGCCCAAAGATGGGGTTCTCTGTCCCGATTCGCGCCTGGCTTCGGGGCGAAATGCGCACCGCATGCACCGAGGCCGTCCTCGGTGGCGAACTGGTTCGTTCGGGCCGGCTGAATGTGAAGACCGCGCGTCGCCTGCTCGATGAGCATGTGTCTGGGAAGCAGAACCACGACGGGATGCTGTGGACAATGATGGCATTTGAAACTTGGCACCGTCGCAACAATGCCTGAAACTTTGATCCTCGACGGGTCCTCCATTCGATCTGGCGGCCAGGTCACGCGCATACGCGCATTCCTGCAGCGCTTCCGTGCCTATGATCCTGCTTCCCGGGTCATCGTACTGGAGGAGGACGGCGCAGTATCCCGGCTTGTACCGGGACGCGACGACCTGGAGTTCATCGATCGGCCCGGATCGGGTGTCGCCCGCGCTGCGCGGCGCGCGTTGTGGCAAAACCTGGCTCTCCCGCAGCTCTGCCGACGTTATGGCGGCAAAGTGTATCTTCATTTTTCACATTACCTACCCTACGGACTACCCGGGGCGATGCGCACCATCGTCGGCGTGGCGAACCTGCAGCCGTTCTCGCGAGAGGGGCGCGCGGCCGAGGTGAGATTCGATAAGCGTTTGCGTCTGGCCGTCCTAGAGCGCACGATCCTTTCTTCGGTGCGGCGCGCCGAACACGTGATTGCGCTTTCCCGGACCTGCAAGGACGTGCTGGTGGCGCGAGGGGTCGATGGTGCGAAAATCGTCGTTATTCCAAACGGTGTCGAGGAGCCGGCGGCAGCGACGGACTTCGCGGTCGACGTCGTCTTGGACGAACTGGCCATTCCCGGTGAGTACGTACTCTACGTTTCCCACTTTTACCGCTACAAGAATTTCGAGCGTCTCGTACGGGCTTACAGCCGCTTGCCGTCGGTGCTGCAGGACCGCTACGCCCTGGTTCTGGTTGGCATTCCGCACCACCGGGAGTACTGGGACCACGTCAGGGCTACGGTTTCGGAGCTCCGACTTGAGAGCCGGGTGATCATGATCCCGGGGCTGGACGGCTCGGCGCTATCGGCGCTGTACCGGCGCTGTTCGGTCTTCGTCTTTCCATCTTTGATTGAGAACTGCCCCAATATCCTCCTCGAAGCCATGGCGCACGGTGCCTCTGTCGTTACGGGGAATATCGCCCCGATGCCAGAATTCGGTGGTGACGCTGCTATCTATTTCGACCCGCTCGACGAAGCGTCGATTGCCTCGAGCCTGGAAAAGGTGCTTGGTGACGCTTCCTTGCGACAGCGTATGGCTCGAAGCGGCCGCGAACGGGCCCTGGGCTATTCGTGGGATACTTTCACGCGCTCGGTCGTCGATCTCTACTTATGAACATCCTGGTCGTTAGCCAATATTTCTGGCCCGAGAACTTCAGGGTGAACGAACTCGTCGCGGGACTCGTCGCGCGCGGCCATGCGGTGGTGGTGCTGACCGGTCAGCCCAATTATCCGGGCGGGACATTTCCCCCCGGCTACGGCTGGAGCGGACCCCGCCGGGAGGAGGTGTTCGGCGCCGAAGTCATCCGCGTCCCGCTGGTCGCTCGCGGTAACGGCAGTGCACTGCGGCTCGCGCTCAACTACCTGTCCTTCGCCCTTTTTTCCAGCATCGCCGCGCGCTTCCGGGTACGCGGTGCCGTAGATGCGATCATCGTCTTTGAACCGTCACCGATTACCGTCGGGATTCCAGCCGTGGTCGCGGCGCGCAAGTTTCGCGCCCCGATTCTTTTCTGGGTTCTCGATCTCTGGCCCGATTCGCTGGCTGCTGCCGGTTCGGTGCGTTCGCCGGCGGTGCTGCGTGGCGTCGGCCACCTGGTGCGATGGATTTACCGCCAATGCGCCCGTGTCCTGGTTTCTTCGCGCGCCTTTGTTGCGGACGTGGTCAGCCATGGCACCCCGCCGCAGCGGGTATGCTATTTCCCCAACTGGATAGAGTCGGAATACGCTTCCGACAACGCCGAACATCGGGTGGACGTGGTGTTGCCCAACGGATTCCGCGTCGTCTTCGCCGGAAACATCGGCGCCGCACAGGGATTCCCTGAGATAATCGCCGCGGCAGAACGCGTCGCCGCGCAATGTGCGGAAGTGCGCTGGATCATCGTCGGGGAAGGGCGGATGGCGGAGTGGGCGCGCGAAGAGGTTGTCCGTCGCGGGCTGGCCGAGCGGGTGGTTTTTCTCGGGCAGCTGCCGTCGGCGAAGATGCCGGCCTTGTTCGCCGAGGCCGATGCCCTGCTCGTAAGCCTGAAGTCCGACCTGGTGTTTTCCCTTACCATTCCGGGCAAGGTGCAATCGTATCTCGCCGCCGGCCGGCCAATACTGGCGATGCTTGACGGCGAGGGTGCGAGAATCGTGGCCGAAGCGGGCGCCGGGCTGGTGTGCGCTGCGGGAGATATCGATGGATTGGCCGCACATGTCCTTACCCTGGTCGGGCAAACGCCTGCGGAACGAGCAGCTATGGGTGCCCGGGGCAGAGATTACGCGCGCGCTGAATTTGCTCGCGAGCCGCTGTTCGACCGGCTGGAGTCCTGGTGTGAAGAATCGATCGCTGAAATGCAACACGGAGCAACGAAATGACAGGCAATTTTGATGGCGCGACCGTCCTGATTACCGGAGGGACCGGTTCCTTCGGCAACGCGCTGCTGGACACCCTGAAATCGTCGGGTGTGCGCGAAGTGAGGATCTTTTCGCGCGACGAGCTCAAGCAGGAGCACATGCGCATCCGCCATGCCGATCCTCGGCTGAGGTTCTACATTGGCGATGTACGGGATCGCGCGAGTCTGGATGGCGTGATGGGCGGGGTCGACTATGTCTTCCACGCCGCAGCATTGAAGCAGGTGCCTTCCTGCGAGTTCTTCCCGATGCAGGCTGTGTTGACGAACGTCGTCGGCAGCGCAAATGTGATCGAGTCCGCAATCGCTCACGCGGTAGCGAGGGTAGTCTGCCTTTCTACAGACAAGGCCGTCTATCCGGCCAACGCGATGGGTATGACCAAGGCGTTGATGGAGAAAATGGCGCATGCAGCGGCACGGGCACAGGATGCCGGTACCACGGTACTTTCCAGCGTGCGTTACGGAAACGTAATGTGCTCTCGTGGCTCGGTGATCCCTCTGTTCATGCAGCAGATTTGCGCAGGGAAGCCACTTACGGTCACCGTGCCGGAGATGACTCGTTTCTTACTGCCGTTGCCGCAGGCCATCGAATTGGTGACGTTTGCGTTTTGCCATGCCAATCAGGGCGATCTCTTCGTGCGTAAGGCGCCGGCTTGCAGCGTGAGAGCACTGGCGCAGGCTCTGCAGAACCTATTCGCGGTGTCGGTGCCGGTGAGGGTGATCGGGATGCGACACGGCGAGAAGATTTACGAAACCTTGGCTACCCGTGAAGAACTCGCCAAGGCCGAAGACATGGCCGATTACTACCGTGTGCCGATGGACGATCGGGATCTCAATTACGGCAAGTATTTCACGGAAGGCGATACCCGCGAACGCGAACTGGAGGACTACACCTCGCACAATACGGAGCAACTCGATGTCGGGAGCGTCGAGCGCCTGCTGCTGACGTTGCCGGAAGTGCGGGCCGAACTCGCCGCCGCAGGGCGGCCCACAGCGCAATGAGCATCGGGATCACGGGAGCTGACGGCCTGCTCGGGTTCCACCTGCGTGCCCGCCTGCATGCGCAAGGATGGCGTGAAGTGCGGCTGGCGACACGGCAGACCTTCGCATCGCCGGCTGCCCTCGACGAATTCGCCGAGGGGCTCGGCGGAATCGTGCATCTGGCCGGGATGAACAGGGGTGACGAGGCCGAGGTGGAGGAGACCAATGTCCGCCTTGCGGCAGATCTCGTCGCGGCATTGGAGCGCACCGGATCGCGACCGGCACTGGTGTTCGCCAACTCGATACATGTCGAGCGCGACAGTGGGTATGGCCGTGGCAAACGCGCGGCGGCCGCGCTCCTGCGCGAGTGGGCGGCATCGTCCGGATCGACCCTGGCCGACCTTGTCCTGCCCCATGTTTTCGGGGAATTCGGCAAGCCGTCCTACAACTCCGTGGTGTCGACGTTCTGCTATCAACTGGCCACTGGGGAATGCCCGGAGGTTCATGTCGATGGACGGCTCGAACTGCTGCACGCCCAGGACGTGGCGCAGCGTTGCTTGGAGATGTTGCGCGATCGCGAGGTCGGCACGATACGCATGATGGGTGCACCGATGGCCGTGAGCGAACTGCTGGTGCGTTTGCGCGATCAGTATGAGCGATACGCGGATCAGGTGGTGCCGGATCTCCGCGATCGGCTCGACCTCCAGCTTTTCAACACGCTGCGCTCCTACCTTTATCCGCGCCATTATCCAGTATCCCTCGAACTGCGCCGGGATGCCCGCGGCGGATTGTTTGAGGCGGTGAAGACGCTGCAGGGCGGGCAGGTTTTCTTCTCCAACACGCACCCTGGCGTCACGCGCGGCAATCACTACCACTTGCGCAAGGTCGAGCGCTTCTTGGTCGTCGGGGGAGAGGCCGAGATCCGGCTGAGGAAGCTGTTCTCGCCGCAGGTCGAGAGCTTCCGCGTCACGGGGGCATCGCCATGCTATATCGACATGCCGACGTTCCATACCCACTCGATCTCCAACGCCGGTAGTGGCGATCTGACGACATTGTTCTGGAGCAACGAGATCTTCGATCCGGCCGACCCGGACACCTACGCGGAGAACGTGACGACGTGAGCAGACTCAAGGTGATGACTATCGTCGGGACGAGGCCGGAGATCATCCGCCTGTCCCGCGTGATGGCCTGTTTGGATAGGCATTGCGACCATGTCCTGGTACATACGGGACAGAACTACGATTACGAGCTCAACCAGGTGTTTTTCGATGACCTTGGCCTGAGAAAGCCGGATCATTTTCTGGATGCCGTCGGGAAGACGACGGCCGAAACCATCGGCAACATCATCGCCCTCGTCGACCCGGTCCTCGAGCGAGAGGCTCCGGAGGCCGTGCTGATTCTCGGCGATACCAACAGCTGCCTTGCGGCGATCTCGGCCAAGCGCAGGCATATTCCGATTTTCCACATGGAGGCCGGCAATCGCTGTTTCGACGCCAGGGTTCCCGAGGAAACGAACCGCCGCATCGTCGATCACACGGCCGACATCAACCTGCCCTACAGCGATATCGCTCGCGAATACCTGCTGCGCGAAGGAATCCCGCCAGACCGCATCGTCAAGACCGGCAGCCCGATGGCCGAAGTGCTTGCGCATTACCGTTTGCGGATTGATGAGGCCGAAGTGCTGACCCGGCTTGGCCTCAATCGTGAGCGGTATTTCGTCGTGAGCTGCCATCGCGAGGAAAATGTCGACTCGCCCGATCAGCTGGCTCGCCTGGCCGATACGCTCGATCGCCTGGCGAAGGAATTCGGACTGCGGGTCATCGTCTCCACGCACCCGCGCACGCGCAAGCGCCTCGATGGCGCCGGCGTGGTCCTAGATTCCCGTGTCGAACTGATAAAGCCGCTGGGTTTCTTCGACTATGTCCATCTGCAGATGAATGCCAAGGTCGTGTTGTCCGACAGCGGTACGATTACCGAGGAAGCATCGATTCTCAATTTCCCTGCTTTGAATATCCGGCAGACCCATGAGCGACCGGAGGGGATGGAGGAGGGCGCGGTGATGATGACGGGCCTGAACTGGACTCGTGTTCGCCAGGCCCTGACGATCATCGAGAGCCAGCCACGGGGAAACGATCGCCTGCTTCGAGTCGTAGACGACTATCTGGTTCCGAACGTATCGGAAAAGGTTTTGCGTGTGATCATGAGTTATATCGACTTCGTGAATCGCACGGTTTGGCATAAGAACTAATCTTACTGTGTCAGTAAAAACAATGTATTGTAGGCACTTCTTCGACTGCCTTCGGAGGAGTGATGAATGTGAGCCAGAGGTTTGAGCGCTATATGGAGCATTTGGCGGTGGGACTCGGGCATTCGGACCGGCACGCGGGGCTGAAGGGCTACTGCACCGGGCTGATGTTGCCCCTGTCGCGCAAGAGTGTGGAACCGATGGCGGCGCGGGTGGACCCGTTGCACGCGAGCGCCCGACATCAGTCGCTGCACCACTTCGTTGCCAAAGCCGAGTGGTCTGACGACGAGATGCTGCGACGGATCAGCCAGTGAGTGGTGCCGAAGATGGATCTGTCCGGTGGAGGGTTCTGGATCATCGACGATACGGGCTTTCCGAAGAAGGGAAAGCACTCGGTGGGCGTGGCACGGCAATACTGCGGGGTACTGGGCAAGCAGGACAACTGCCAGGTCGCGGTCAGTATCTCTCTGGCGAGCGAGCAGGCCAGCGTGCCGGTGGCCTATCGGCTGTATCTGCCGAAGGAGTGGGCGCAGGATCCGGAGCGACGCCAGAAGGCAGGGGTTCCCGCCGACATCGGGTTTGCCACCAAGAACGAGATCGCATTGCAGCAACTGGAAACCTTGTTGGCCGAGGGCGCCCCGAGGTATTGCGTGCTGGCTGACGCCGGCTATGGGGTCGATCAGGCATTTCGTCAGCGTCTCACCGACTTGGGCTTGCCCTACGTCGTCGGGATCACTTCGTCCGTAGTGGTCTGGCCTCCGGGCATCGAGCCCTTGCCGCCGAAGCACTATAGCGGGAAGGGGCGCCCACCCCTGGTGCCACGCCGGACTCGACTGCGTCAGCCGGTATCCGTCAAGGACTTGGCGCATGCGCTGCCGGCCAACGCTTTCCAGACGATCAGCTGGCGCCAGGGAACCAACGAGACGCTCAGCGGACGCTTTGCCGCGGTTCGGGTGCGCCACGCCGGGGGGAACATTGGCAAGGCCCGCCTGCACCCCGAGCAGTGGTTGCTGATCGAATGGCCCGCGGGCGACGCCGATCCGCTCAAATACTACTTGTCGACGCTGCCTGACGACATCGCGCTGAACGACCTGGTGGCCCAAGCGCATATGCGTTGGCGCATCGAGCGGGACTATCAGGACCTGAAACAGGAACTGGGGCTCGGCCACTACGAAGGGCGAGGCTTTCATCATCACGCGGCACTGAGCATTGCCGCCTACGGATTCCTGGTCACCGAACGCATTGCCGCCGGCAAACCCGCCGGCGCCAAAAAAAACTTCGTCGTCCGCCAAGTTCCTGCGCTTCCCGCGAATTACATCCCTCGCGGTAGCCCAGCGCGCGCAGCGGCACGTGTCAGACTCAATCACCACAATCTGTTACCAGCTCAGCTTTCAGTTGATCGAACGCCTCGGGCAACGTCCCTGTTGCGGGCGACAAAACGCAAGGCGACGCTTGTGACACAGTAAGACTAAATTTCACAGAGCGTGGAATCGAACAACCTGATCACGGGTGCGACCGGTTTCATCGGTCGGCGGCTGCGGTTGTCCGGCGCGCGTGCTTTGGTGCGGCGAGCGGAGGGCCTGCCGGACGAGATCGTGGGCGATCTGCTGGCCCCTGCGTCATTGACTGCGGCCTGCGAAGGTATCGAGACTGTCTTCCATTGCGCCGGCTACGCCCACGCTTTCTCCTCATCGGACCCCGACATCCACTGGCGCATCAACTTCGAGGGCACGCGAAATCTGCTCGTGGCGGCGGGCGAGGCCGGGGTGCGCCGTTTCGTGTACTTGTCCAGCGTCAAGGCGATGGCGGAGCCGGGGGATGTCTACGTCGACGAGGATTGGCCTGGCGAACCGGCCACGCCCTATGGCCGCGCCAAGCGCGCGGCGGAGGAGGCGGTGCTGGAGGCAGGAGCGAAATACGGCATGCACGTGGTGAATCTGCGGCTGGCGATGGTATACGGCCGCGGCGGGCGGAGCAACCTGGAACGCATGGCGCGCGGCATCCGTGCCGGCTGGTTTCCGCCGCTGCCGGAAACCGGCAATCGCCGCTCGCTGGTGCATGTGGATGATGTCGTGTCGGTGATGCGACTGGCTCAGGCGCCGGCGGCGAACGGACGCACCTACATCGTGGCGGACCCGAATGCGTATTCCGGGCGCGAGATCTACGATGCGATTCGCCGCGCGCTTGGAAAGCCGCCCGTGCGCTGGCGGGTGCCGGCGACCCTGCTGCGTTGCGGCGGGAGATTGGGCGACGGGCTGGGCAGACTCGCCGGCCGGACTCTGCCCCTGAATTCGGAAGTGGCGGAGCGGCTGCTCGGCTCGGCTTGCTATTCGCCGGTACGGATCGGGCGGGAGCTCGGTTGGCGCGCGGGCATCGGCCTCGATGAGGGGGTGCGGGAGATGCTGGGGGCTGGTTTGCCGCTTGTACGATCTGCGCGCCCCAGCCCGTAGGTCGGGCTTCAGCCCGACAATGTTGTGGATTACCACTGTTATACTAATTATGCTTGTATGCTAGTATAACTCTCCAATGCCAACCTATACCGATCTTTCCCTTACAGCCCAGACTGCCTATGCGCAGGTGCTCGATGCGACGATTGGCGCCGAGCACATGCGTTCGGTTGCCGATCTGGCCGGCTCGTTTGCAGCCAAGACGGTCAAGGGCCACAAATATTGGTATTACCAATATACCGAGCCGGCCGGAAAGCTGCGGCAGGTTTTCGTCGGGCCGGACAACGATGCGGTGAAGCGACTGATCGCCCGCAAGGGCCAGCCCGCCGTCACGAGTTCGCTGGCGCCGCTTGCCCGCTCGGCGATTGCACTCGGATGTGCGGGTATCCTCCCTCGACACTTTCAGGTACTGAAACGACTTGCCGAGTATGGCTTTTTCAGGGGGGGCGGTGTTCTAGTCGGCACGCACGCCTTCATCGCATTCGGCAATATGCTCGGCGTGCGGTGGTCGGAGGCATTGCATACCCAGGATATCGATTTCGCGCATCCCGGAAAGAATATCGCGCTTGCGCTGGCCCCTGACCTTGAAGTCAATACGCATGAAGCAATCGATTCGCTGGGAATGGGATTTCTGCCGGTTGCCGGCCTGGCCGGCAAGGGAGGCGCGGCCTATCTGAATCCGCGCGAACCGGAATTTCGCCTCGACTTCCTGACGACACTGCGCCGCAGCGGCGAGGTGCCGTACGAGCACCCGGTTCTTCATGTGATGCTGCAACCGCTGAAGTTCATGGAGTTCTCGCTGGAGCAGGTTCAGCAGACCGTGCTGCTTGCCGAGGCGGGTGCGGTGCTCGTCAATGTGCCACATCCGGCGCGGTACGCCTTGCACAAGCTGATCGTGGCCGGCGAGCGTGCGGGGGCGTTCCAGGCAAAGGCGAACAAGGATCTCCAGCAGGCGGGGATGCTGCTATCAGTCCTGCGGGAACGCCGCGCCTGGGAAGTAGAGGAGGTGTGGCAGGATTTGCTGTCTCGAGGGAGCGGCTGGGTCAAGCGCGTTCGGCGCGGATTGGCGGCGCTGAACAGGCTTGATCCGCAGCTCGACGTTCTTCGCTGGTTGCGGTTGCCACGGTCGGGCTGAGAAATGACAGACAACCCCTGGCTAGCCGTGCCGGTTTCCTTTGCGCTTTCCTGGGCGATCGTCCGGCTGCGCCTGCGCTTCGCCGACCGCGGCCTCGATCGGCCCAACCATCGATCCCTGCATGAGCGGCCGACGCCGCACGGCGGCGGGCTGGGCATTGTCCTGGCGCTGCTGGCGGCCGGAGCCTGGCTCGGGGTGTCGAACCTCCTGCTGGCGATGGTGCTGGGACTGGCGCTGCTCTCGCTCGCGGACGACCTGAGGCATCTGCCGTTCTGGCTGCGGCTGGCGGTGCATCTGGTCGCGGCGGCGGTGTTGTGCCATCTGATCGCGCTGCCTGTTGTATGGTGGCTGCCGGCCATGCTGGCAATCGGCTGGATGACGAATCTCTACAACTTCATGGACGGCGCAGACGGACTGGCGGGAAGCCAGGGCGTAGCGGGATTCGCGGCTTATGCGGCAGGTTTCGCCATGGCCGGCGACTCGACCCAGGCCACATGGTGTGCCGCTGTCGTAGCCGCGTGCGCCGGTTTTCTGTGCTTCAATTGGCCGCCGGCGCGGATCTTCATGGGAGACGTGGGTTCTGTTCCCTTGGGGTTTCTGGCCGGAGGCCTGGGGCTCGTGGGAATTTGGCAGGGCGCCTGGCCGGCGTGGTTCCCTGTTTTGGCGTTCGCGCCGTTCGTGCTCGACGCATCGGCGACGCTGGCGCGGCGGGCGCTGGCGGGCAAGCGCGTGTGGGAGGCGCATCGCGAGCATGTCTATCAACGCATGGTGCGGATGGGCTATGGCCACCATGGCATGACGCTGCGCTGGGCCGCCCTGATGGTGGCGGGCGCCGTATTCGCAATCGGGTTGTTGGCGTTGCCGGCCTGGGTGCAGTGGATCGCCGTGCCGGCGTGGCTGACTTTTCTGGCGTGGCTGGGAATTCGGACGATACGTAAACAATGAACTGGCGCGCGCTGCTCGCTTTCATCCATGACCTGACGGCGACGGCCGTCATGTGGCTGGCCGCCTACTGGATTCGCTTCAACTTCGACGTTTCCCCGGAGTTTTTGGCGGCTTCGTTTCAGGCGCTGGCCTGGGTGATGCCGCTGTATGCGGCGATCTACCTGAAGTTCGGCTTGTACCGCGGCATCTGGCGCTACGCCAGCATGGGCGATCTGCGCCGGCTGCTCATCGCGGTGGGTCTCGGCGCCATGGCCACGGCCGGCGTCGTGTACATGATCCAGGCGCCCGGCGTCCCGCGTTCGGTCCTGCTGCTGCATCCGATTCTGCTGCTGCTGGCGATGGGCGGCAGTCGCTTTCTTTACCGGGCCTGGAAGGATGGCCATCTTCTTTCGTCGAACCTGCATGAAGGGCAGCCGGTGCTGGTGCTCGGCGCGGGCGATGCGGCTGCCATGTTGCTGAAGGACCTGTCGCGCAGTTCGGGGTGGCGGGTGGTCGGACTGCTCGACGACGATGCCGCCAAGCATGGCCGGCGCCTGGCGGACGTGCCGATTCTGGGCCCGCTCGCGTCGGTGGCCGGGCACGCCGGCCGGTTCGGCGTGACGCATGCCATCATCGCCATGCCCTCCTCGTCGGCCGGGCAGCGGCGTCGGGCGGCGGAACTCGCAGGCGCCGCCGGCCTTATCGTACTGACCGTGCCGGCAATGGCCGATGTGCTGTCGGGCAAAGTCTCCGTCTCCCAGGTGCGCAAGGTCGAGCTGGAGGACTTGCTCGGACGCGATCCGATCCAGCTCGACGACGAGGGCCTGCACCGTCTGCTGACGGGTCGCTGCGTGCTGGTGACCGGCGCCGGCGGGTCGATCGGCTCCGAACTGTGTCGCCAGATCGCGCACTATGCGCCGGCAAGGCTGGTGTTCTTCGAGCAGTCGGAATTTGTCCTCTATCGCATCGAGCAGGAGTTCGCGGCCCAATTTCCGGAAGTCGGCATTGCCTGCCTCGTCGGCGATGTCAAGGACGAGGCCAGTCTGGGGGCTGCCTTCGCCGCACACCGGCCCGAGGTGGTATTTCATGCGGCAGCCTACAAGCATGTGCCGCTCATGGAAAACGAGAATGCCTGGCAGGCAGTGCGCAACAATGTGCTTGGCACCTTGCGCGTGGCGCGCGCGGCGATGGCGGCAGGCGTCGGCAAGTTCGTCATGGTGTCCACCGACAAGGCGGTGAATCCGACCAATGTGATGGGCGCCAGCAAACGTCTCGCCGAAATGGTTTGCCAGGCCCTCCAGACCGAAAGCCCGAATACGCACTTCGTGACGGTTCGATTCGGCAATGTCCTTGGCAGCAGCGGCAGCGTGATTCCGAGATTCCGCGAGCAGATTGCCCGCGGCGGACCGGTGACCGTAACGCATCCGGACATCATCCGCTATTTCATGCTGATCCCAGAGGCGGCGCAGCTGGTGCTGCAGGCCGGCCTGATGGGGCAGGGCGGCGAGATTTACGTCCTCGACATGGGCGAGCCGGTGAAGATCGTCGATCTGGCGCGCGACATGATCCGGCTTTCCGGCTACTCCGAGGAAGAGGTCAAGATCGTCTTTACCGGCCTGCGTCCCGGCGAAAAACTTTTCGAGGAGCTGCTCGCCGACGGCGAGCATACGCTGCCGACGCCGCATCCGAAGCTGCGTATCGCGCGCGCCCAGGCGGCACTGTCGGCGGAGGAGATGGCGGATCTTCTGGCCTGGTTGCGGGGTGCGCCACAGGAGGAACAGGACGTCAAGCAACGCCTGATGCGGTTCGTCCCGGAGTATCGCCCCCGCCAGACGGAATGAGCTTATGAAATCCGCAAACAAGATTCTGGTAACGGGAGGCGCCGGCTACATCGGTTCCCATGCCTGTGTCGAACTGCTGCAGGCCGGTTATGGCGTGGTGGTGGTCGACAATCTGTGCAACAGCCGTCGCGAGGTGTGTGGACGGATCGAGCGGATCGCCGGCCGGCCGGTCGCCTTCCACGAATGCGATGTGCGCGACGCGGCAGCCCTGCGCGCGGTGTTCCGCGAACACGCCATCGGCGCAGTGCTGCATTTCGCCGGCCTGAAGGCGGAGGGGGAATCCGTCGCGCGGCCGCTCGAGTATTACGACAACAACATCGGCGGCACGCTGGCGCTGTGCGCGGCGATGAGGACGTCCGGCGTCCGCCGGCTGGTCTTCAGCTCGTCGGCGACGGTGTACGGCGATCCGGACGCGGTGCCGGTGCGGGAGGACCACCCGCTGCGGCCGGCGAACCCCTACGGCCGCAGCAAGGCGATGATCGAGTCGATCCTGCAGGATCTGTTTCGCGCCGACCCGACCTGGAAGATCGCGCTGTTGCGCTACTTCAACCCCGTCGGTGCGCACGAGAGCGGGCTGATCGGCGAGGATCCGGGCGGCGTGCCGAACAACCTCATGCCCTTCATCGCACAGGTGGCGGTGGGTCGGCGCGAGGCGCTCAATGTTTACGGCAACGATTATCCGACGCCGGACGGCACCGGCGTGCGGGATTACATCCATGTCGTCGACCTCGCCCGCGGCCATCTGGCGGCGCTGGAAAAGCTGGAGGCGGTAGAGGGCGTGCTGACGGTGAACCTCGGCACCGGGCATGGCTACAGCGTGCTGGAGGTGGTCGATGCCTTCCGCCGGGCCTCGGGACGCGAGATCCCCTGTCGCATCGTGGCCCGTCGTCCGGGCGATGTCGCCGCCTGCTACGCGGATCCGTCCCGGGCGGCGTACCTGTTGGGCTGGCGCGCCGAACGCGACCTGGCGCAAATGTGTCAGGATGCCTGGCGCTGGCAAAGCATGAATCCGGACGGCTATGCCGGGTAGCGCAGCCCTGACCAAGGGGGAGGGAAGGATAAATGACGCAAATTTTCTGTTTGCGACGTGATTTGACGCGATAGTTTATTATTCTTTTTATAATAAATAATTGAGTTATAAACCATACTGTCAAATGGTGCGATCAAAGGCCTTGTCTGCGGAAGATCTGATGCGAGCCATTGTCGTCGCGGGGCCTTATGGGGCCGCCCCCGATGCTTTGGGGACACGGTTTGCCGGAATTAGCCGGTCTACGCTCAATCGCCGCCTGCGAAACCTGGTAAATGAAGGGCGCATCAAGGCGATCGGGAAGGGGCCTGGCATACGCTATGTTTCGGGGGCGCAATTCCCGGAGGAGGATGTACGGCGCTATTTTGAAACAGACTGGCAGGCGCGGCCCTCCGTTGGTTTTCGTGAAGAGCAGCTATTGCCGGAACCCGGGATCGCCCCGGAAAAGGCGGCGCGGTTGCGCAAGCTCAATGCCATTTCGCGCCCGCTCGACAGGAAGTTCCTGGCGGATTTTCTGATCGATTTTTCATGGGCCTCGTCGTTGCTCGAGGGCGGCACTTATTCGGCCATCGATACCCAGGCGCTGATCGAATACGGCCAACGCAATCCGGACAAACCGGTCGAGGATGCGCTGCTCATTCTCAATCACAAGAATGCCATCGAGTATTTGTGGTCGCACCGGGAACTGACCGTCGAAACAGTGTGCCGGCTCCATTCCCTGCTTACAGACCGGCACGGACTTGCAGAGGCGGCGGATTCGGAGCATTTCCTGCCCGACGGGCAGCGCGGCGTGCCGAGGGAATACGAGGAGGTGCGGCTGGGGCGGTCGGCCTACGGGCTGCCTATCCGCCCCGGGACGGATTACATTGGCAGGGGACTGGCGCTGGTTGTCGATACGGCCGTCGAACTGGAACCTGTTGCGGCGGCGCTTTATTTGATGACCCGCCTTCCCTATCTGCAGGCCTTCGCAAACGGCAACAAGAGGACTTCCCGCCTTGCCGCCAATTTGCCTTTGCTGAGGGCCGGCATGCTGCCGATATCGTTCGTGGACTTCGTGAAGGCGGACTATGTGCTCGGGATGTCCGCCTTTTACGAACTTGGCGATATCCAGATCATCGAGCGGGTTTTCATCCAAGGTTATGTGAGGTCGATCGTTCGCGGCAGCGATTTGCCGGCATCCGTTCGGGTCAGCGGCTTCAAGGTGGATGAGGTTGTGGGAGAACTGGTGAAGTATGTGCAGTCGGGCCGTATGCCGGAACACCCTGCTGCGGCCCTGTTCCTAACATGACCACCTACGCCATCGGCGACATCCAGGGCTGCTTCGATTCCTTCCGGCACCTCCTCGACCTGGTCCGCTTCGATCCGGAGAGCGACCGCCTCTGGCTGGTCGGCGACCTGGTCAATCGCGGTCCGCACTCTCTGGAGACGCTGCGCTTCGTCAAGGGACTGGGCGATGCTGCCATCACCGTGCTGGGCAACCACGACCTGCACCTGCTGATGCTGTCCGAGGGCTACTCGAAGAAGCATCATGACGATACGGTGGATGCCATTCTGGCGGCGCACGACCGCGAGGAATTGCTCGGCTGGCTGCGCCATTGCCCCATGATGCATGTCGAGGACGGCCATGCGTTGGTGCACGCCGGCCTGCTGCCGCAGTGGACGGTGGCGCAGGCGCTGTCCCTGGCCGGCGAGGTGGAGGCGGCGCTGCGGGCGAAGAATTACCGCGAATTCCTCGCCAACATGTGGGGCAGCGAGCCGCCTTACTGGCGCGACGATCTTGCCGGCTGGCCGCGTTTGCGCGTGATCGTGAATGCCATGACGCGGATGCGCTTCTGCTCGACCGAGGGCGTCATGGAATTCAAGGCCAAGGGCGAGCTGGTCGATGCGCCGGCGGGCTACCTGCCGTGGTTCGCCGTGCCGGGACGCAAAAGCGCCGACCACGTGCTGGTGACCGGCCACTGGTCGGCGCTCGGACTGCGCATCGAGCCGAACCTGCTGGCGCTCGATTCGGGCTGCCTGTGGGGGCGTCACCTGACGGCGGTGCGCCTGCCGGGGCGCGAGGTGTTCCAGATCGACTGCTCGGGAGAGGACGTGACGTGATGGAGAAAAATTTGGACAACTGCGTGTTCTGCAAGATCGTGCGCGGCGAGATTCCGGCGACGGTGGTGATGCAGGACGAGCATACCCTCGTCTTCATGGACATCGGCAGCGTGAATCCCGGCCACATGCTGGTGGCGGCGAAGCCGCATGTCGAGAACCTGCAGGGCATGGACGAGGACCTGGCGGGTGCGATGTTCCGCGCGGCCTCGAGGGCGGCGAAGGCCATCGAGAAGGTGTTCAAGCCTTCCGGCATCTCCGTCTACCAGGCCAACGGGGTCGCCGCCGGCCAGACCGTCTTCCACGCCCACATCCATGTGCTGCCGCGCTGGGAGAACGACGGCCTGACGTTCACCTGGCCGGTGAAGAACCCCTCGCGCGAGGAGCTGGAGCGCGTCGCCGCGCAGCTGCGCGCGGCGCTCTAGCCGTCCTACCAGGGCTTCTCGCCGAACGCCGCCTCGTAGCGCGCGGCGATCTGTTCCCGCGCCGTCTTGTGGTTCTGGCCGCCTCGGTGGGCAATCTTGATCGAGCCCATCAGCGAGGCGAGCCGCCCCGCCTTCTCCCAGCCCATGCCGCCGGCGATGCCGTAGAGCAGTCCGGCGCGGAAGGCGTCGCCGCAGCCGGTCGGGTCGACCAGGTCGTCGGGCCGGACGCTGGGAATGTCGATGCGCCGGCCGCCGGTGTGGATCTCGGCGCCGTTGGCGCCCAGGGTGATCACCAGCGCCTCCACCAGGCCGGCCAGTTCGTCGAGAGGCTTGCCGGTCTTCTCCGACAGCAGCCGCGCCTCGTAGTCGTTGACGCAGCAGTAGTCGGCCAGCTGCAGGAAGTTCAGCAATTCCCCGCCGTTGAACAACGGCAGGCCCTGGCCGGGGTCGAAGATGAAGGGCACGCCGGCGTCGTGGAACTCCTGCGCGTGCTGCAGCATGCCGTCGCGCCCGTCGGGCGCGACGATGCCGATAGTCAGTCCCTGCGCATCGGCGACGTGGTTGAGGTGCGAGAAGTTCATCGCCCCGGGGTGGAAGGCGGTGATCTGGTTGTCGTCGAGGTCGGTGGTGATGAAGGCCTGGGCGGTAAAGGTGGTCGGGACTTCCTTGACGTGGCTGCGGTCGAGGCCGAGGCGCTCAAGGCGGTGCAGGTAGGGCGCATTGTCCTCGCCGACGGTGGCCATGATGAGCGGCTCGCCGCCGATCAGCTTCAGGCTGTAGGCGATGTTCCCCGCGCAGCCGCCGAATTCGCGCCGCATGTCCGGCACGTGGAAGGCGACGTTGAGGATGTGCAGCTGGTCGGGCAGGATGTGGTTCTTGAAGCGGTCGTGGAACACCATGATGGTGTCGTAGGCCATCGAGCCGCAGATCAGCGTCCTCATTGCGCGGGGATCCTTTCCTTGTCGATTACTTGAGCGCGGCGAGGGCCGCGTCGTAGTTCGGCTCCTGCTTGATCTCGGGCACGAGCTCGGTGTAGGCCACCTTGTCGTTCTCGTCGATGATGACGACGGCGCGCGCGGTGATGCCGGCGAGCGGGCCGTCCTCGATGCCGACGCCGTAGCTCTTCAGGAATTCGCGGCCGCGCATGGTGGACAGCGAGACGACGTTCTTCAGCCCCTCGGTCTCGCAGAAGCGCTTCATGGCGAAGGGCAGGTCGGCCGAGATCACCAGCACCACGGTGTTGGGCAGGCCGCCGGCCTGCTCGTTGAACTTGCGGGTGGACGTGGCGCAGACCGGCGTGTCCAGGCTCGGCACGATGTTGAGCACCTTGCGCTTGCCGGCGAAGTCTTTCAAAGTCAGGTCGCGCAGGTCGGCGGCGACCAGCGAGAAGGCCGGCGCGGGGCTGCCGGGCTTCGGGAGCTCTCCGGCGAGGTGAATGGGATTGCCGCCAAGGGTCACGGTTGTCATGGTCTTTATCTCCTAGGTTGAGGTTTGTCAGGGGTAGAACAGGTAAAGCCGGTAGCCGCTGGCGCCGAGACCGCCGGCATCCAGCCAGAGATGGATGGCCAGTTCGGCATTGCCGGCGAAGCCGGCCTGCGCGTCCGTGCCCTCCGGCAGGTATTCCGCCGGCGCCAGAACCTTGCGCACCATCGCCTGGTCGCCGGTGTCCGTGAGCGTCACTTCCAGGAACGGGTAACCCTGTGCGAACGGCGCACGATTTTTGAGCGTTGCCGTCAGCACCAGCAGGTTCTTCTTCTGGGCGTCGGGATGCAGGTCCGAGGCTTCGATGCTGACGAACTCGGCCTTGCGCGGCAGCGGGATGTCGCATTCTAGCAGGCCGCACAGGTCTTCCAGCAGCGGGCGCAGTTCGGGCTGGGAAACGGCCAGTTCGGCGCGGAAGACGTGGGCCGCCTGCACGACGAGGACGCCGAGCGCGAGAAGCGCGGCGGCAGACCAGGCGATCAGCCGGCCGCGCGGGGCGCGCGGCGGCGTTGCATCGATTTCCTCGAGAAGAATCCCGATGGATTCGCCTTCGGCGGATTTTTCCGCCTCGGCCTGCAGGGCCGGCGGGGGGGCGTCGGGTGGCGCGTCGGCATGCGGCGGTTCGGAGGGCGGTTCCGTCACTCCGTCTTCGGCCGGCGGCAGGACGGCTTTGGCCTGGGCGACGGGCGGGGCATCTTCGAGGGTTTCCAGCGCGTTGAAGACGGCATTGCAATGCCCGCACCGCACCTTGCCGGCGCGCGCCTTGAGTTGTTCCGGGGTGACGCGGAAAGCGGTGCTGCAAGTCGGGCAGCGGGTGAGCATCATTGGCGCACACCCTCCAGCAGGGCCCATCCTTCCCGCTCGGCATGCACCGCGAGGTCGCAGAAGGGTTTGTAGGCCTCGCTCACCTGCGACACCTGCGATGCCAGGATGCCCGACAGCGCGATCAGTCCGCCCCGCCGGCTGCGCGCCGCGAGCAGGGGCGCCAGCACGCAGAGCGGATTGGTGAGGATGTTGGCGACGACGATGTCGAATTGCATGTCGAGGGGCTGAGCGGAATGCACCAGTTGCAGCGTCACGCCGTTGCGTTCGGCGTTGCCGGCCGCCGCGAGGAGGGCGTTATCGTCGATGTCGACGCCAGTCACGCTGGCGGCCCCGAGCCTGGCCGCGGCGATGGCTAATATACCCGAACCGCAGCCGTAATCGAGCACGCTGGCGCCGGTCCGCACGTGTGCGCACAGCCATTCGAGGCACAGGCGCGTCGTCGGGTGGCTGCCGGTGCCGAAGGCCAGCCCCGGGTCGAGTTCGAGATTGATGGCCCGCGGATCGGGGGCGGCATGCCAGGAAGGCACGATCCACAGCCGTTGATTGATGCGGATCGGCTCGAATTGCGACTGCGTCAGCCGCACCCAGTCCTGCTCGGCGACTTCGGTGATGTCGTAGGGCGGGGTGACTGCCAGGCCTGCCTCGCCGGCCGCTGCAGCGGCAATCAGGGGGATGTCGGCACCTTTCTCGAAAAGCGCAACGACGCGGCTATGCGCCCACAGCGGCGCCGGCGAGCTGCCCGGTTCGCCGAACTGCGGCGTCTCGCGCTCGGTGCCGGCATCGGCGTCCTCGACGCCGACCGAGAGGGCGCCCAGCGCCAGCAAGGCGTCGGAGAGCGCCTCGGCATGGGCGGCGTCCGTGGCGATCGAGACGGAGAGCCACATGGGCCTGGGTCACTTGCCCTTGACGGCCTCGTCCTTCGCGGCCAGCTTGTGCTCGAGGTAGTGGATGCTGGTGCCGCCCTTGACGAAGCGGTGGTCGTGCATCAGCTCCAGGTGCAGCGGGATGTTGGTCTTGATGCCCTCGACCACCATTTCCGAGAGGGCGATGCGCATCCGCCGGATGGCCTGGTCGCGGGTGTCGCCGTAAGCGATCAGCTTGCCGATCATCGAGTCGTAGTTCGGCGGCACCATGTAGCCCGAATAGACGTGCGAATCGACGCGGATGCCGGGCCCGCCCGGCGGATGGTAGGAAACGATGCGGCCGGGCGAGGGCGTGAACTTGAAGGGGTCCTCGGCGTTGATGCGGCACTCGATGGCGTGCCCCTTCAACGCGATGTCGCGCTGGCGCAGGGTGAGTTTCTCTCCGGCGGCGACGCGGATCTGCTGCTGCACCAGGTCGATGCCGGTGATGAACTCGGTCACCGGATGCTCGACCTGCAGCCGGGTGTTCATCTCGATGAAATAGAACTCGTTGTTCTCATAGAGGAACTCGAAGGTGCCGGCGCCGCGGTAGCCGATCTTGCGGCAGGCCTCGGCGCAGCGGTCGCCGATGCGCGTGATGAGGCGGCGGGCGATCTCCGGCGCCGGCGCCTCCTCGATGATCTTCTGGTGGCGGCGCTGCATGGAACAGTCGCGCTCGCCCAGCCAGACGGCGTTCTTGTGGGAGTCGGCCAGCACCTGGAACTCGATGTGGCGCGGGTTTTCCAGGAACTTCTCCATGTACACCATCGGATTGCCGAAGGCGGCCTGCGCCTCGGTGCGGGTCATGGTGACGGCGTTGAGCAGCGCCGCTTCGGTGTGCACCACGCGCATGCCGCGGCCGCCGCCGCCGCCGGCGGCCTTGATGATGACCGGGTAGCCGACCGCACGGGCGATCTTGACGATCTCCTTGGGGTCTTCAGGGAGCGCGCCGTCCGAGCCGGGCACGCAGGGCACGCCGGCCGCCTTCATGGCGTCCTTGGCGGAGACCTTGTCGCCCATCAGCCGGATGGTTTCCGGTCGCGGGCCGATGAAGACGAAGCCGGACTTTTCCACCCGCTCGGCGAAGTCGGCGTTCTCGGAGAGGAAGCCGTAGCCGGGATGGATCGCCTCGGCGTCGGTGACTTCGGCCGCCGAGATGATGGCCGGGATGTTGAGATAGCTGGCCGAGGAGGGGGCCGGGCCGATGCACACCGACTCGTCGGCCAGCTTGACGTACTTGGCCTCGGTGTCGGCCTCCGAATGCACGACCACCGTCTTGATGCCCATTTCGCGGCAGGCGCGCTGGATGCGCAGGGCTATTTCACCGCGGTTGGCGATGAGGATCTTTTCGAACATGGCGGGGATTTAGCCGATGATGAAGAGGGGCTGGCCGTACTCCACCGGCTGGCCGTTCTCGACCAGGATGGCCTTGATCACGCCGGAGGCATCCGCCTCGATCTCGTTCATGAGCTTCATGGCTTCGATGATGCAGAGGGTGTCGCCGGCCTTGACGGACTGGCCGACCTCGACGAAAGCCTGGGCGCCGGGCGCGGAGGAGCGGTAGAAGGTGCCGACCATCGGCGCCTTGACGGCATGGCCTTCCGGTTCGGCCGGCGCGGCGGCCTCGGCAGTCGCGGGCGCCGCTGCGGCGGCCGGGGGCGCGGGGTGTGCGTAAGCGGGGGGCGCCGCCGTGCCGCCCTGCTTGGCGATGCGCACCTTTTCCTCCCCCTCGGTGATCTCCAGTTCGGCGATGCCGGACTTTTCCACCAGATCGATCAAGGCCTTCAGTTTTCTGAGGTCCATTTTTTCTGCCTCCAATCAAAGAACGCCGCGGCAGCCTTCATCGAGCCCCGCCACGGAGCGGAAATCAGCGAATGCGGTTGAGTGCGTGGTCGAGGGCGAGCCGGTAGCCTTGGCTGCCCAGCCCGCAGATGACGCCGGCGGCGATGTCCGAGAAATAGGACTGCCGGCGGAACGGTTCGCGCGCGTGGATGTTGGAAAGATGCACTTCGATGAACGGAATGGCCACCGCCGCCAGGGCGTCGCGCAAGGCGACGCTGCTATGGGTAAAGCCGCCCGGGTTGATGACAATGAAAGCCACGCCTTCGCTGCGGGCGGCCTGGACGCGGTCGATCAGGTCGCCTTCGTGGTTGCTCTGGAAGGTGATCAGCTCGGCCGAGGCGGCCTTGGCTTGGCCGACGAGGGCGGCATTGATGTCCGCCAGCGTTTCATTTCCGTAGATTTCCGGTTCGCGCAGGCCGAGCAGGTTCAGGTTTGGCCCATGCAGGACCAGGATGCGCCGCTTGCCCTTGGCATTCTTGGCGGCTTTGGGGCCGGCTTTCTTGGCATTCATGGCCGCAAGTTTGCCGCAAATCGCAGCAAATTGTCCAGAATTACCGTGGTTATGAGTAAAAACTCAGTCCCGCCGGAGCGCCGACCGGATGGCTTTTTCCAAGTCCGGGGTGGCGAATTTTCCCAGTTTCACTTGTTGCACGCTGCCGTCGGAGCGGAGGATGACCGTAAACGGCAAGGCTTTCGCGCGATTGCCCAGATCCGTTGAAAGATCAAGCGTTTCCAGGCTGCTGATGAGGAGGGGATAGGAAACGCCGACGTCTTTTTGGAAAGCCGCAACCTTCTCTGCTGAATCTATGCTGATGCCTATAAATTGAACGCCATTCGATGCGTATTTGTCGCTGATCCTCGAAAATTCCGGCATCTCTTCCTTGCAGGGCGGGCACCATGTCGCCCAGAAATTGGCGACCAGCACCTTGCCCCGCCATTGTGACAGCGCCTGGGTCTTGCCCTCGAGGTCTGGCAAAGTCAGGGCCATCAATCTGGCAGGAGCATCGGCAGTCTGGGCCCCTACGGATGGCGGCGGCGTGACCGCTTGCGGCCTGCCGAAAAAATAGCCTGCTGTCGCAGCCAGGGTCGACACGAGGACGAGCAGGAGAGAAAAACGAAGGCTTCGGTTCATGCCGCGGGGAGGGCCAGAAGCGCTTCCACGGTCGAACGGCGGGCGCGCTCGGAAACCCGGCCGTTACGTCGTTTCTGGGCCCGCTCGGCATCCGGCTCGAACAGGGAAAGCCGCACCGGAATCTCGTTCCAGTCAAATGTGAGCACGCACTCCGGACTTTCCGGGCCGTTGCGTCGCGGCTCGTTCTGCTCGAAGCGCACGCCCTGGTTGAGCAGAAAGATCTCGACTTCCTTGCCGCTGTCGGGGAAAGCCTCCAGTTCGATTTCGGCGTAGCGACCGGCGGTGCCGTCCAGCACCGGGCCGGTCAGGTAAGGCCGGAAGGGATCGATCAGGCGCATGACCTCGATGGCCGTCCGCCGCATTTCCCGCAGGCGCTCGCGCTGCTCCTCTTCCTGGTAGATCGCCTGATAGGCGCGCAGCTCCGCTTCGATCTCGGCGTTGTTGGGCAGGGCCTCGGTTTCGGGCGCGCCGAGCTGGCGTGCCGCCTTGCGCTTGGCGAGGCCGTAGTCGGCGATGCCGTCCTCCGCCATCAGGCGGGCGGCCAGCGCGGCGATGTTCCGCCGCATGGCGTTCAGCCGCAGGGAATTCCGATCATGGTGAGGCATGGCGGGAAGATGCGCGTGGATCGGTTAGAATTCGCCGACATTCTAGCCGATCCCCATGCATATCCACATACTCGGCATCTGCGGCACCTTCATGGGCGGCATTGCCCTGCTGGCCAGGGCTTCCGGGCATCGGGTAACCGGCTGCGATGCCAACGTCTACCCGCCGATGAGCAGCCAGCTCGAGGCCCGGGGCATCGAACTGATCGAGGGCTATGGCGCCGGCCAAGCAGGCCTGGCCCCGGATCTTTTCGTCGTCGGCAACGCCATTTCGCGTGGCAATCCCCTGTTGGAGGAGATTCTCGACAAGGGCCTGCCGTATGTGTCCGGGCCGCAATGGCTGGCCGAAAATGTTCTGCGGGAGAAATGGGTGCTGGCGGTGGCGGGCACCCATGGCAAGACGACCACCTCGTCGATGCTGGCGTGGATTCTGGAACATGCCGGACTGCGCCCGGGTTTCCTCATCGGCGGCGTGCCGCAGGATTTCGCCGTCTCGGCGCGACTGACTTCCAGCCCTTTCTTCGTCATCGAGGCCGACGAATACGACACCGCTTTTTGCGACAAGCGCTCGAAATTCCTGCATTACCGGGCGCGAACCGCGATCCTGAACAACCTTGAGTTCGATCATGCTGACATCTTCAGCGATCTTGCAGCGATCGAGACGCAATTCCACCATTTCGTGCGTATCCTGCCGAGATCCGGCCTGATCGTCGCCAACGCTGCCGAAGCCAGCCTGAAGCGGGTCATGGAGCGTGGCTGCTGGACGCCGGTGGAGTGGTTCGGTTCGGAATCGGGATGGCAGCTTGGCCTGGCCGCACCCGATGGGGTCTGCGAGGTGTTTTTGGCCGGGCTTGCGCAGGGCAAGCTCGATCTGCCCATGGCCGGCGCGCACAACCGGGCGAATGCCCTCGCTGCCCTGGCGGCGGCCCGCCATGCCGGCGTGGCGCCGGCGGCCTCCCTCGAAGCCCTGTCGCGTTTCGGCGGGATCCGCCGCAGGCTGGAAGTGCGCGGCCAGGCGCGCGGCGTCACGGTTTACGACGATTTCGCCCACCATCCGACGGCGATTGCCGCCACCCTCGCCGGGCTGCGCCAGCGCGAGCCGGCAGGGCGCATCCTGGCCGTCCTGGAACCGCGCTCGAACACCATGAAGCTGGGCGTGATGAAGGCCCAGCTGCCTGGCTGCCTGGAGGAAGCGGAACTGACCTTCTGCTATGCCGCCCACCTCGGCTGGGATGCCGCCGCGGCGCTCGCTCCCCTGGGCGAGCGCGCCCGCGTCTTCGAGGATCTCGGCGCGCTGGTGGCGGCGGTGGCCGCGTCGGCGCGCGCGGGCGACCGCGTGCTCGTCATGAGCAACGGCGCTTTCGGCGGGGTGCATGAGAAGCTGCTGCGCGCCCTGGCGGGCTGAAGCTCAGAACTTCAGGTAGTGGTCGACCAGCAGGGCGCCGAACAGCGAGGTCAGGTAGACAATCGAGAAACGGAAAGTGCGCTGCGCGAGCGCGTCGCTGTATTCGCGCCAGAGGCGGAAGGCATAGGCGAGGAAGGCGCCGCCCAGCGCGACGGCGCCGGCCAGGTAGGGCCAGCCGCTCATGCCGGTGAAGAAGGGCATCAGGGTGACCGCCACCAGCAGCACGGTGTAGAGCAGGATCTGCAGGCGGGTGGTCTTCTCGCCGTGGGTCACCGGCAGCATCGGCAGGCCGGACTTGGCGTAATCGCCGCGGCGGTACAGCGCCAGCGACCAGAAGTGCGGCGGGGTCCAGAAGAAGATGATGAGAAACAGCAGCACCGCGTCGAGCGTGACCTCCCCGGTCACCGCCGCCCAGCCGAGGATGGGCGGCATCGCCCCCGAAGCGCCGCCGATGACGATGTTCTGCGACGTCAGCGGCTTGAGGATCATCGTGTAGATCACCGCATAGCCGACGAAGGTGCCGAGCGTCAGCCACATCGTCAGGGCATTCACCCAGTAGTAGAGCATCGACAGGCCGATGGCGCCGATGCTGCAGCCGAAGACCAGCGCCTGCAGCGTGCTCACCTCGCCGCGCGGCAGCGGCCGGCCGCTGGTACGCGCCATGACGGCGTCGATGGTGCGCTCGTAGACGCAGTTGATCACCGCCGCGCCGCCCGCGGCGAGGGCGATGCCCAGCGTGCCCGCCAGCAGGATCTGCAGCGGCACCATGCCGGGCGCGGCGAGGAACATGCCGATCACCGCGCAGAACACGATGAGGGTATTGACGCGCGGCTTGGCCAGTTCGAGATACTGGCGCCAGCGCGGCAGGGGACTGGATTGCTCGAGCGTGGGCGAAGTCATGAGGTTTTCCCGGATCGCCCGGATTTTACCGGATGCCGGCCGCTTCACGATAGCCTTGGGCGACAAGTTCCGCGTCGGGCGGATGTGCGAACACCGCATGCGTGCGTCCGTCCGGCCCGATCAAGAACACACTGGCAGTGTGGTCGATCGTGTAGTTCGAGGCGGATGCATGCCGGGCGTAGGCGACGCCGAGCGCCTCGGCCAGCGGACGCAATGCGGCCTCCGGCCCGCTCGCGCCGACGAAGGCGGGGTCGAATCGGGGCATGTACTCTGACAGCAGTTCGATGCTGTCGCGCTGGGGATCGACCGAGACGAAGACCACTTGCGGACGTGGGACATTGCCGAGGCGGGCCATGGCCTCTCGCATGGCGGACAGGGTGGTCGGGCAGACGTCCGGACATTGCGTGTAGCCGAAGAACAGCAGCGTCCAGCGGCTCACGAGGCTGTCCCGGGTGAAAGGGCGGCCGTCATGGCGCGTGAGCAGGAAGGGCGGCAGGTCGCGGCCCAGGGCGGGATGGCTCGGCACGACCGATATCGCCGCCGGCCGGGGCCAGGCCTGCCAGAGCAGCCCTGCTCCGCTGGCCAGCAGCAATATGCCGGCGATCAGCAGGTTCCTCGGCAGGCGAACGCGGGGACCGGGCCTTGCGGCTCCGGCAGGGCCGGTCCCCGCGGGCGGTGCCATTCCGGGCGGCAGGCGAGTTTTACGGCCTGGCGTAGGCGTAGGGATCCCATTCCTCGCGAATCGTCGGCACGTCCTTCCAGTTGCCCGGCGGCGGCGGAGTCTGGGTTGACCACTCCAGGGATTGCGAGCCCCACGGATTGTCGGGCGCCTTCGCGCCGCGGATGGCGCCGACGATCCAGTTGAGCACGGCGAGGGCGAAGCCGAGGCCGATCAGCGCGGCGCCTCCCGTCATCCACTGGTGCGCGTTTTCGAATTGCGGGAAATGGGCGTAGTCGTAGTAGCGCCGCGGCATGCCCTTCACGCCGATGTCCATCATGATCCAGAAAACGATGTTGGTGCCGGCGAAGGTGATCCAGAAGCCGAGCTTGCCGATCGCCTCGCTGTACATGCGGCCGGTGATCTTCGGGAACCAGTAATACACGCCGCCGAAGATGGAGAAGGTGCCCGCCACCGCCATCACGTAGTGGAAGTGGCCGACCACGTAGTAGGTGTCGGACAGGTGCAGGGTGAGGGAGGTGATCGCCAGGGGGATGCCGGTCAGCCCGCCGATGAGGAACAGGAAGAGCACGCCCAGCGCGTAGAGCATCGGCGTCTCGAAGGAGATCGAGCCCTTGTAGAGGGTGCCGACGAGGCCGATCACGGTGAAGCCGACCGGCACCGAGATCAGCAGCGTCGTCACCATCTGGCCGATGCGGATCCAGTCGGCCATGCCGGTGACGTAGAGGTGGTGCACCCAGACCACGCCGGAGAGGCCGACGATGCCGAAGATGCCGCCGTACACCACCATCTTGTAGTTGAAGACGCGGTTGCGGGCGAAGGTGGCGACGATCTCGTACACCACGCCGATGAAGGGCAGGAAGATCACGTAGACGGCCGGGTGGGAATAGAACCAGAACAGGTTCTGGTAGATCAGCACGTCGCCGCCCTTGGCCGGATCGAAGAAGCTGGTGCCGAGGTACTTGTCGAAGCTGATCAGCGTCACCGCGGTGCCGAGCACCGGCACGAAGATCAGCTGCAGGACGAAGGCCGCCAGGGTGCACCAGACGAAGATGTTCAGCTTGTTCCAGGTCATGCCCGGCGCCCGCATGTAGGCGACGGTGGTGAGGAAGTTCACGCCGCCGAGGATCGAGGCGAAGCCGAGGATCAGCACGGTGAAGGTGTACAGCGCCGTGTTGCCCGAGGTGATGGTCGAGTAGGGCGGGTAGGCGGTCCACATGATGTCGGGCGAATCGGGAATGAAGAAGGTGAGGATCGCCAGGATGATGCCGACGTAGAACAGCCAGACGCTGAAGGCGTTCAGGCGCGGGAAGGCGACGTCCTTGGCGCCGATCATCAGCGGAATGCAGTAATTGGCGAAGAAGCCGGTCAGCGCCGGGATCTGGAAGCCGAGGATCATCACCGCGCCGTGGGCATACAGCCAGACGTTGTAGGTGGTCGGGTTGGCGGTGAGGGTCGGCCCGATGGTGGTGAGCTCCCAGCGCATCAGCAGCGCCATGATGCCGGCGACGGCGAAGGCGGCCAGCGAGCCGATCAGGTACAGAACGCCGACGCGCTTGTGGTCGGTCGTGAAAATCCATTCCTTCAGAGTGCCCATGCTTTACGCTCCCGCTTTCTTCGGTTGTCCGGCGCCGCCGGCGAGTTTCCTTTCCTCCTGCTCGTACCAGGCGGTGAATTCCGCCTCGGGCACCACGACCACCTTGCCGATCATGTACGAATGCATGATGCCGCAGTACTCGGCGCAGGTGACGATGTGCTCGCCCGGCTTTTGCGGGTAGAACCACAGGTAGGTGACGCGCCCCGGCATCGAGTCTTCCTTGACGCGGAAGTCCGGGATGAAGTGGCTGTGGATGGTGTCGCGGCTGGTCATGCGCAGCAGCACCGGCTTGCCGGCCGGCACCTTCAGGACGTTCTGGGTCTGCACGCCGTTCGGATAGGTGTAGTCCCAGCTGTACATGCCGGATTCGAGCTTGATCTCGATGCGGTTCGCCGGCGGCTGGCGATAGGTGTTCCACAGCTGCCAGCCGTTGGCGGCGAGGAAGAAGTCGTCGGCCATGAAGACGAACATCGGGATCACCGTCCAGCCGACCGCCGCCACCGCCGTCAGCCTGCCCGCCTTGCCGACCTCGTTCTCGGCGCGGCGGCGGTACCTGATGACGAAGAAGGCGGTGATCAAGGCGAAGGCGATGCCGAGGATCGAGATGTCCACCAGCACTTCGTACCAGAGGTAGTCCCAGCCGGCGGCCGGATCCCTGATGACATCGGCCGCATGGGCGGCGGAAGCCATCGCGGCGAAGGCTGCCGCAACGATGGGTCTATTGCGCATGAGTCGGTCTCCCCAATCTCTTCTTGTAAACGAAAGCCCCGAGGCCGATGATCGACAGGCCGAGCAGCATCGAGCCCAGGCCGACCAGCAGCGAATAATTGAAGTGGTAGCGTCCCTCGGCGTAGCTGTAGCTGTAGCAGACGCCGGTCAGCATGTCGAAGACGTTCGAGGAGTTGGCGATGCGGTTCCAGTCGGCCTCGATCAGGGCCTTCTCGATGTCGCCGGCGTCGAGGCGGGTGCCGTAGAGGTAGCGGGCGACGCGGCCGTCCGGCGTCAGGAACACCAGCACGTTCGGGTGCAGGAAGGTCTGGTCGGCGCGCGACCAGAAGAAGTTGAAGCCGAGGCTGGCGGTGAGGGCCCGGATGTCCTTTTCGGGATCGCGCAGCACCGCATGGCGCCAGCCGGGCCGCAGCGCATCGGGGATGCCGGCCTTGCCGAGGAAGGCCCGCGTCGTCTCGGCCGTGTCGCGGCCGTCGAAGGAGACGGTCAGCACCTGGTAGTCGATGCCGATGCGGAAGCGTTCGACCTTCTCGAGGGCGCTTCCCAGGCTCCGGTTGATGGTCGGGCAGGTGCCGTCGCAGCCGTAGTAGGAGAGCAGCAGGATGGCCGGCTTGCCGCGCAGCTCGCCGAGGTTGAACGGCCTGCCTTCCGGGTCGACCAGGGCGAGGCCCGGCTCGAGCGGCGTGCCGAGATGCTTCAGCTCGTCGATCTGCATGAGGGCCGGATCGATGGTCGATTCCGGCAGGGAGGCGCCGCGCGCCGCCAGCAGCGGAAGCGGCGCCAGTGCCGCCAGGGCGCAGAGCATTGCCAGCGAGTTGCGCAGGACGGTTCGCATCGCCGTGTCGGCCGGACTGACTTTTACCAGTAGTAGACCTGGGACACCACGAAGAACCAGATGATGTCCACGAAGTGCCAGTAGAGGCCGGCGGTCTTCACGAACGGTTCGTTGATCCGGCCCTGCAGCGCCGGCACGAGCACGGCGAGGAAGATGCCCAGGCCGACGATGACGTGCGAGCCGTGCAGGCCGGTGATCGTGAAGAAGACCGTGCCGAGCAGATTGGTGTCGGCGGTGAAGTTCTCGTGGAAGAGGTGGTTCCATTCGTAGGCCGACATGCCGAGAAAGACGCTGCCCAGCACCATGGTGACGATGAGCCAGGCGTTGAAGCCGGGGCGGTTGCCCTTCTGCAGCAGGGCCTCGGCATGGTGGATGGTGAAGCTCGAGGCCACCAGCACGCAGGTCATGACGATCGGCAGCACCTTCGGCAGTTCGATCGAACCGGCCGGTGGCCAGGCCTCCGCGGTGAGCCGGTTGAACCAGTAGGAGGCGAAGATGGACACGAAGATCATGGCCTCGGCCAGGATGAACCAGCCCATGGCCGGGAAGGCCAGGCCCTCGCCGTGATGGCTGCTCATGCCTTCCCTGACCCAGCCGACGATGCCGGCCACGATCATCGGCGTGCCGATGCCCAGCGCCAGGATGGCGGCAAAGGACATGCCGTAGACGAACTTGAAGCCAAAGGCGACCGGCAGGGCGAACAGGATGCCGAAGCTGATGACGAACGGCCAGACGCTGACCTCCCACTCGGGGGTGTGGGCCGCGTGGGCGTGGGCGGACGGTTCATGCGACATGCGGGCCTCCCCAAGGGCGAGTTGTGGCGTTGCCGGCTTGCGCGCCGGGCATCTGGCGCGAATACAACATTTCTGAAATAATAATCCTTAATTATTTAACCGGCAAATATTCCCGGCGAGGCGGCAGGGAGCGAGCCGGCGCAGGTGCGGCTGGTGCACCGAACACTAAATCCGCGTTTTCAGGAGGGATCATGAGTCGGTTTGCCTGGGTGCTGATGGCTGTCGTCGCGACGGGGTGGGCGGGATCTGTCGCGGCTGCCGGCAATGCCGCCAACGGACAGGCCAAGTCGGCGGCCTGCGGCGCCTGCCATGGCATGGATGGCAACTCGGTCAACCCGGACTGGCCCAAGCTCGCCGGACAGGTTCCCGAGTACCTCGTCAAGCAGCTGCACGACTTCAAGGCCGGCCGGCGCAGCAACGAGACCATGAGCCCGATGGCCCAGCCGCTGAGCAGCCAGGACATCGAGGATCTGGCTGCCTATTTTTCCAGCCAGAAAGTGGTTCCCGGCGAGGCGAAAGCCGATCTGCGCGCGAGGGGCGAGCAGATTTACCTGAAAGGCAAGCACCGGCCTGCGGTGACCGCCTGCATCGGCTGCCATGGGCCGGGCGGCGCGGGCAACCAGGACTGGGGCAAGAGCCTGTCCGCGCCGCCGGCGGTGCTGGCGCCCGCCATCGGCGGGCAACAGGCCGCCTACGTGGCCAGGCAGCTGCAGGACTACAAGAGCAAGGCGCGCAGCAACGACGTCGGCCGTGTCATGCGCGACATTTCGTCGCGCCTCTCGGATGAAGACATCCTCGCCGTGGCCGAGTATATTACGTCCCTCAAACGTTGATACCGGGCGCCCGACGGGCGCCCATGATGCTTCCCCATGTGGCGCTCGATCGTCCTGTCCCTGCTCCTCGCGCTCGCCGGCTGCGCCGACCCGAAGCCGCAATTCGCCAATGCCGATCTGTCCTACGCCGACTTCGGCAAGGATTTCGCCCTCACCGATCACAACGGCAAGCCACGCACGCTGGCGGATTTCCGCGGCAAGGCGGTGGTCATTTTCTTCGGCTACACGCAGTGCCCCGATGTCTGCCCGACGACGATGACCGGCATGGCCGAGGCGATGAAGCTGCTCGGCGCCGATGCCGCCAAGGTGCAGGTGCTGTTCGTCACGGTGGATCCCGAGCGCGACACGCAGGAACTGCTGGCGCAGTACGTGCCGGTGTTCAATCCGGGCTTCCTCGGGCTCTACGCCGATCCGCAGACCATCGCCAGGACGGCGCAGGAATTCCGGGTTTTCTACAAGAAGCAGCCGGGCAGCACACCCGCCACCTACACGGTGGACCACAGTGCCGGCAGCTATGTCTACGACCCGCAGGGCAAGCTGCGCCTGTACATCAAGCACGGCGAGAAGCCTGAGCTGATCGCGCAAGACCTCAAGCTGCTGGTCGCCGGCAAGTGAGCTGACGCAAAAGGAAAGGCCGCTGCCCATGCGCAGCGGCCTTTTTTCGGACAGCGGCGGTCTTACGCGGCGTGCGCCAGCAGGCCCTTCATCTTTTGCATGGCTTTCGCCTCGATCTGGCGGATGCGCTCGGCCGAGACGCCATATTCGGCAGCCAGCTCATGCAGCGTTGCCGCTTCGCTTTCCGCCAGCCAGCGCCGCTCGATGATGCGGCGGCTGCGCGCGTCCAGCTGCGACAAGGCCTGCTTGAGGCCCTCGTCCTGCAGTCGCGCCATCTCGCGGTTCGCCAGCGCTTCGGACGGCTCCTCGGCCGGATCGGCCAGATAGGCGATGGGCGCGAAGGATTCGTCGTCATCCTCGGCGCCGCCCTCCATGGCAATGTCGCGTCCGCTGAGGCGCGTTTCCATCTCGCGGACTTCCTCCGGCTTGACGCCGAGCTGCCGGGCCACCGCGCCGACTTCCTCGCTGCTCATGGCGTTGAGGCCCTGCTTGAGGCTGCGCAGGTTGAAGAACAGCTTGCGCTGCGCCTTGGTGGTGGCGATCTTGACGAGGCGCCAGTTGCGCAGGATGTATTCGTGGATTTCGGCCTTGATCCAGTGGATGGCGAAGGACACCAGCCGCACGCCCCGCTCCGGATCGTAGCGCTTGACCGCCTTCATCAGGCCGACATTGCCCTCCTGGATCAGGTCGGCATGGGGCAGGCCGTAGCCCAGATAGCCCCGCGCCACCGATACCACGAGACGCAGGTGCGACAGAACCAGACCGCGTGCCGCCTCCAGGTCGCCGTCGCTCCGGTACCGCCGTGCCAGATCCAGTTCCTGCTGCTCGGTGAGCAGCGGAAAACGGTTGGCAGCCTGTATGTAGCTTTCCAGATTGCCGACGGCAACCGAGACAGGCAGATTCAGGGCATGAGTCATAAGAATTACCTCCTGAAATAATTTTAGCACTCTAAATCAGAGAGTGCTAATGAATCGCCGAAGTTCCCTCGCTTCCATTTTTTTAAGCTGTTGTTTTATTGGGTGTCGGTGTCGGTTTTCAGTGAGTTTCGAACTCTTTTCATTTAGTTTTGAACTTACCCGAAAAATAAATACGTTCATAAACAAGCTGATATAAGAATCCAGTTAAACCTACCGCTACTTATTTTTCCCGAGTTAGGCCGATCTTCTCCTTCGAGCCTTCTCTGGCCGTTTGCAAAATGGCCGGAAACGCGCATGCCTCCGCAAAGGCATCCACGTCCTCGTCGGAAAGCTGGGCTACAAGCTCCTGATCCAGCGGCTCTCGTTCCTTCTCGATCTCTGATGTCGCCGGCAAGCTGGCCACGAAGGGAAGAAATTCCCGAAATCGCGATGCCGGCTCGGCTTCGGAAAGTTTTTCAAACCCCGTGAAGTCCGATACTCTGGGCCGATTGAGTCAAATCATCCCTATCGATACAGACTCGTTCTGAGCTGACTGAGTAGCCGCGAAAGGAGGCGTCATGTCTCGCATTGCGCTGATCGTTGTCATCGGCCTGCTGGTGGCGTCGTGCCAGTCGGTCACTCCGCGAACCTGGGACCTGCCCCCCGCAGTCAAGACGATCGAGGCAAACGGCTACGAGATGGCCTATGCAGAGCGCGGCGCCGGAACGCCGGTTGTGCTCGTTCATGGCAGCTTGTCGGACTACCGTTACTGGGCCGCGCAAATGGAGCCGCTCGGGCGCACCCACCGGGTGATCGCCGTCAGCCTGCGCCATTTCTATCCGGAAATCTGGAATGGCAAGGGCGGTGATTTTTCCGTCGAGCAGCACGCGAAGGATCTCGCCGTCTTCATCCGGCGACTGAATGCCGGGCCGGCGCACCTGGTCGGGCATTCGAGCGGCGGCGACGTCGCGCTCCTTTTGGCCAAGCGCAACCCGGAACTGCTGCGCAGCCTGACGCTGGCCGATCCTGCGCCGCTCGACAGGCTGATGCCCGCAACAGCCGAGGCGGCAACTGAAACCAGCGCGCGCCGCCAATTCGTCCAGGCGGCCATCGCGCGACTCGAGAGCAACGACATCGACGGCGGATTGGAAAGTTTTGCCGATGGGGCTGTCGGTGCGGGCGCCTGGAAGAAAGCCCCGGAGCAGTTACGCGCGGGAGCGCGCCAGAACGCGTGGACGATCAAGGCCCTGCCAAGCGCCGCCCAGGCAGACTATGCCTGCTCGGACGCCGCGGCCATAAGCGTCCCCGTGCTGCTCATCACCGGCGAGAAAAGCCCGCGCATCTACGGGCTGATGCTGCAGGGACTGGCTGCGTGCCTCGAGCATCACAAGCTGGCCATCATCCCGAACGCCGCGCACACCATGAACCGCATGAATCCGAATGCATTCAACCGGGCACTGGCCGAGTTTCTCGTAAATCAGCGGTAAGCGGGCCCCACCTGCTAGGGGCGGGAAGTAATAATCGAGCGGCGGGGATGGAAGACGTAGACTGAGCGTTTTTGGGAGGTGACGCGATGGGCCGGTGGACGAAGTAAATGCAACTCTACAATTGGGACAATCAGCCGCGCAGGTGACGTGCCAGCGAGAGCCAGGCACCGGCCCAGCCAAGCAGGGCAGCCAGGCCGAAGAGCAGGGCCGAATCGGCCAGGGGGAGGATGTGCAGCGCGAACTCGATGCCGTACAGCGAAGCCAGCTCGCCGACCGGGCCGCGCAGCATCAGCGTGGCCGCGAGCACCGCCCCCCAGGCGACCAGGCCGCCCGCCAGGCCCTGCAGGGCGCCGAAATAGAAGAATGGGCGGCGAATATAGGCATCGGTGGCGCCGAGCAGCCGGCTGACCTCGATTTCGGCTTGCTGCGTGAGGATCTGCAGCCGGATGGTGTTGAAGGTGACCGCGACCAGGGCGATGCCGAGCACGATGGCCAGGAAGGTGACGGCCAGCCGCGTCAGCCGCAGCAGGGCATCGAGCTTCCTGACCCAGGCCGAATCGAGCTGGACATGCTCGACCTTGGGGTATTCGGCGAACTCGCCGCGCATGCGCTCCAGTTCTTCGGGCGCCTCGGGGATGGGCACGACAACGAAGGCGTCCGGGAAGGGATTGCGCGGCAGGCTCTCGATCACCTCGCCCAGGCCGTCGCTGGACTTCAGCCGCTTCAGCGTGTCCTCGCGCGGCACGAAATGCACTTCCCGCGTCCGGGCATGCTTGCGCAGACGCGACTCGATTTCGGCGGCGTCCTTGCGCGTCGCGTCGAGCGCCATGAATACCGAAATCTGCGGCGTGGCGGCGATGCGCTGCGCCAGCCGCTGGAAATTGGCGAGCAGCATTTCGCCGCCGGCCGGCAGCGCCAGGGCGATGCCCACCACCAGGGCGCCGAGCAGCGTGTTCAAGGGTGTCGCGGCGAGGCGCCGCAGCGCCTGTTCGGCGGCCTGGCGGTGGTGCAGCAGCCAGCCCTTCATGGCAGCAGCCTGCCGCGGGAGAGCGAGATGCGCCGCGTCATGAAGGGCGCGAACAGCGCTTCGTGGTGAGTGGCCACCAGGACGGTGACGCCGACCTGGTTGAAGGCATGGAACATGGCGGCGATGCCGCCGGCGGTGTCGTCGTCCAGATGCGCGGTCGGCTCGTCGGCGATCAGGATCGAGGGCCGCGCCACCACGGCGCGGGCGATCGCCAGCCGCTGCTGCTCGCCGCCGGAGAGCGCCACCGGCATGGCCTTCTCGCGCTCGAGCAGGCCGACCTTGTCGAGCGCCGCGCGCACGCGCCGGCCGGCATCGCGCACGGCCACGCCGGCGATGGCCAGCGGCAGCATGACGTTGTCGAAGACGCTGCGGTCGTGGAGCAGCTTCTGGTCCTGGAAGACCATGCCGATATTGCGCCGCAGGAAGGGCACCGCGGCGCGCTTGAGCGCCGAGACGTTCTGTCCGTTCACCACGACGGCGCCATGCGTCGGGCGCTCGATGGCGGGAATCATCTTGAGCAGCGTGCTCTTGCCGGCGCCGGAATGGCCGGAGAGGATCACCATCTCGCCGGACTCGACGGCAAAAGTCAGTTCCGCCAGGGCGGCGATGCCGCCGGGGTAGCGCTTGCCGACTTGCTCGAATCTGATCATGCCTTCTCGAACAGCGCGTCGACGAACTCGCGCGCCGAGAACGGCTGCAGGTCGTCGATGCCTTCGCCGACGCCGATGTAGCGCAGGGCGATCGGGTGGCCGGCCGGCTGCTGGCGGGCGATGGCGGCGATGACGCCGCCCTTGGCGGTGCCGTCCAGCTTGGTGAGGACGAGGCCGGTGACGCCGACCGCGGCGTCGAAGGCCTTCACCTGGGTCAGCGCGTTCTGGCCGATGTTGGCGTCGAGCACCAGCAGCACCTCGTGCGGCGCCGTCGGCTCCGCCTTGCCGATGACGCGCTTGACCTTGGCGATCTCCTCCATCAGGTGCAGCTGGGTCGGCAGGCGGCCGGCGGTGTCGGCCAGCACCACGTCGATGCCGCGCGCCTTGGCGGCATTCACGGCATCGAAGATCACGGCGGCCGGGTCGCCCGACTCCTGCGCGATGACCGTCACGTCGTTGCGCTCGCCCCAGATGGCCAGCTGCTCGCGGGCGGCGGCGCGGAAGGTGTCGCCGGCGGCGAGCAGCACCGACTTGCCCTGTGCCTGGAAGTGCTTCGCCAGCTTGCCGATGGAAGTGGTCTTGCCGGATCCGTTCACGCCGGCGATCATGACGATGAAGGGCCTGTGCGCGGAGACGTCGAGCGGCTGTTCGAGCGGGGCGATGAGCCTGAACAGACTCTCCTCCAGCGCCTGCCTCAGCTGCTCGCCGGTTTCCAGCTTGTCGCGGCGCACGGCGGACTTCAGCCCGTCGAGCAGGTATTGCGTCGCCTCGACGCCGACATCGGCCATCAGCAGGGTGGTTTCCAGCTCTTCCAGCATCTCCTCGTCGATGCGCCGGCCGAACAGGCCGCCGAGCTGGACGCGCGTGCGCGAGAGACCGGCCTTGAGGCGCTCGGTCCAGGAAGGGCGCGCGTGGGCGGGGGCGTCGGCTTTCTTCAGGAAACCAAACATGAATGCGCGGGTCTGTAGCTGCACGGGGCCGATCCCCGTGCGAAAATGATGCCGAGAATTTTAACAGAAGCCCGAAAGACCCCATGATGAAGAGGCTGATTGTCGCAGCAGCACTGGCACTGTCCTGCGTCGCGGCGCAGGCCGGCGCCTACGAGAAGACCCTGGCCAACGGACTGCGCATCATCGTCCAGGAGGATCGCCGCGCGCCGACGGCGGTGCACATGGTCTGGTATCGCGCCGGCAGCATGGACGAGGTGGATGGCACCTCCGGCGTCGCCCATGTCCTCGAGCACATGATGTTCAAGGGCACGAAGCACCTCAAGCCGGGCGAATTCAACAAGCGCGTCGCCGCCGCCGGCGGGCGCGACAACGCCTTCACCAGCCTCGACTACACCGCCTATTTCCAGCAGGTGCCGGCCCGGCGGCTCGGCGAGATGATGGCCCTGGAGGCCGACCGCATGGCCCATCTGCTGCTCGATCCGAAGGAATTCGCGCAGGAGATCAAGGTCGTCATGGAGGAGCGGCGCCTGCGCACCGAGGACAACCCGCAGGCGCTGGTCTACGAGAACCAGATGGCGGCCGCCTTCGAGGCGCATCCCTATCGCCGCCCGATCATCGGCTGGATGAACGACCTGGAGCACATGACGGCGGCGGATGCGCGCGACTGGTACCGGCGCTGGTACGTGCCGAACAACGCCTATGTCGTCGTCGTCGGCGACGTGAACAAGGACGAGGTGTTCCGCCTCGCCGAAAAGCACTACGGCGGGATCGCGCGCCGCGCCCTGCCCGGGCGCAAGCCGCAGACGGAGCCGGCGCAGGTCGGCATCAAGCGCATCGTGGTCAAGGCGCCGGCCAAGCTGCCCTACCTGTCGCTGGCCTGGAAGGTGCCCGCGCTGCGCGACCTGCAGAAGGAGCGCGAGCCCTTCGCGCTGGAGATGCTCGCCGGCGTGCTCGACGGCCACGAGGCGGCGCGCCTGTCGCGCAATCTGGTGCGAGGCTCGAAAATCGCCGTCTCCGCCGGCGCCGGCTACGATGCCACGGTGCGCGGCGAGGCGCTTTTCATCGCCAGCGGCACGCCGGCCGAGGGACGCGGCGTGGCCGAGCTGGAGGCGGCGCTGCGCGCCGAGATCGCCCGCGTCGCCAGCGAGGGCGTCAGCGGGCAGGAACTGGAGCGGGTCAAGACGCAGGTCATCGCCGCGCAGGTCTACAAGCGCGATTCGATGATGGCGCAGGCGATGGAGATCGGGCGCACCGAGGCCACGGGTTTCCACTGGCGCGACATCGACGTCATGCTGGAGAAGATCCGCAGCGTCACCGCGGCGGAAGTGCAGGCGGTGGCGAAGAAGTACTTCGGCGACGACACGCTGACCGTCGCCGTGCTCGATCCTCAGCCGCTGCCCGAGGGCGCCCCGCAAAAGTCGGTCCCCGCGGCACGGCATTGAACGGAGATGGCATGAAGAAACTGGCATTCGCCCTACTGCTGGGCGCGCTGGCAACCCTGGCCCAGGCCGGGCCCCGCATCGAGCACTGGACGGCGCCGTCCGGCGCCCGCGTGTTCTTCATCGAAAGCCGCGTCGTGCCGATCATCGACGTGCAGGTCGATTTCGCCGCCGGCGGCGCCTATGCGCCGGCGGACAAGGCCGGCCTGGCCGGCCTCACGCGCGGCCTGCTCGACACCGGCGCCGGCGAGCTCGACGAAGAGAAGATCGCCGACCGCCTGGCCGATTCCGGCGCCCTCCTCGGCGGCGGCGCCGACAAGGACCGCGCCAGCGTCTCCCTGCGCACCCTGTCGTCCGCCCGCGAGCGCGAGGCGGCGCTGGCGCTGATGCGGCTGATCCTGCAGCAGCCCAGCTTTCCCGCCGCCGTGCTGGATCGCGAGAAGGCGCGCACCATCGCCGGCATCCGCGAGGCCGACACCCGCCCGGCCAGCATCGCCGCCAAGCGCTTTGCCGCCGCGCTCTATCCCGGCCACCCCTATGGCCAGGTGCCCACCGCGGAGAGCGTGGAAAGGATTTCGCGCGAGGACCTGCTGGCCTTCTACCGGGCGCACTACGGCGCGCGACGTGCCGTCGTGTCGATCATCGGCGACTTGTCGCGCGGCGAGGCCGAGGCCCTGGCGCAGGAGCTGACGGCGGGCCTGCCCGATGCGCCGGAAAAAGTCAGTCTCCCCGATACGGCGCTGCCGGCGCGCGGCACCGTGCGGATCGATCATCCGGCGACGCAGGCGCACATCCTGCTCGGCCTGCCCGCCGTGCGCCGCGGCGATCCGGACTACATTCCGCTGCTGGTCGGCAACTACATT
>Ga0209200_1000396_pt1 | contig 49597 bp, 41 predicted proteins | sample AD_UKC033_MetaG_FD_184406 | JGI IMG/M metagenome (GOLD analysis project Ga0209200, IMG submission 184406) | Active sludge microbial communities of municipal wastewater-treating anaerobic digesters from USA - AD_UKC033_MetaG (SPAdes) (version 2) | ecosystem: Engineered > Bioreactor > Anaerobic >... | reverse complement strand
GCCGTCAACGCCGCCATCGCCGCCACCCTGGAAGCGGCCGACCAGACGGCCCGGCGCGACGAGGCGGCCATCCATGACCGGGATTCGATGGTCTCGGGAATCCTCGCCCGCTTTTCCGCCGCCGCGCAGGCCCTCGGCGATTCCTCGGAAATCCTGCGGCGCGAGAGCAGCGGCATCCGCGGCGAGGTGGCCGACGTGCTCGTCTCGCTGCAGTTCCAGGACCGCGTCAGCCAGATGCTGGTGCATATCCAGAGCGACCTGGAAAAGCTCGACCTGAAAGTGTCCGCCGCGGGCGGCGAGGGGGCGGCCTTCGATGCCGAGGCATGGCTGAACGAGCTGGCCGGCTCCTACACGATGGCGGAACAGCACGCCGTCCATGCCGGCGGCGCGGAGGCGCGGCCGCAGGATTCCGAAATCACCTTCTTCTGACGGGAGAAACGAGCATGGCAAAGACGATTCTCGTGGTGGACGACTCCAGCTCGCTGCGCCAGGTCGTGGGCATCGCCCTGAAGGGCGCCGGCTACGAGGTGCTCGAGGCCTGCGACGGCAAGGATGCGCTCGGCAAGCTGAACGGCAAGAAGGTGCACCTCATCATCAGCGACGTAAACATGCCGAACATGGACGGCATCGCCTTCGTCAAGGAGGTGAAGAAGATCGCCGAGCACAAGTTCGTGCCGGTCATCATGCTGACCACCGAGTCGCAGGAAGCCAAGAAGCAGGAAGGCCAGGCGGCCGGCGCCAAGGCCTGGGTGGTCAAGCCCTTCCAGCCGGCGCAGATGCTCACCGCGGTTTCCAAGCTGGTGATGCCTTGAGAACTCCTAACACAATGAAATGCGTGATGCGTTGTGCTTGGATGGCGATGGATGCTAGGCGCGGTGCGCCGCCCGCAGTCATTCTGCGGGCAAGCGCCGCAACGCCGCAGACACGCCATCCAAGCACAACCCTTCGGGGCGTCGGCGTTTGGGCGCATCGCGTCGTTGCGGCCGCTTGTCGTGGAATAACCACTGCCTGCGCGGCCGCGCCTAGCGCTGCCCCCAAACGCCTTAGCCGCACACGCATTTCATTGTGTTAGGAGTTCAACAGTCAGTCTGCGGAGGACGGCGCATGGAGATCGGCATGCACAACAGCAACGGCCGCTGCGCGATGGCGCTGGGCGGCGAACTCACCATCTATGCCGCCGCGGAGCTGAAGGAGCGGCTGGTCGGCGCGGTGGACGATAGCGGCGAGATGGAAATCGACCTGTCGAACGTGTCCGACATCGACAGCGCCGGCCTGCAGGTGCTGGTGCTGGCCAAGCGCCATGCCCTCGCCGCCGGCAAGACCTTGCAGATGGTTGGCCACAGCCGGCCAGTGATGGAGCTGCTCGAGCTGTACGACCTGGCGGCCCTGTTCGGCGATCCGCTGGTGATTCCAGCGCAGGAAGCGGGCCGGGACACGTGCGGGAGCAAGCCATGAATCTCGACGCCGCCCTGCAGACCTACATCGTCGAAAGCCGCGAATTGCTGCTGAGCATGGAGGATTCCCTCCTGCTGCTGGAGCGCGAGCCGGACAACGCCGATGCCATCAACGCCACTTTCCGCGCCATCCATACCATCAAGGGCTCGGCCGGCCTGTTCGGACTCGACGACATCGTGCGCTTCACCCACGTCGTCGAAAGCCTGCTCGACCGCGCCCGCGACCGCGAGATCGCCGTCGACGACAGGCTGACGGCGCTCCTGCTCGAGTGCGGCGACCACATCGGCCATCTGGTCGGCACCGCCGCCGGCGAGCAGCCGGCCGATCCGGCGGCACTGGAGGCGCGCCAGGCGGCCCTGCTCGAGCGGCTCGGACAATTCTCGCCCGCCGGCGTGCCGGAGCTGGCGCACTCCGCCGCGCAGCCGCTGGAACGCGAGGCCGAACTGTCGCGCGACGGCGGCGGACCGGTCGGCAACGGCAGCTGGCACATTTCCCTGCGCTTCGGCCGCGACGTGCTGCGCAACGGCATGGACCCGGCCTCGTTCCTGCGCTACCTGGCCACGCTCGGCGACGTCGTCAGCACGACGACCCTCTGCGATGCCCTGCCGCCGGCCGCGGAAATGGATCCCGAATCCTGCTACCTGGGCTTCGAGATCGAACTCAAGAGCGAGGCGAGCAAGGAAACCATCGAAGGCGCCTTCGAGTTCGTGCGCGAGGATTGCCTGATCCGCATCCTGCCGCCGAACAGCAAGATCGAGGAATTCCTCAAGCTCATCGCCGACCTGCCCGAATCGAACGAGCGCCTCGGCGAGATTCTGGTGGCCAGCGGCGCCGTGACCCAGGCGGAATTGCAGCATGCGCTCAGGACGCAGCAGGCCTCCGGCGACGGCAAGGCCCGTGTCGGCGAAATCCTCGTCGACGAGCACGTCGTGCAGGAGACGGTGGTGCAGGCCGCGCTCGACAAGCAGAAGCAGATCAAGGACAAGCGCGCGGCGGAAAGCCGCTTCGTCCGCGTCGACGCCGCCAAGCTGGAGGAACTCATCAACCAGGTCGGCGAAATGGTCATCGCCGGCGCCTCGGCGACGCTGCTCGCCCGGCGCACGGCCGACGGCGCGCTGCACGAGGCGATGTCGCTGATGGGCCGCCTGGTCGAGGAGATACGCGACAGCGCACTGAGCCTGCGCATGGTGGAGATCGGCGAGACCTTTCACCGCTTCCAGCGCGTCGTGCGCGACGTCAGCCGCGAGCTGGGCAAGGAAATCGCCCTTGAAATCAGCGGCGGCGAGACGGAACTCGACAAGACCGTCGTCGAGAAGATCACCGATCCGCTGACGCATCTGGTGCGCAATTCCATCGACCACGGCATCGAGCCGGCGGCGGTCCGCGCGGCGCGCGGCAAGCCGGCCGGCGGCACGATCCGCCTCAACGCCTACCACGAGTCGGGCAGCATCGTCATCGAGGTGGCCGACGACGGCGGCGGGCTGGACCGCGACAGGATACTCAGGAAGGCCATCGAGAAAGGCATCGTTGCCCCGACGCAGGCGCTGGCCGACCAGGAAATCTGCAACCTGGTCTTCGAGCCCGGTTTCTCGACCGCCGACCAGGTGACCAACCTCTCCGGCCGCGGCGTCGGCATGGACGTCGTGCGACGCAACATCGAGGCCCTGCGCGGCAGCATCGACCTGGACAGCCGCCCCGGCGAAGGCACCACTTTCCGCATCCGCCTGCCGCTGACCCTGGCCATCATCGACGGCTTCCTGATCGAAGTCGGCGACGCCTCCCTCGTCGTGCCGCTCGACATGGTGGTGGAGTGCCTCGAGCTCGCCGAAACCGACAAGCGGGCCGCCGCGACGCGTCATTACCTCAACCTGCGCGGCGATGTGCTGCCCTTCATCCGCCTGCGCGAGCTGCTGGCGCTCGAGGGCGAGCCGGCGCGGCGGGAGAACGTCGTCGTCGTCCAGTTCGGCGGCCAGAAGGCCGGCCTGGTGGTCGACCAGCTGCTCGGGGAGTTCCAGACGGTGATCAAGCCGCTGGGACAGGTTTTCCGCCATCTGCGCGGCATCTCGGGATCGACCATCCTGGGCAGCGGCGAGGTGGCCCTGATTCTGGATGTGCCGGCACTCGTTCAGCAGGCGGCGAGCCGGGAAAGCGAACAAACCGCCAGCGTCACGCAATCCGTCCGGCCAGGCATGGCCACAACTGCAATCTTGTAAGGAGGTACCGTTATGTTCAGCAACATGAAGATAGGAATGCGACTTGCAGTGGGCTTCGGCATCGTGGTGGCCCTCCTCGTCGCCATCGCCGTGATCGGCCTGACCCGGCTGGCCAGCCTCAACGCCTCGTTGGAGAACATCACCCGCGACAAATGGCCGAAAGTGCTGCTGCTGCAGGACGGCCTGGCCGGCGTCAACGAAATCGGCCTCAGCGCGCGCGACCTGCTGCTGGCCGCCGACAAGGCCGGCCAGCAGCGCGCCAAGGAGCGCATCCTCGAGGCGCGCGGCAACATCGCCAAATCCTGGGACAAGCTCAAGCCGACGCTGGCCAACCCCAAGGGCAAGGAGATGTTCGAGCTGATCCTCACCGCGCGCGACAACTACATCGCCGCGCAGAACCAGGTCATCAAGCTGGCCGAGGAAGGCAAGGGCGAGGAAGCGCGGGCCTCCATGGATTCCGGCTTCCGCCCGGCGGCGAGCGAGTACCGCAAGCGCGTCAACGACCTGGTCAAGTTCCAGGGCGACCTGATGAACGAACTCGGCGAGACCGCCGCGGCCGAATACCAGCAGGCGCGCACCCTGACCCTGGCGATGGCCGTCGCCGCCTTCCTGTTCGCCGTCGGCATCGCCTTCTGGATCGTGCGCAGCATCACCCGGCCCCTCAATGAGGCGGTGTCGGTGGCCAACCGCCTGGCCGAAGGCGACATGGCGGTGCGCATCGAGGTCGCCTCGCGCGACGAGACCGGCCTGCTGCTGGAGGCGATGCGCAACATGGTCGAGAAGCTCTCGCAGATCATCACCGAGGTGCGCGGCGCGGCGGACAACCTGTCGAGCGCCTCCGAGGAGGTCAGCGCCACGGCGCAGTCGCTCAGCCAGTCCTCCAGCGAGCAGGCCGCCAGCGTCGAGGAGACCAGCGCCTCCATCGAGCAGATGTCGGCCTCGATCAGCCAGAACACCGAGAACGCCAAGGTCACCGACGGCATGGCTTCGAAGGCGTCGAAGGAAGCCGGCGAGGGCGGCGAGGCGGTCGGCCAGACCGTTGTGGCGATGAAGAGCATCGCCGAGAAGATCGGCATCATCGACGACATCGCCTACCAGACCAACCTGCTGGCGCTGAACGCCGCCATCGAGGCGGCGCGCGCCGGCGAGCACGGCAAGGGCTTCGCCGTGGTGGCCGCCGAGGTGCGGAAGCTGGCCGAGCGCAGCCAGGTGGCGGCGCAGGAGATCGGCGAGGTGGCCAAGGGCAGCGTGGCGCTGGCCGAGAAGGCCGGCAAGCTGCTCGACGAGATCGTGCCCTCGATCCGCAAGACCTCCGACCTGGTGCAGGAGATCACCGCCGCCTCCGAGGAGCAGTCCGCCGGCGTCGGCCAGATCAACACGGCGATGAGCCAGCTGAACCAGGCCACCCAGCAGAACGCCTCCGCCTCGGAGGAACTGGCGGCGACGGCCGAGGAGATGAGCAGCCAGGCCGAGCAACTGCAGCAGGCCATGTCCTTCTTCAAGACGGGCAGCGCCACGGCCGTCCGCGCCACGGCGCCGCGCAAGGAAGGCGGCAAGCTGAAGACCAAGATCGCCCATATCAAGGAAGGCGGCGCGCGCCTCGCCTCCAGCCTGGCCGAGCCCATGCCCGGCGAGGCCGAGTTCGTCAAGTTCTAGGAGGCGGCCATGGGAGCTTTGATCAAGGCCGGGCAACCGCTGCCGGCGGAACGGCAGGCAGCCTCGGAGCAGCAGCAGTACCTGACCTTCGTGCTGGGCGGCGAGATGTTCGCCATCGGCATCCTCTGCGTCAAGGAGATCATCGAGTACGGCCACCTCACGGTGGTGCCGATGATGCCCGACTGCATCCGCGGCGTGATCAACCTGCGCGGCGCGGTGGTGCCGGTGGTCGACCTCGCCTGCCGCTTCGGCCGGCGCTCGACGGAACTCACCCGGCGCACCTGCATCGTCATCGTCGAGGCGGAAGCCGAGGGCGAGCGACAGGACATCGGCGTCATCGTCGACGCGGTGAGCGAGGTGCTGGAAATCCAGGACGGGCAGATCGAGCCGCCGCCCGCCTTCGGCGCGCGCATCCGCACCGACTTCATCCACGGCATGGGCAAGGTGGAGGGCAAGTTCGTCATCATCCTCAACGTCAACAAGGTGCTGTCGCTCGACGATCTGGCCCTGCTCGGGCAGATGGCCGGTCAGGAGTCCATGGACGCCCTGACGGCGGCGGCCTGAGGCCGGAAGCGGACGATGGCCGGCATTGCGGCGGAAAGAAGCGAGGCGGGCTACCGCCTGCTCGACAGCGAGTTCGCCCAGTTCCAGGGCCTGTTGCACCGCCTGGCCGGCATCAGCCTGTCGCCGGCCAAGAAGGCCCTGGTCTGCGGCCGGCTGGCCAAGCGCATCAAGCACCACCGGCTCGACAGCTATGGCGAGTATTTCCAATTGCTCACCAGCGGCCGCGAGCCGCAGGAACTGCAGGTCGCCATCGACCTGCTGACCACCAACGAAACCTACTTCTTCCGCGAGCCGAAGCATTTCGAGTTCCTGCGCGCGCGCATCCTGCCGGCGCGGCGGCCGGGCACGCCGTTCCGGGTCTGGAGCGCGGCCTGCTCGAGCGGCGAGGAGCCGTACAGCATCGCCATGCTGCTGGCCGACACCCTGCACGAGGCGCCCTGGGAAATCGTCGCCTCCGACCTCAGCACGCGCGTCCTCGAGCGGGCCCGCAGCGGGCTGTATGCGATGGAGCGCGCCGAGCGCATCCCGCCGGACTATCTGCGGGCCTTTTGCCTGAAGGGCGTCGGCCGCCAGGAGGGGACCTTCATGATCGATCGCAGGTTGCGCGGCAGGATCGACTTCAGGCAGATCAACCTCAACGAGCAGCTGCCCCGCCTGGGCGAGTTCGACGTGATCTTCCTGCGCAACGTGATGATCTACTTCGACGTCGACACCAAGCGCAAGGTGGTGCAGCGCCTGATGGCGGCGCTCAAGCCGGGCGGCCACCTCATGATCGGCCATTCCGAGAGCCTGAACGGCGTCTGTGACGAGCCGCGGGTGGTGGTGCCCTCTATCTATCGCAAGCCATGAGAAAGCCGCCGCACATCGTCGAGGTGTTCCTGCAGCCGGGCGAGTGGTACTTTGGCGACCGGCAGACGCGGCTGCGCACCCTGCTCGGCTCCTGCGTCTCGATCACGCTGTGGCACCCGCGGCAGCTGATCGGCGGCATGTGCCATTACATGTTGCCGGAGCGCGGTGCGCGGCGGCAGGCCGGGCCGGACGGGAAGTATGCCGACGAAGCCTTCTGGCTGCTGCTGCGGGAGATCGAACGCAGCGGCACGGCTCTGCACGAGTACGAGGTGAAGATGTTCGGCGGCGGCAACATGTTCCCTTCCCTCAAGCACTGCCGGAAGGAGCACATCGGCCAGAAGAACGCCGATTTCGGCAAGCACCTGCTGCACCGCCACGGCCTGCGGCCGAAGGCGTCCGACCTGGGCGGCATCGGCCACCGCACCGTGCTGTTCGACGTCTGGAGCGGGCATGTCTGGGTCAGGAAGTTCTCGCAGCCGGTGGCCGATGCCTGCGCGGACTGCGAGCTGCGGGAAACCTGTTTCGATGCCGGCCGAACCGACAATGCGCGAAGGGTGGCCAATGCTTAAGAACGCTGCCAGGGTGGGCGTCTTCATCGTCGACGATTCGGCGGTCGTGCGCCAGGTCGTTTCCGAGGTGCTGGGCGGAGACCCCGGCATGGAAGTCATCGGCGTCGCCTCCGACCCGATCTTCGCCCTCGAGAAAATGAACAAGCGCTGGCCGGACGTGGTCGTGCTCGACATCGAGATGCCGCGCATGGACGGCATCACCTTCCTGAAGAAGATCATGGCCGAGCGGCCGACGCCGGTGGTGATCTGCTCGTCGCTGACCGAGAAGGGCGCCGAGACGACCATGGAGGCGCTGGCCGCCGGCGCCATCGGCATCGTCACCAAGCCGGGCATCGGCGTGCGGCGCTTCCTCATGGAGGATTCGGCCGCCGAGCTGGTGCATGCCGTCAGGGCGGCCGCCGGCGCCCGGGTCAGGAGACCTGCCGGCAATGCGCAGGTTGCGGCGGCGGTGGCGCCCAAGCTCAACGCCGACGCCATCCTGCCGAAGGCCGACCACGCGCTCAAGCAGACCACCGAACGCATCGTCGCCATCGGCACCTCCACCGGCGGCACGCAGGCGCTGGAGGTGGTGCTGACCGGGCTGCCGCGCACGGCGCCGGGCCTCGTCATCGTCCAGCACATGCCGGAGAAATTCACCGCCTCCTTCGCCGCCCGCCTGAATTCCCTGTCGCAGATGGAGGTGCGCGAGGCGCAGAACAACGACCGCGTCGTGCCGGGCCGGGCGCTGATCGCGCCGGGCGGGCGCCACATGCTGCTCAAGAGGAGCGGCGCGCAGTATTACGTCGAGGTGGTCGACGGCCCGCTGGTCAACCGCCACCGCCCCTCGGTGGACGTGCTGTTCCGCTCGGTGGCGAAATACGCCGGCAAGAACGCCATGGGCGTGATCATGACCGGCATGGGCGACGACGGCGCGCGCGGCCTGAAGGAAATGCACGACGCCGGCGCCCGCACCGTGGCCCAGGACGAGGCGAGCAGCGTGGTCTACGGCATGCCGAAGGAGGCGGTCAAGCTGGGCGCGGCGGAGCGCAGCCTGCCGCTGGGCCAGATCTCTGGCGAGATCGTGCGCTTCGTCTGAAGGCGGCGTGGATGCGACCGGCCCGATGTCCCAAGCCATTGAACAGGAAAGGCATACCGGTTATGATCGCGCAACGGGGCGGCACTTCGACGCCGGGAAATTCTGGCGCATCGCAACTCCGGCAATTCACCAGCCGCGTGCCTGGACTTTCGCGCGCGACTGGTGGTGACCGCCCGGTTTCCATCCAGATTCTTTCTTCCTGCCCGGATCCCGCAGGCCTTATCGCAGTTCCGTGCAAGCCATGGCTTGCGAGGAAGACGCTGTATGAGCCTGTTGGCGCAAGACCATTCTGAACTGACCGTTCGGGGCCGCAGCCGAGGCTGGCTGGGCCGGATGCTGCAACCGACCCTCGGCAAGAAATTCATGCTGGCTTTCGGGGTTCTGGCTCTGGCCGGCCTGGCCAACTGGTATCTGGTCGAGACGATGCTGGCGAAGACCCGCGGCACGGCCGCCGTCGTGAACCTCACCGGCAGCCTGCGCTGGCTCGGCCAGCGCGTCGTTCTCGAAACGGGTCGTTTCGTTCATGACGGCAGCCGCGACCGGACGCCCATCGATGCGTACCTCGATCAACTCGACGAAGCCGTTCGTGTCCTGGAATACGGCGGCCAGGTCGTCAACGTCGAGACCGGAAGGCTGCCTGCCACGCTGGAAAACGAGCTGGCGCTGATCGGGCGGGCGGCCGCCAGCCTGCGCCGGCTCGTCGAACAGGCCCTGGCGGACAAGGCCGGCGGCCGGGACACGCGCATTGGCATGGAGCAGGCCTATCGGACGGCGACGATCCTGCTGCAAAAGGCCGATGCGACGGCCGAGCGGCTGACGCAGGAGTCCGTCCGGGCCGAGCGGCAGGCCATGGATCGCCTTGCCCTCCTGGGATTGCTGGATATCGCCTTCCTGGCGCTGCTGTGGCTGCTCGTCCGCCTGCGCATCGTCCTGCCGCTGAGGGCGCTGGCCGATACGAGCGCGGCATTCGCCGACGGCCGGCGCGGTATGCGCAGCGGCTTTCGTTCCCGCGACGAGATCGGCCGGCTGGCCACGGCCTTCGACGGCATGGCCGAGCAGATCGAACTGGATTTCCGGCAGATGGCCGCCGATGCCGAGGAACTCCGCAAACGCGAGCTTGGTTTGCGCATGTTCTTACTGGCCATCGAGCACAGCCCGGTGTCGGTGGTGATCACCGACACGCAAGGCGCGATCGAATATGTGAATTCCAAATTTTCCGAAATGACCGGCTATGCCCGGGAAGAGGCGATCGGCCGCACCCCCGCCATCCTGAAGTCCGGCCGGACACCGGATGAGGTCTACGCCAGTCTCTGGCGAACCCTGCGCAGCGGGCAGGAATGGCACGGCGAGCTGCTGAGCCGCAAGAAGAATGGCGAGCTGTTCTGGGAGGACGTCAGCATCGCGCCGCTCGAGGATGCGCAGGGTCGGATCACACACTTCGTCGCCGTCAAGGAGGACATCAGCGGCCGCAAGCGGAACGAGTCTGCCATTGCCAAGCTGAATGCCGAGCTCGAGCAGCGCGTGGCCGAGCGCACGCGGCAACTGGAGGAATCGAACCGGCAACTGGAGTCCTTCAGCTATTCGATTTCGCACGACCTGCGCGCGCCGCTGCGGGCGATCAACGGCTTCACCCATTTGCTCGAGGAAAACGAAGGACCTCGCCTGGCCGCCGAGAGCCGGGAGATGCTCGGCAGGCTGAAGCGCAACGCGGTGCGCATGGGCGAGCTCATCGACGGCCTGCTCGAACTGTCGCGCGTGACGCGCAAGTCCCTCGCCCTCGAGCGGGTGGACCTGAGCGCGATGGCCGGCCAGATCCTCGGCGAGCTGGCCGGCATCCAGCCATCGCGGCCATTGCAGGCGAACATTCAGGAAGGCTTGCTGGCGGAGGGCGATGCCACGCTGCTGCACGCCGCGCTGGAGAATCTGCTGGGCAACGCCTGGAAGTTCACGGCGCCGCGCGACATCGCCGAAATCGCCTTCGGTTGCCGCGAGGAGGGCGGCGAGCGCGTCTTCTTCGTGCGCGACAACGGCGCCGGCTTCGACATGAAATACGCCGACAAGCTGTTCGGCACCTTCCAGCGCCTGCACGGGCAGCAGGAGTTCGAGGGCAACGGCATCGGCCTCGCCATGGTGCGGCGCATCGTGACCCTGCACGGCGGCCGCGTCTGGGCGGAATCCCGGCCGGATGAGGGTGCCACTTTCTTTTTCACGCTTGGCACACCGGGCGCCGGCGCCCAGCCGCCGCGCAACTGAGCGGCGCCGGCTCCGCGCCATTTCGGCAGAATGATGGTAAGCTTGCCACCTTGAGGATTGTCAATAAAAACCAATAGCGTCGAGCCGTCCGGGACAAGGGGAGGGTCTGGCGCCGCAAGGAGGAGCAGCCCGGATGAGCCAGCGCAAGAGCCCGAGTGGCGGCGAAGACGGCTTTGCGGTGGATTTGCCGCGCCGCGTCTTTCGACGCATCAAGAGACAGGCGCCGCTGCCTGCGGACCAGCCCGGCAAGGAAGAGCTGATGCGGCGAATGCGGCGCTTCGTGTTCTTCGCCAGGCTGCCTTCGCGCGCACTCACCGAGCTGGCGGCTGCCGCCGGCGTGCAGGCATTTCGCGCCGGCGACTACATCTGGCGGCACCAAGAAGACGACCGCCGCGTCATGTTCATCGAGCAGGGGCTGGTGAAGGCGGCGCGCCGCAATAGGGCGGGGGTTAGCCGCACCTACGGCCTGTACGGCCCGGGCGACTCGATGGGCATTTTAGCCATCTGGGCCGGCATGAAATACCCGACCGACGCGGTGGCCATGAACGACGGCATGACGGCGATCTTCATCGACACCGAGGCGATGCTGAAGTTCGCCGAGAAATATCCGCGCCTGGCCGGGCCGCTGCGCATCGAAATCGGCCACTTTGCCGAGGCCTTCATCCGCAAGATCGAGATCGTCAGCGCCGGCACCGTGCCGCAGCGCCTGGCGGTGCTGATGACCATGCTGATCGAGCGCTACGGCGTCGACAAGAAAGGCAACAAGGCGCGCCTGCCGATCAGCCTGACGCTGGAGCAGATCAGCGAGATCGTCGGCGTGCGCCTGGAGACGGTGGCGCGCATCCTGAGCGGCTGGAAGAAGGATGGCTGGCTGACGATCGATGCCAGCGGCTGCCATTTCGCGCGCCTGGACAAGGTGCGCGAACTCCTGCCTGACTGATCCGCCTCAGAAACGCGTGTTCGACTGCGCCGGAAAGGCGTCGAGCTCGACTCTCGGCCGCGGCTTCCAGCCTTTCTTGCGGTGTTCCGCCACCACCGTGGTGAAAATCCCCCCGCGCACGTAGAAGCGCGCCGTCAGGCGCATGAAGCGCGGCTTCGTCGTCCTGGCCAGATCGTCGAGAATGCGGTTGGTGACGGCCTCGTGGAAGGCGCCTTCGTTGCGGAATGACCAGACGTAGAGCTTCAGGCTTTTCAGCTCGACGCAGCTCCGGTCCGGGATGTAGTCGAGCAGCAGGGTGGCGAAATCCGGCTGCCCGGTCTTCGGGCAGAGGCAGGTGAATTCGGGAATTTCCATGTGAATCAGGTAGTCCCGCGACGGTTCCGGGTTGGGGAAGGTTTCCAGGCTTTTCGAGGGTTTCGAAGGCATGCCGATGGGCTCGGGGCAAGTGGCGAAGATGGTATTATAAGCACCCTCGCGGCGTCTGCCATGCATGCCGTTTTCCATTAAAAACAGAGCCTTCTGAAGACGTGCGTTTAACCAAGCTGAAACTCGCCGGGTTCAAGACTTTCGTCGACCCGACCTCCATCCTGACACCGGGCCAGCTCGTCGGCGTCGTCGGCCCCAACGGCTGCGGAAAATCCAACGTGATCGACGCCGTGCGCTGGGTCCTCGGCGAATCCAAGGCCACCGCCCTGCGCGGCGAGTCCATGCAGGATGTCATTTTCAACGGCTCCGGCCAGAGAAAGCCCGTCGGCCGCGCCAGCGTCGAGCTGCATTTCGACAACAGCCAGGGGCGCGCCAGCGGCCAGTGGTCGCAGTACGCCGAGATCGCCGTCAAGCGCGTGCTCGACCGCGACGGCGAGTCGTCCTACTACATCAACAACCTGCACGTGCGCCGGCGCGACGTGATCGACCTCTTCATGGGCACCGGCCTGGGGCCGCGCGCCTACGCCATCATCGAGCAGGGCATGATCTCGCGCATCATCGAGGCCAAGCCCGAAGAGCTGCGCTTTTTCCTCGAGGAGGCCGCCGGCGTCACCAAATACAAGGAGCGCCGCCGCGAGACGGAGAACCGCCTCTCCGACGCCCGCGAGAACCTCGCCCGCGTCGAGGACATCCGCAACGAGCTCGGCCACCAGATCGAGAAGCTGGAGGGGCAGGCCGAGGTCGCCAGGCAATATCACGAGCTGCACGCGCAGCTGACGCGCCGGCAGAACCTTCTCTGGCTCTACAAGCGCAACGAGGCGCGCGACAGCCGCGAGAAGCTGGCGCGCAACGTCGAGCAGGCCGTCATCAAGCTGGAGGCCGAGACGGCCAGCCTGCGCGAGCTGGAAGCCCGCGTCGAAACGGCACGCGGCGACCACTACGCCGCCAGCGATGCCCTCCACGCCGCGCAGGGCGAGATGTTCGCCGCCAACGCCGAGGTGGCGCGGCTGGAATCCGAGCTCAACCACCTGCGCGACCTGCGCCAGAAGGTCGAGTCGCGCCTGGCCCAGCTCGAGTCGGAAGACGGCCATTGGCGCGGCCAGGCGGAAACGCTCGACCGCGACGAAGCGCGCTGGAAGGAGCTGCTGGAGAATGCCGCGCAGCGTGCGCAGGGCGCCACGGCACGCCATGCCGAGGCCGCCGCCCGCCTGCCCGAGGCGGAGAGCGCCCTCAAGGCCGCCGAGGAGGCGGCGCAGGGAGTGCGCCGCGAACTGGCCCAGGCCGAGCAGGGCCTGCGCGTCGAGGAAGCCCACAAGAGCCACGCCGACAAGACCCTCGAATCGCTGGGCCAGCGCCGCGGCCGACTTGAAACCGAGCGCGGCCAGATCGAGCAGCCGGACACCGCCGCCCTGGCGGCCCTGCAGGCCCGCGTTGCCGAACTCAACACGCAAGTCGAGGCCAGGCGCAGCCGCGTCGAGGAACTGCAGCGGCGCCTGCCCGAGCACGAGGCGCAGCGTCGCGAGGCGGCCGATACCCAGGCCAGCGCTGCGAGGCGCCTGACCGAGGCGCTCGCCCGCCGCGATGCCCTCAAGCAACTGCAAAGCCGCGTCCAGCAGGAAGGCAAGCTGGGCGACTGGCTGAAGCGCCACGGCCTCGATGCCGCCACGCCGATCTGGGCCAGCCTGAAGGTCGAGCCGGGCTGGGAGACGGCGCTGGAAGCCGTGCTGCGCGAGCGCCTCGGCGCCCTGGCCGGCGTCGACCAGCCGACCGCCGAGCGCGTGCTGGCCGATCCGCCGCCGGCAACGCTGGCGCTGGTGTTCGCCGGCGACCTCGCGGCGGCGGGCGAGACCGCCGGCCTCGATGCCGATGTGCCGCTGCGCGACAAGGTGCGCTGCGTCGACCCGCGCTGGGAGGCCGCCCTCACCGAGTGGCTGGCCGGCGTCTATGTCGCCGACGACCTTGCCGGACTGGCGGCGCGCCGCGCCGGGCTGCCCGGCGGCCGCATGTGGGTGAGCCAGGCCGGCCATCTCGTCTCGCGCCACGGCTTCGTGCTGTACGTGCCGGAAGCGCGTACCCACGGGGTCATCGAACGCCAGCGCGAGATCGAACAGCTGGAAGCGGAATGCGCCGGTCTCGAGGACGAGGCCGGCATCGCCGCGGCCACCCTGGCGGCGGCGGAATCCGGCCTGGCCGAGCACCGCGGCCACCTCACCGAGGCGCAGCGCGAGGCGCAGGAATTGCAGCAGACGGCGCACGCCGCCCAGGTCGAGGCGGTCAAGCTGGGCGAGGCGGTGCAGCGCTACGAGGCGCGGGTGGCGCAGATCAACGCGGACCTCGGTGAAATCGCCGCCGGCGAGGATACCGAGCGCAGCCGCCGCCAGATCGCCGATAGCGAGGTAGCGCGACTGACCTCCGTCGTGCTGGAGCTGCGCGGCAAGCTCGAGGCGGCAATCGAGGAAAGCCACAAGCGCGACGCCGCCCTGCGCGAGCAGCGCACCGTCGAGCAGGCGCTCTCGCGCGAACTGCAGGAGTCGCGCTTCGCCGAGCGCGAGTGCACCGGCAAGCTGGAGGAGATCGGACGTTCGCGCGAAGTGGCGCGCGAGCAGCTCGAGCGCATCGTCGCCGAGACGGCGGCGCGCCGCCAGGAAGGCGAGTCCATCAGCGAGGGTGCCACCGAACGGCAGCTGCAGCAGGCGCTGTCCGCACGCCAGGGCCGCGAGGGCACGCTGGCCAGCCAGCGCGATGCGCTGGAAGGCGCCGCCGCCGAGCTGCGCCAGCTCGAGGAAGCGCGCCTGAAGACCGAGCAGGGCCTGAATCCGCTGCGCGACCGCATCGGCGACCTGCGCCTGAAGGAGCAGGCCGCCCAGTTGAACGAGGAGCAATATGCCGCCCGCCTGGCCGAGGCGAATGCCAGCGAGGAGGAGCTGACGCCGGAGCTGACCCGCGAGCTGCGCGAGCCGCTGCTGGCCGGCGACATCGCCCGCCTGTCCGCCGAGATCGAGGCGCTCGGGGCGGTGAACCTCGCCGCCCTTGACGAGCTGAACACCTCGCGCGAGCGCAAGGGCTTCCTCGACAGCCAGACGGAAGACCTGACCCAGGCCATCGACACCCTGGAAGACGCCATCCGCCGCATCGACCGCGAGACGCGCGAGCAGCTGCAGGACACCTACAACAACGTCAACCGCCAGTTCGGCATCCTCTTCCCGCAGCTCTTCGGCGGCGGCGAGGCCCGGCTGATCCTCACCGGCGAGGAGATCCTCGATTCCGGCATCCAGGTCATGGCGCAGCCGCCGGGCAAGAAGAACAGCACCATCCACCTGCTTTCCGGCGGCGAGAAGGCGCTCACCGCCATCGCCCTGGTGTTCTCGCTGTTCCAGCTCAACCCGGCACCGTTCTGCATGCTCGACGAGGTCGATGCCCCGCTTGACGACAGCAACACCGAGCGCTTCTGCGAGATGGTCAAGCGCATGTCGGCGCAGACGCAGTTCCTCTTCATCACGCACAACAAGATCACCATGGAGATGGCACGCCAGCTGGTCGGCGTCACCATGCAGGAGCAGGGCGTCTCGCGCGTCGTCGAGGTCGACATCGAGGAGGCCCTGCGCATGAGCGACGAGGCCGTTCCGGCCTGAGCGAGAACAAGACATGAGCGACTTGCAGCTATCACTGATCGGCGTGGGCATGGCACTGGTGGGGGGCGTCTTCGCCTACAACAAGTGGCAGGAGCGCAAGCACCGCAAGCTGGCCGAGCGCGTCTTCCGCGGCGACCATGCCGACGTCCTGCTCGGGAAACGGCAGCCGCAGGAAGGCGAAGCCGCGTCCGGGCTGCCCGAGGAACCCGAGCGTATCGAGCCGGTGCTCCAGCCTGGCGGGGCGCCGCTGCCGGACGGGTCGGCGGAATCGCCGGCCCTGCGCGCCGAGGCGGAACCTCCGCAGGGGCTGGCCGATCCTGCCATCGATTGCGTGGTTCGCTTCGAGTCGGCGGAACCGATCGGCGGCCCTTACCTGTGGCAGGCGCAGCAGCAGGCGTTCGCCAAGCTTGCCAAGCCGGTGCGCTGGTCTGGCGTCAACGAGCGCAGCGGCCTCTGGGAACGACTGACGGCGAATGGCGCCGGGGATTACCGCAGGCTGCGCGCGGCGCTGCAGCTGGCCGACCGCCGCGGCCCGCTGTCGGATTCCGAGCTGAGCCTTTTCTTCAATGGCGTGCAGCGTCTGGCCGATGAGTTCCTCGCCGTGGCCGACGTGCCGCCGCGCAACGAGACGCTGGCGCGCGCCGCCGAGATCGACCGCTTCTGCGCCGGAGTGGACATCCAGGTCGGCGTGAATGTCGTCGCCACCGGCGCGCCATTCCCCGGCACCAAGCTGCGCGGCCTCGCCGAGGCGGCCGGCATGACGCTGGGCGAGGACGGCATGTTCCATTCCGCCGACGGGGAGGGCGCCACGCAGTTCACCCTTTCCAGCCTCGAGACGGCACCCTTCGACGCGGACGAGATGGAATTTTTTGCCACCCATGGCATCTCGTTCGTGATCGACGTGCCGCGCGTGGCGGCCGGCCCGCAGGCGTATGACCGCATGATCGCCCTGGCGAAGCAGTTCGCCATCAGCCTCGGCGGCAAGCTGGTCGACGACAATCGCGCGTCATTGCCGGACAGCGCGCTCGACGTGATCCATGACAAGATCGTCGAAATCGGGCAGCGGATGGCATCGCAGGGCCTGATCGCCGGCGGGCCGCAGGCGCTGCGCCTCTTCTCCTGATTGCCAGATGACCGCGCCGCGCGAGGCCGCAGAGCGTGTCCGGGCGCTGCGCGAGCAGATCGATCGGCACATGCATGCCTATTACGTGCTCGATGCCCCGACGATCCCCGACGCCGAGTACGACCGGCTGTTCGGCGAGCTGCAAACGCTCGAGGAGCGCTATCCCGAGCTGCGGGCCATGGATTCGCCGACGCTGCGCGTCGGCGGGCGACCGCTGCCGGAATTCGCGCCGGTGCGCCACGCCGTGCCGATGCGCTCCATCAAGACCGAGACGGACGCCGGGCCGGAGGGCGCGCGCAGCTTCGACGCACGCGTGAGGCGGGCGCTCGGCCTGGCCGACGACGCTCCGCCCGTCGACTACGCCGCCGAGCTGAAATTCGACGGCCTTGCCCTCAGCCTGCGCTACGAGGACGGCGTGCTGGCGCAGGCGGCCACGCGCGGCGACGGCGAGACCGGCGAGGACGTCACCCAGAACGTGCGCACCATCCGCTGCATCCCGCTGCGCCTGGCCGGACAGGCGCCGGCCCTGCTGGAGGTGCGCGGCGAGGCCTACATGAGCCGGCCGGCGTTCGAGCGCTACAACGCGCGCCAGCGCGGGCAGGGCCGTCCGACGCTGGCCAATCCGCGCAACGGCGCCGCCGGCAGCATCCGCCAGCTCGACCCCAAGGTGGCCGCCGAGCGCCCGCTCTCGTTCTACGCCTACGGCGTCGGCGAGACGCGCGGCTGGAGGTTGCCGGCGCGGCACAGCGAGGTCCTCGATGCCCTGTCGGCTTTCGGCATCCCCGTGTGCGAGCATCGCGCCGTGGCGCGGGGCGCCGAGGGATTGATCGCCTTCCACGCCGGCATCCTGGCGCAGCGTGACACGCTGCCCTTCGACATCGACGGCGTGGTCTACAAGGTGGATTCCCTGGCCGAGCAGGAACGGCTCGGCTACCTCAGCCGCGAGCCGCGCTGGGCGGTCGCGCACAAGTATCCGCCCCAGGAGGAAATGACCCGGGTGCTCGACATCGACGTGCAGGTCGGCCGCACCGGCGCCATCACGCCGGTGGCGCGCCTGGCGCCGGTTTCCGTCGGCGGCGTCACCGTCACCAACGCCACGCTGCACAACGAGGACGAGGTGCGGCGCAAGGATGTGCGCATCGGCGACACGGTGATCGTCCGCCGCGCCGGCGAAGTCATCCCCGAGGTGGTGTCCGTGGTCCTGGACCGGCGCAAGGGCGACGAACGCGCCTTCGCGATGCCGGCGCATTGCCCGGTGTGCGGTTCCGGCGTCCTGCGCCTGCCCGACGAGGCCGTGGCGCGCTGCAGCGGCGGGCTGTATTGCCCGGCGCAGCGCAAGCAGGCCATCCTGCATTTCGCCTCGCGCCGCGCGCTGGACATCGAAGGCCTCGGCGAGAAGCTGGTGGATCAGCTGGTCGACCGCGGCCTGGTCAGGAATGCCGCCGACCTCTACGGCCTGGATGCCGCGACGCTGGCCGAACTCGAACGGATGGGTGAGAAGTCGGCACAGAACATCGTCGAGTCCATCGAGCGATCGAAACACACCACCCTGGCACGGCTGATCTTCGCGCTGGGCATCCGCAATGTCGGCGAGGCAACCGCCAAGGATCTGGCGCGGCATTTCGGATCGCTCGAATCCCTGATGGACGCCAGCCTGGAGGAATTGCAGCGGGTGCCGGATGTCGGGCCGGTCGTGGCGGAAAGCATTGGCGGATTTTTCGCCGAGGCGCACAACCGCGAGGTCATCGCGCGGTTGCAGCAGGCCGGCGTGCGCGGCCGCGCCGAGAAGCGCAGCGCCGTGCTGCGGGGACTGACTTTTGTTTTAACCGGCACGCTGCCGCGGCTGACGCGCGAGGGCGCAACGGCTCTGATCGAGGCGGCCGGCGGCAAGGTCAGCGGCTCGGTGTCGAAGAAAACGAACTTTGTCGTCGCCGGCGCGGAAGCCGGCTCGAAGCTGGACAAGGCGCGGGCGCTGGGCGTCGCCATCCTCGACGAGGACGGCCTGCGCCGGCTGCTGCAAACCGAATGATCCCAACGGAAACCCACCCATGAAGAAAATCACCAAGGCCGTATTCCCCGTCGCCGGCATGGGCAGCCGCTTCCTGCCCGCCACCAAGGCCAGCCCGAAGGAGATGATGCCGATCGTCGACAAGCCGCTCATCCAGTACGCGGTGGAGGAGGCGGTGGCCGCCGGCATCACCGACATGGTCTTCATCACCGGCCGCAACAAGCGCGCCATCGAGGACCATTTCGACAAGGCCTACGAGATCGAAAGCGAACTGGAGGCGCGCGGCAAGCACGACTTGCTGCGGCTGGTGCAGGAGACGGTGCCCGAGCACATCAACTGCATCTACATCCGCCAGGCCGAGCCGCTCGGGCTGGGCCATGCCGTGCTGTGCGCGGCGCCCGTGGTGGGCGACGAACCCTTCGCCGTGCTGCTGGCCGACGACCTCATCGACGGCGATCCGCCCGTGCTGCGGCAGATGGCGGATGTCCATGCAGAGCAACAGTGCTCGCTGCTCGGCGTGCAGCTCGTGCCGCAGGCGGACACCGGCCAATACGGCATCGTCAGCATCGATGCGGAGGATGGCTTGCAGCGCGTCACCGCCATCGTCGAGAAGCCGGCGCCGGAGCAGGCGCCGTCCAACCTGGCGGTGGTTGGCCGCTACGTCCTCACGCCGCGCATCTTCCACCACTTGCGCAACGTGCGGGCCGGCGCCGGCGGCGAGATCCAGCTCACCGACGCGATTGCCGCGCTGCTCGCCGAGGAGACCGTGCTGGCCTGCCCCTTCCACGGCATCCGCTACGATTGCGGTTCCAAGCTTGGCTACCTGAAGGCGATCCTCGCCTTCGGCCGCCGGCACCCCGAGGTCGGCCAGGCGTTCACCGAATACCTTGCCAGCCTGAATATCGGCGGGCGGCCCTGATGCTCTCGGCGGAGGAAGCGCAAAGGGTCTTCGACGAGGCGGAGCCGATCGTCTCGGAACTCGAGGCCGCCGAGGCCGTGCGCCGCGTGGCGGACGAGATCGCCGCGGCGCTGAGCGACACGCATCCGCTGGTGCTCTCGGTGATGGGCGGGGCCGTGATCTTCACCGGCCAGTTGCTGCCGCTGCTGGGATTTCCGTTGGAGTTCGATTACCTGCACGTCACCCGCTACGGCGACACCACCACCGGCGGCGAACTGTCCTGGATCGTCTCACCGCGCGCCGCCATCGCCGGCCGCACGGTGCTGGTGGTCGACGACGTCCTCGACGAGGGGATCACGCTGGCGGCGGTGAAGCGGCGCCTGCTCGAGCAGGGCGCGAAGGACTGCCGCATCGCCGTCTTCGCCGACAAGGATCTCGGCCGCGAGAAACCGGTCAAGGCGGATTTCATCGGCGTGCATTTGCCGAACCGCTACGTCTTCGGCTTCGGCATGGACGTCAAGGGCGCCTGGCGCAACCTGCCGGCGGTGTATGCGGTGAAGGGGCTGTAACCGCCGTCACCCCTTCCCGCGGGGAAGGGGTTGGGGGATGGGTGATTTCCGGTCAGGCCGCCTCGCGCCCGGCGCGGCGGCGCTCGTGTTCCTTCAGGTGGCGCTTGCGCAGGCGGATGGACTTCGGCGTGATTTCCACCAGTTCGTCGTCGGCGATGAACTCGACGGCGGATTCCAGGGTGATCTGGATCGGCGGCACCAGCATGATGGCCTCGTCCTTGCCGGAGGCGCGCACGTTGGTGAGCTGCTTGGTCTTGACCGGGTTCACCACCAGGTCGTTGTCGCGGCTGTTGATGCCGATGATCATGCCCTCGTACACCGGCTCGCCGGGCGTGACGAACATGCGGCCACGCTCCTGCAGCTTCCACAGGGCGTAGGCGACGGCCTCGCCCTGCTCGGCGGAGATCAGCACGCCGTTCCTGCGCTCGGCGATGTCGCCCTTCATCGGCGCGTAGTCGTCGAAGACGTGGCTCATGATGCCGGTGCCGCGTGTCATGGTGAGGAATTCCGACTGGAAGCCGATCAGGCCGCGCGCCGGGATGCGGTACTCGAGGCGCACGCGGCCCTTGCCGTCCGGCTGCATGTCCTGCAGGTCGCCGCGGCGCTCGCCGAGCGCCTGCATGACGGCGCCCTGGTGGGCCTCCTCGCAGTCGACCGTCAGCATCTCGTAGGGCTCGCACTTCCCGCCCGCGATGTCCTTCAGCACCACGCACGGGCGGGAGACGGCCAGCTCGTAGCCCTCGCGGCGCATGTTCTCGAGCAGGATGGTCAGGTGCAGTTCGCCGCGGCCTGAGACGAGGAAGATGTCGGCGTCGGGCGTGTCCTCGACGCGCAGGGCGACGTTGCTCATCAGCTCGCGCGCCAGGCGCTCGCGCAGCTGGCGGCTGGTGACGAACTTGCCCTCCTTGCCGGCGAAGGGCGAGGTGTTGACCTGGAAGTTCATGGTCAGCGTCGGCTCGTCCACCGTCAGCAGCGGCAGCGCCTCGGGCTGCTCGGGGTCGCAGATCGTCACGCCGATGCCGACTTCCTCGATGCCGTTGATGAGCACGATGTCGCCGGCCTCGGCGACGTCGGTCAGCACGCGTTCGAGGCCGCGGAAGACCTGCACCTGGTTGACGCGCGCCTTGATCGGCTCGTCGTCCTCGGGGCCGTTCATGACCAGCACGTTCTGCAGGGGACCGATGCGGCCGCGCGTGATGCGGCCGATGCCGATGCGGCCGACGTAGCTGGAGTAGTCGAGCGAACAGATGCGCAGCTGCAGCGGACCTTCGGCATCCACCTGCGGCTGCGGCACGTGCCTGAGGATGGCTTCGAACAGCGGGCGCATGTCGCTGCCCGGCTTGTCCGCTTCCAGCATGGCGTAGCCGTTCAGGGCCGAGGCGAAGACCACCGGGAAGTCGAGCTGCTCCTCGGTGGCGCCGAGCTTGTCGAAGAGGTCGAAGGTGTGGTTGATGACCCAGTCGGGACGCGCGCCGGGACGGTCGATCTTGTTGATGACGACGATCGGCTTCAGGCCCAGCGCCAGCGCCTTGCGCGTGACGAAGCGCGTCTGCGGCATCGGGCCCTCGACGGCGTCGACCAGCAGCAGCACGCTATCCACCATCGACAGCACGCGCTCGACCTCGCCGCCGAAATCGGCGTGGCCGGGGGTGTCGACGATGTTGATGTGGGTGCCCTCGTAATCGATGGCGCAGTTCTTCGCCAGGATGGTGATGCCGCGCTCCTTTTCGATGTCGTTGGAGTCCATGACGCGCTCCTCCACCTGCTGATGGGCGGCGAAGGTGCCGGACTGCCTGAGCAGTTGGTCGACCAGCGTGGTCTTGCCGTGGTCGACGTGGGCGATGATGGCGATGTTGCGGATGGCGCGCGTCATGGTGCAGTGCGGCAATGAAAAGTCCGGCAGTATAGCACCTTGGCGTCAAGGAGCTTAGCGCCATGCTAGAATTCCTGCCTCTTTACACTGAATTTATTTTCATTAAAACAAATGCTTGCAATAATCGGTGGCAGTGGCCTGACCCAGTTGGCCAATCTGGCGGTGGAGCGGCGCGAAGTCGTGCGCACCCCCTACGGCGAACCCTCCGGCCCGCTGACTTTCGGCCGCATCTGCAACCAGCCGGCGGTATTCATCGCCCGCCACGGCTATGGCCATACCATCCCGCCGCATGAGGTGAACTATCGCGCCAACGTCTGGGCCCTGAAGCAGGCGAACGCCACCAGCATCGTCTCGATCGCGTCCGTCGGGGGCATCCGCGCCGACCTCGGCCCCGGCCAGATCGTCATTCCTCACCAGATCATCGACTACACCTGGGGCCGCAAGGCGACCTTTCACGAAGGCGGGGACATGGCCGTGGTGCACATCGACTTCACCCAGCCCTACGATCCGCAGCTGCGCCAGGTGCTGCTCGAGGCGGCACGCGACGCCGGGCAGGACGTGATCGATGGCGGCGTGTACGCGGCGATGCAGGGCCCACGCCTGGAAACGGCCGCGGAAATCGACCGCATCGAGCGCGATGGCGCCGACATCGTCGGCATGACCGGCATGCCGGAGGCGGCCCTGGCGCGCGAGCTGGAATTGCCCTATGCCGCCCTCAACGTCGTGGCCAACCATGCCGCCGGGCGCGGCGACAGCAAGCTCGGCATCCAGTTCGCCACCCTGGAGGACATCCTGTGCGAAACGATGGTGCGGGTTCGCCGCATCATCGAGATGATCTGCCTGGAAGGCAAATGATCCGCGAGATCCTGCGCATGGGCGATCCGCGCCTGCTGGAGAAGGCCCGTCCTGTGGAAGCCTTCGGCACGCCTGAACTGCGCGGGCTGGTGGCCGACATGCGGGAGACCATGCGCGCCGCCAACGGCGCCGGCCTGGCGGCGCCGCAGATCGGCGTTGGCCTGCGCGTGGTGATCTTCGGCTTCGAGGCGAATCCGCGCTATCCGCAGGCGGAGGCGGTGCCGTTCACCATTCTGCTCAATCCGGTGCTGAGGCCGCTCTCCGAGGAACTGGAGGAGGGTTGGGAAGGCTGCCTGTCGGTGCCGGGAATGCGCGCCCTGGTGCCGCGCTGGACGCGCATGGCCTATCGCGGCTTCGATCTCGAAGGCGCCCCGATCGAACGCGAGGCCTCGGGATTTCACGCCAGGGTGGTGCAGCATGAATGCGACCACCTCGATGGCATCCTCTATCCGATGCGCATCCGCGACTTCACGAAGTTCGGCTATACCGATGTCCTTTTCCCGGGCACCGACATCGCCGAGGAGTGAGCGGCTCAGAGAAAGATGCAGGACGCGAGATGGCCGGCGAGCTCCTTTTCGCTGGACTTGGTGTAGTCCTTCTCGAAACGGTCCGAGACGAGGTGGGCGGTGGGCCCGTCCAGTTTCTCGTTGAGTAGCCCCATGAAGGCGGGCGGGGCGACGAGAATCAGGCGCTCGACCTGGTTGCTGGCGCGGCCGTGGTTCAGTTCGCGGGCGAGTTCCTGGGCGAAATGGCGCGCTTCGTTGGTCTTCGGGTCGGTTTTGGGTTGGCTGGCGCGCTGGCCTACGCCGGGACTGTGCATCTGGCCGGGGCGGTCGCTGACGAGATCGGCCGCCTTCTCACGGCTTTCCGGGTGCTGCAATTCCTTGACGAGACTGAGCCCTTTCTTCGGACCGGTATTTGCAAAAAACTTGGCTTGGCTGGCGTTGGCGACGAGAATCCAGGTGATGGCCATGTAGGTACTCCCTTGAAGATGCTAGACTAATTCAGTGCTGCTGATTTCAACGATTTCAGTTTGTCACAAATCCTGTCAGAAGGCGATCCGCCCGAACCGGGCCGGCAAGGCAGACGGAAGGAAAAGACACATGTTTCTTTTCAGCAAGGAAGAGAGTTCACCCCACCTCGTCAAACTGCGGTCGCTGTCGCTGTTTTCAACCTTGAGCCCGCGCGAACTGAAGACGGTGGACAGCCTCCTGCACGAACGCAGCTTCCTCGCCGACGAAGTGATTTTCGATCAGGGCGAAGAAGGCCAGGCGCTGTATATCATCGAATCGGGCAAGGTACTGATCTGCCGGCAGGGCCAGTCGCGCAACGGCAAGATCGCCGAGCTGGGCGAGGGAAGGTTGTTCGGCGAGTTGGCCCTGCTCGACAATTCGCCGCGTTCGGCGCAGGCGAGGGCCGTCGAGAATTGTCGGCTCGCCGTGCTGTTCCGGGACGACTTCCTCGGCCTGCTGGAAACCCACGCCGTCATCGCCTCGAAAATTTCGCTGCAGCTCGCGCGCCACATCGGCCAGCGCCTGCGCGAAACCGTGACGGCACCGGGGAGCCAGGCGGAATGAGGCGTGCTTCCGGGCCGGTCGTCTGGGCCGGCATCATCGCTTCGACCTGCCTGCTGCTGTTCCTGTTCCAGAAGATCCTCTGGCTGGTGGTGCCGTTCCTGCTCGCCATGATCATTTATTATTTCCTTCAGCCGGCGACCCATCGCCTGGTCCTGCACGGCTTCAGCCGCAAGACCGCCGCCGCCATTACCGGCGGCGGCTTCATCCTCCTCTTGCTGGTCTGCGCGGCCCTGCTATTCCCCTGGGTCAGCGCGCACGCCGTCGGCTGGCAGGCATCGCTGGCACGCTACGTCGAGGGCGGCAGCCTGCTGCTGCAGAAGACCCTGGCCGGCCTCGAGGCGCAATTCGACTTCCTCGAGCGGGCCAGCCTGAGCCGCAACGTCAGCGAACAGATCGGCAGTTTCACGGAGACCTTCGCCCAGCACCACCTCGCCGACCTGATCCTGACGCTGGCCGCCTGGCTGCCGTCCCTGCTGCTGGCCCCCTTCCTCGCCTTTTTCTTCCTGCGCGACGGACGTCGCTTCACCAAGCTGATCGGCAACGCCGTGCCCAACGCCTTCTTCGAGCGCACGCTCTACCTGATGCACGAGATGAACCGGACCGCGCGCGCCTATTTCCAGGGCCTCATCAATCTGACCATCATCGACACGGTGGCGCTGGCGGTCGGCCTCTGGGTGATCGGGCTGTCGGCGCCGCTGATGCTCGGCCTGATCTGCGCCGTGCTGGCGTGGGTGCCCTATGTCGGCTCCATTCTCGGCTGTCTGCTGGTGGTGCTGGTGGCGGCCACGGACTTTCCCCTCGATCCCTGGGTGGCCTACGGCGCCATCATTGTGTTCATCCTCGTACGGCTGCTCGACGATTTCGTCTTCATGCCGCTGACCATCGGCCGCAGCCTGCACATGCACCCGCTGCTGACCGTCCTGATGATCTTCGTGGGCGGCGCGGTGGCCGGCGTGGCCGGCCTGATGCTGGTGTTGCCGCTGCTGGGGATTGCCATGGTGGTGGGGGAGACGGTCGGCATGATCGTCACCGACCCGCGCCTGCAAGCGCGGCATGCCCATGCCCGGCGCCTGCGAACCCGGCAGGCTTCGAGCGACCTTCAGTCCTGATCACGCAGGAGATCGGCGCGGACTGCCAAGGCAGCCGCACCGCCGATCACGTCAGGAAACATCATCGGATTGCTGCCTGCCAGCGGACGCAGCCGGCAGGGTGACCCGGGCGATCAGGCCGCCGCCTTCGCGCGGGATCAGCTCGAAGCGCCCACCGTGGCTGCGCGCCACCCGCTCGACGATGGCCAGCCCGAGCCCGGCCCCGCTCGCCCCGGAGCGCGCCGATTCGAGGCGCGTGAAGGGCTGCTTGAGACGATCGGCCTCCTCGGCTGGAATGCCGGGTCCGCGATCCATGACCTCGAGAATGACGTCATTGCCTTCCACTCGCGCGCCGATTTCGATCGGTGCGGTTCCGCCGCCGTGGCGCAAGGCGTTGTTGAGCAGGTTGGCGACCAGGCGCAGCAGCGCCAGCGGCCGCAGCCTCAGCAACGGCAGCTCGGCGATTTTCATTTCGATGCGGGCGCCGCGCCGGAGCATCGGTTCGGCGACATGCATGACCACGGCGCGGAGATCGGTCGGTTCGGCCGGCTCCCCCTCGGGATCGCGGGCGAAGTCGAGGAACTGACCGATGATCTTGTCCATCTCGTCGATGTCGGCACACATGCCTTCCCGTGCGGACTCTTCGGCGCTCATTTCGGCGGCGAGGCGCAACCGCGTCAGCGGGGTGCGCAGGTCGTGCGAAATGCCGGCGAGGATCAGGGCGCGATCCTCGTCGTGGCGGGCCAGGTCGGCGGACATCTGGTTGAAGGCGTGCGTCACGCTGCGGATTTCGCCCGGTCCGTTCCCGGCCAGCGTTCCGATCCGGCGTCCGCGACCGATGGCCAGGGCGGCGTCCGCCAGCGCCTTCAGCGGCCGCGTGACGTGGAACATGACGAGATAGGCGCCGCAGAGCGCCAGCAGCAGGACCACGGCACCCCAGCCGAACCACCGCAGGGGCGGGCTGCGCTCGACGCGCTCGCGCGGCAGCATGACCCAGTACTCGTCGTCTCCCTCGATATGGAAGCTGATCCAGAACCCCGCTACGCCATTGCGCTCCAGGCCGAGGCGCGTGTCGGCGCCGAGCTGGCGGCGGACCTCCGCGGCAACCAGCTGGAGCAGGGCGGAATGCTCCGGCAACGGCGCCACCGCGTCGTCGTCCTCGACGGGGTATACGCGGATGCCCTCCAGGTCGGACAACTCACGCAGCAGCTCGCGGCGTTTTTCCGGCTGTGCCGTGACGAGAGCGCTGCGCGTGAGATTGACGACGCTGACCACCATCTGGGCGAGCTGTCGCGAGCGCGGCTCGCGTTCGGCGCGGGCGAAGATCGCCGTCCACGCCAGCACCGCCACGACCATCAGGCCGGCGATGAGGAGAAAGGTGCGCCAGAGCAGGCTTTGCGGCAGAAGGCGCATTTCCGGCGTTTCCGCTCAGCTGCCGTGACTGGACCCGTCGGGAACGAAAACATAGCCGAAGCCCCAGACGGTCTGTATGTAGCGCGGCTTGGACGAATCGTCCTCGACCAGCTTGCGCAATCGCGAGATCTGCACGTCGATGGCGCGGTCGAAGACCTCGTATTCCCGCCCGCGGGCCAGCTCCATCAGCTTGTCGCGGGAAAGCGGCTGGCGCGGGTGTTGCAGCAGCACCTTGAGGACGGCGAATTCACCCGTCGTCAGCGCATGCTGCGCCCCCTTGCGCACGAGATTGCGGGTCGCCAGATTGAGGCGGACGGAGCCGAAGGATATCTCGCCTTCCTCGAGGGCCGGCGCACCGGCCGGCAGCGGCACGGAGCGTCGGCGCAGCACGGCATGGATGCGCGCCACCAGCTCGCGCGGATTGAAGGGTTTGGGCAGGTAGTCATCGGCCCCCATCTCCAGGCCGACGATGCGGTCGACGTCATCGCCCTTGGCGGTGAGCATGATGATCGGCGTGTCGTCCTTGTTGCCGCGCAGGCGGCGGCAGACGGAGAGTCCGTCCTCGCCGGGCATCATCAGATCGAGCACGATCAGGTCAAAGCCCTCGCGCGCCAGGGCCTTGTCCATGGCCGGAGCGCCGTCAACGGCCTTGACCGCGAAGCCCTGTCCTCCGAGATAGCGCTGGAGCAATTCGCGCAGCCGCAGGTCGTCATCGACGACCAGTATCTTTTGTCTGGTTTCTGGCATGGGCGAATCCTACAGTCACAGCCCCCGGCTTTCCAGCCGCCGCGGCGGACTTGGTAAGCGGACATTGCAGCAATGCAACATGGTTACAAATTATTACAAAATGTCGCAGCCTCCACAAACAAGGCTTACACGTCCGGCTCAGGATGTCTTCGGCGCCTGCGGAGCTCGATTGGGATATTAACCGGCCGCTCGCGCTGCCGTTAGAATGAGTGCCGCGGATCAATGGTGGCGCTTTCGTCGGGCAATGCGGCATCGGGCAATTCAACGGGCAGGAAATGAGCGCATGAAATTACAGCTGGTGGTGGCAGGTTGGTTGATTGCCCTGGGCGCAAGCAGTCCCGCGCTTGCCCAGGCGGCAGGCGCGGACCGCCCCTCCCGTCCGGAGCGCAGTCAGCAGCAGCGCGAGGAATTTCACCCTCAGCGGGAATTCCGTCGCGAACAGGAATTTCAACGGCGCCGGCTGGAGCGGGCGGAGGGCGGCGAAGGCCGGCCTGGGCGAATGACGCCGGAGGAACGCCAGCAGCTGCGCCGGGATATCCGCGAGCATGGGCGCGACGTCTATCACGACCGTCCGCGACGTTTTTGAGCCTGCCCGAATGGACATGAAACAGGTCAATGCCGGCAAGCTGCGCGCCATCGGCTACGATGCCGGCGCGCGCCTGTTGCGCATCGAGTTCGACGACCGCCGGCTGGTCGAATATGCCGGCGTTTCCCCGGAAGCCTGGCGGCGCTTCAGCACCGCCGGCTCGATGTGGAGCCATTTCAGGGACAACATCGAGGACGAATTCGCCGCGAGGCGCATCAAGTAGCCAGCCTCCATGCACGCCGGGCGTGTCGGGTAAAATCCGGCTCGTGAAACTCCTTGCCCTCGAATCTTCCACCGAATTGCTGACCGCTGCCTTGTACCTCGACGGCCGCATCGTCGAGAGGGAAAGCGGGCGGGCGGCCTTGCACTCCGAAATCGCCCTGCCGCTGGTGCAGGCCCTGCTCGACGAAGAGGGGCTGACGCTGGAACGCCTCGACGGAATAGCCTTCGGTTCAGGGCCCGGCGCATTCACCGGCCTGCGCCTGGCCTGCAGCCTGGCGCAGGGGCTGGCCGTCGGCGCCGGCCTGCCCGTGATCGGCATCGGCAGCCTGGAAGCCCTGGCGCTGGCGGCCGGCGAGGGGCCGATCTACGCCTGCCTGGATGCGCGCATGAACGAGGTGTACAGCGCGGCCTATCGGGTGCGCGGCGATGCCGTGGAAACGATCCTGGCGCCGACGGTCAGTTCGCCGGAGCGCGTGCCCTTGCCGCCCGGCCAGGGCTGGCTGGGTTGCGGCAGCGGTTTTGCCGCCTACGGACCGGTCCTCGCGGCACGGCTGGGAAAGGCGGTCGGACGGCTCGACCCCTCTTTGCGGCCGCGCGCCGGCGGTCTGCTGCGACTCGCTGCGCCGTCCTTCGCGCGCGGCGAGGGAATCGATGCCGCCCTGGCGGCGCCCCTCTATGTGCGCGACAAGGTTGCCCTGACCACTGCCGAGCGGCTTGCCGCCGGGGGCAAGGCGTGAGCGCCATCCTGGAAAGCGCACCGATCCTCGCCCCGATGCGCAGGGCGGAGATCGAGGCGGTTCTGGCGGTCGAGCAGAGCGCCTATCCTTTTCCCTGGACGCGCGCCAATTTCGCCGATTCGCTGAGCGCCGGCTATAGCGCCTGGACCTGCCGCAGCGGGGGCGAACTGATCGGCTATGCCGTCATGATGCTGGTCTTCGACGAGGCGCACCTGCTCAACATCACCGTCGCGCCGGACTGGCAGCGGCACGGCTACGGCAGGCTCCTCATGCACCACCTGTTCGGCGTGGCGCGCCATCACGGCGCCAAACGCATGTTCCTCGAGGTGCGGCCGTCCAACGTGCCGGGGCAGGGCCTGTACCACCGGTTGGGATTCGAGACGATCGGCCGTCGCCGCGGCTACTATCCGGCCGGGGAAGGGCGCGAGGACGCCGTGGTGATGGCACTGACTTTATGACGCGACGGGAAAGCATTTTGCGGGAAATGGGCCTGGCGCCGCTGTGGCGGCTGCGGGACAAGCCGGCGCCGTCGGCCGAAGCGCCGGCCGAGGCGGAATCCGCGCCGCAATCGCCCGGCGACACAGCGGCAGGCGACGAGCGGCACCGGCGCATCGCCGCCCTGGGCTGGGACGAATTGCGTGCGACGGTGGCGGATTGCCGCGACTGCCGTCTGTGCGAACGGCGCAAGCAGGCGGTGCTCGGCGTCGGCGACGTCGCGGCCGACTGGCTGTTCGTCGGCGAGGGGCCGGGCGCGGAGGAGGACGAGCGCGGCGAACCCTTCGTCGGCCAGGCCGGCCGGCTGCTCGACGCCATGCTGGCTTCGATCGGACTGGCGCGCGGCAAGAAGGTCTATATCGGCAACGTGGTGAAATGCCGCCCGCCGGGCAACCGCACGCCGGAGCCGGAGGAGACGACGGCCTGTTTTCCCTACCTGCGGCGGCAGATCGAACTGATTCGGCCCAAGCTGATCGTCGCCCTCGGCAAGCCGGCGGCGGAAACGCTGCTCGGCGCCGAGGTCAAGGTCGGCGCCGCCCGCGGCAGGCTGTTCGACTACCGCGGCATCCCGCTCATCGTCACGTACCATCCGGCCTATCTGCTGCGCAACCTGAGCGACAAGGCCAAGGCCTGGGAGGATCTGTGCTTTGCCCGGCGTACCATGGAGGCGCGCGACAGCGCCACCTTGCAACCGGATCCGGCGCCCTGACTTACGGATCGATCCGCGACATCACCCACCAAGGAGAACGCGATGCACTTCAAGCTACTTGCCCTGCTGGCCCTCGCCGCCAGCCTGCTTTCCGGCTGCGGCTACAACCAGATCCAGACCACCGACGAGCAGGTGAACGCGGCCTGGTCGGAAGTGCTCAACCAGTACAAGCGCCGCGCCGACCTGATACCGAACCTGGTGCAGATCGTGCAAGGCTACGCCGCCCACGAGAAAGAGGTGCTGACGAAGGTCACCGAGGCGCGTGCCAACGTCGCCGGCCTCAAGGCCACGCCCGAGCTGATCAACGATCCCGAGGCCTTCGCCAAGTTCCAGGCGGCCCAGGCCCAGCTCTCCGGCGCCCTGGCGCGACTGCTGGCGGTGGCGGAGAACTACCCGAATCTGAAAGCCGACGCCAGCTTCCGCGACCTGCAGGCCCAGGTGGAGGGCACCGAGAACCGCATTGCCGTTGCGCGCAACCGCTATATCAAGGCGGTTCAGGAATACAACGTCACGGTGCGTGTCTTCCCGAACAACCTGACCGCCATGCTGTTCGGCTACAAGACCAAGGCCAATTTCACGGTCGAGGACGAGAAGGCGATTTCGGCGCCGCCGGCGATCAGGTTCGAGACGGCGCCTGCCGCCAAGTAATCCGCGATGCTGCGGCTGTTCGCGGCGCTCTGGCTGGCGCTGCTTCCGCTCGCCGGCCAGTGCGCCGCCGATCTCGTCGCGATCCCGCCGCTCAAGGCGCGCGTCACGGACCTGACCGGCACCCTGAGCGGCGACCAGGCGGCGGCACTGGAAGCCGACCTGGCCCGCTTCGAGGAAAGCCGCGGCAGCCAGATCGCCATCCTGCTGGTGCCGACGACGCAGCCGGAGGCGATCGAGGCCTATTCGATTCGCGTCGTCGAGAGCTGGAAGCTCGGACGCCAAGGCGTCGACGACGGCATCCTCGTTCTCGTCGCCAAGAACGACCGCAGGCTGCGCATCGAGGTCGGCCGCGGGCTGGAAGGCGCCGTGCCGGACGCCGTCGCCAAGCGCATCGTCGCCGAGATGATCGGCCCGCGCTTCAAGGAGGGTGATTTTTTCGGCGGCCTGCGCGCCGGCGTGACAAAGTTGCAGGCGGTGATCGGCGGCGAGGCGCTGCCGCCGCCGCAGTCGGCGCCGGAAGCTGTGAGCCCGGCGATGGACCTGGAAACCCTGTTCATCGTCGGCATGGTGATCGCGACCATGCTGGGCGCGGTGATGGGCCGCCTGCTTGGCCGGCTGGGCGGTTCGACCGTCACCTCGGGCGTGGTCGGCGGCCTGGCCTGGCTGGTGACCGGTTCCGCCGTGGCGGCGCTGATCGGCGCCATCCTGGTGTTCATTTATGTCCTGGCCTTTGCGTCCACAGGTCGAGGCAGCGGCTGGTCCTCGGGCGGCTGGCGCAGCGGAGGGGGCGGCTGGGACAGCGGTTCCGGCGGCGGCTGGTCGGGGGGCGGCGGCGATTTCGGCGGCGGCGGCGCCTCGGGAGACTGGTGATGAACTTCAAACGCATCTTCAGGCATCTCTTCCTGCCGCACTGGAGCATCGGCCTGGCTTTCCCGAAGCGCGTGCTGAACTCGATCGCGCGCGCAGTCGCGGAATCGGAAAAACGCCACGACGCCGAACTGCGCTTCGCCGTCGAGGCGGGACTGACTTTTGCGGCACTGCGGCGCGGCCAGACGGCGCGGCAGCGCGCTGTCGAGGTGTTTTCGCAGCTGCGCGTGTGGGACACCGAGCACAACAGCGGCGTGCTGATCTATGTCCAGCTGGTCGACCGCAAGGTGGAGATCCTCGCCGATCGCGGCGTCAGTGCCCTGGTGCCGCAGGTCGAATGGGACGCCATCTGCCGGCGCCTCGAGCAAAGTTACCGCAGGAGAGAGTTCGAGCAGGGCACGCTGGCGGCCATCGAGGAGATCACGACCCGGCTGGCGCGGCATTTCCCGCCGCGGGAAGCCAATCCGAACGAGCTGCCGGACAGGCCCGTGATCCTCTGATCAGTGCCCGGCGTTGACGTTCTTCGCCGCGGCGAGCAACTGCCGCAGTTCCTCGCCGTGCTCGCGCATGTTGCGGCGGTGCCAGAAGCCGACCAGCAGCATGGTCAGGCTGACGAAGGCGCCGAACAGGATGATCACTGCGTTCACCGGCAAATCGAGATAGACCAGCAGGGCATACAGGCCGAGCATGACGAGGATGCTGGCGTTCTCGTTGAAGTTCTGCACGGCGATGGAATGGCCGGCGCCCATCAGGATATGCCCGCGGTGCTGCAGCAGGGCATTCATCGGCACGACGAAGTAGCCGGCCAGGGCGCCGACGACTACCATCATGGCCAGCGCCAGCGGCAAGCCGGTGACGAAGATCATGCCCATCACGACGATGCCCATGGCGATGCCGACCGGCAGCACCTTCACCGACTTGTCGAGGGAAACCACCCTGGCGGCGATCGCTGCCCCCCCGGCGATGCCCAGCGCCACCACGCCCTGCAGCACGGTGGCCTTGTCGAGCGGCAGGCCGAGCGCCTTGTCGGCCCATTTCAGCACGATGAACTGCAGGGTGGCGCCGGCGCCCCAGAACAGCGTGGTGACGGCGAGCGATATCTGGCCGAGCTTGTCGCGCCACAGCAGGCGCACGCAATGCGAGAATTCTCGCACCAGGTAGACAGGGTTCTTGTGCAGCGGCCGGTGATCGACGCCGGTATCCGGGATGTAAAGATTGAAGATCGCCGCGATGACATACAGGACGGCAATCACCACCGTCGCCGCTTCCGCCGGCGTTTCGATGGAGGTCTGGATGCCCGGCAGGTCGAACATGAGCAGATGCCCGCTCACCGTCGGGTTGATGAGAATGCCGCCGAGCACCGTACCGAGGATGATGGCGACGACGGTCAGGCCTTCGATCCAGCCGTTGGCGATGACCAGCTTGTCGTGCGGCAGGTATTCGGTGAGGATGCCGTACTTGGCCGGCGAGTAGGCCGCGGCGCCCAGGCCGACGATGCCATAGGCGCACAGCACATAGTAGTAGGTGTGAAGGCCCAGAACGTCCAGTGCCGGCACGGTTGCGAAGAGCAGAAGGAAACAGCCGGCGATCTTGATGCTGTTGCTGGCGAACATCACACGCCCTTTCGGCATGGAGTCGGCGAAAGCGCCGACGAAGGCGGCCAGGGCGACGTAGGAGACGGTGAAAAACAGCTTCAGCAGGGGTTCGTACTGTGCGGGCGAGCGGATGTCCCGCAGCATGGCGATGGCGGCGATGAGCAGGGCATTGTCCGCCAGCGCAGAAAAGAACTGCGCCGCCATGATGATATAGAAGCCGGGATTCATGCAGCGATATGCGGCGGAGCGGAAGAAACGGCCGGCATCTTTTTTATAGGAATTGGGTGCGGCTTTATACCATGAAGCGGGAATGGCTGTCAGAACCGCTCCGAGGTCACGAAATTTTGCAATGGATTCAGGCACCCGCCCGCCGAAAACTGGCGAATCAGACTACCTTATACGGCTAATTTGTGCTTGAATAGCAGCTTATAAGAACATACGAGGGGAGCCGATTATGGCCGATCGGAGATTGCAGGTTTTTCATGCCGTCGCCAAGCAGTTGTCTTTTACCAAGGCGGCCGAGGTGCTGTTCATGACGCAGCCGGCGGTGACCTTCCAGATCAAGCAGCTGGAGGAGCATTTCAACACACGGCTGTTCGACCGCGGCCATGGCAAGATTTCCCTGACGCCGGCCGGCGAGACGGTGCTCGAGTACGCCGAGCGCATCCTCGGCCTGTCCTCGGAGCTGGACGTGCGCCTGGCCGAAATGACCGGGCAGATCGGCGGCCCGCTGCTGGTGGGCGCCAGCACCACCATTGCCGAGTTCATGCTGCCGCGCATTCTCGGCGAGTTCAAGTCGCAATATCCCAACGTCAGGCCGCGCCTGATCGTCGCCAACTCGGAATCGATCGAGACGCGCGTCGCCGAGCACACGCTGGACATCGGCCTCATCGAGGCGCCGTCGCACCAGGGCAACCTGCAGTGCGAGGTCTGCTGCGACGACGAGCTGCTGGTGATCTGCGCGCCCGGCACGCCGCTGGCCAAGAACAAGGAGCTCACGCCGCAGCTGCTGGCGACGCATCCCTTCGTCAGCCGCGAGCCGGGTTCCGGCACGCGCGAAGTCACGGACAGCTACTTCCGCAGCGCCGGCGTGCCGCCGGACAGCCTGAACATCGTCATCGAGCTCGGCAGTCCCGAGGCGATCAAGGGCGTGGTGGAGACCGGCATCGGCTTCGCCATCGTTTCGCGCGCCTCGGTGGCCAAGGAGAAGCGCCTCGGCGACCTGCTCGCCATTCCGCTCAAGCCGCGCCTGACGCGCACGCTGTCGATGGTCTACCCGAAGGAGAAGTTCCGCTCCCGGCTGGTCAACACCTTCGTCGAGTTTGCCACCGCCAAGCTGAAGCAGTTCGCGGCGAAACAGAGCTGATTTGACCCGACCGATCCGCGCCACCATAGATCTTTCCGCCCTGCGCGGCAACTTCGCCGTTGCCCGGCAGCGCGCGGAGGGGGCGGCCTTGTGGGCGGTCATCAAGGCCAATGCCTACGGCCACGGCCTGATGCGCGCGGCCGGGGCGCTCGACGACCTTGCCGACGGCTTCGCGCTGCTCGACCTCGAGGATGCCGTTGCCCTGCGCGAGGCCGGCTTCCGCCAGCCGATTCTCCTGCTCGAAGGTTTTTTCGAGGCCGACGAGCTGCCGCTCCTGGCCGAACACCGCCTGACGCCGGTGGTGCATTCCCTCGAGCAGGCGGACATGCTGACGGGCGCCGCGCTGCCGGCGCGGCTGCCGGTCTACCTCAAGCTCAACACCGGCATGAACCGGCTCGGCCTGTTTGCGGAGGAATTCCATGCGGCGCTGACCGCGCTGGAAACTTCGCCGAGCGTGTCAGGCATCACCCTGATGACGCATTTCGCCGATGCCGACAACGCTCGCGGCATCGACTGGCAGATGGCGCGCTTCGAAGAGGCCGTGCAAGGCTGCGACCATCCCGTCAGCCTCGCCAACTCGGCGGCGCTGCTGCGCTTTGCCGAGGCGCGCCGCGGCTGGGTGCGGCCCGGCATCATGCTCTACGGTTCCTCGCCCTTTCCGCAGGACGGAAGCGCCGAAGCGCTCGGACTGCGGCCGGTGATGACGCTCGCCAGCCAGCTGGTTGCCGTGCAGGAACTCGCCGCCGGCGAACGCGTCGGCTACGGCGGCATCTTCACGGCGGAGCGGCCGATGCGCATCGGCATCCTCGCCTGCGGCTACGCCGACGGTTATCCGCGCAATGCGCCGACCGGCACGCCGGTCCTGGTCGAGGGCCGGCGCACGCGCACCATCGGGCGCGTCTCGATGGACATGATCATGGTTGACCTCGAGGGCATTCCGGATGCCGGCATCGGTTCGCCGGTCGTGCTGTGGGGCGAGGGCCTGCCGGTCGACGACGTCGCCGCCGCCGCCGGCACCGTCAGCTACGAGTTGCTCTGCGCGCTGACGCCGCGCGTGCCGGTGGTCGAAAAGGAATAAGCGGGCTCATACGGCGAGCCCGGCCGCTGTTATTCTCTCAGGATGGCCAAGCAAAAAACCGTCTATTCCTGCACCGAATGCGGCGGCAGCTCGCCGAAGTGGCAGGGCCAGTGTCCGCACTGCGCGGCCTGGAACACGCTCGTGGAAACCCTGGCCGAGGCCGCGCCGACCAACCGCTTCTCGGCCGTCGCCGGCAGCGGCCGGCTGCAGCGGCTGGCGGAGATCCGCCCGCGCGAGGAGGCGCGCGTCGCCACCGGCATCGAGGAGTTCGACCGCGTGCTCGGAGGCGGGCTGGTGGCCGGCGGCGTAGTGCTGATCGGCGGCGACCCCGGCATCGGCAAGTCGACCCTGCTGCTGCAGGCCCTGGCGCAGCTCGCCGGCCGCCAGTCGGCGCTATACGTCTCGGGCGAGGAGTCCGGCGAGCAGGTGGCGCTGCGCGCGCAGCGTCTGCAGCTCGACGTCGGCGGGCTGCAGCTGCTCACCGAAATCCATCTCGAAAAGATCCTTGCCGCCCTGGCTGAGCACAAGCCGCGCATCGCGGTAATGGATTCGATCCAGACCCTGTATTCCGACGCCCTGCAGTCGGCGCCCGGCTCGGTGGCGCAGGTGCGCGAGTGTGCCGCCCAGCTCACCCGCCATGCCAAGCAGTCGGGCACCTGCATCGTCTTCGTCGGCCACGTCACCAAGGAGGGCGCGCTGGCCGGGCCGCGCGTGCTCGAGCACATCGTCGACACCGTGCTCTACTTCGAGGGCGATCCGAATTCCAGCTTCCGCCTGGTGCGGGCCGTGAAGAACCGCTTCGGCGCGGTCAATGAGCTGGGCGTCTTCGCCATGACCGACAAGGGCCTGCGCGGCGTCTCCAACCCCTCCGCGCTGTTCCTCTCCCAGCATGGCCAGCAGGTGGCCGGCTCCTGCGTGCTGGTGACGCAGGAGGGCACGCGGCCGCTGCTGGTGGAGATACAGGCGCTGGTCGACGAGGCGCATTCGCCGAGCCCGCGCCGGCTCTCCGTCGGCCTCGAGCAGAACCGCCTGGCCATGCTGCTGGCGGTGCTGCACCGCCATGCCGGCATCGCCTGCTTCGACCAGGATGTCTTCGTGAACGCCGTCGGCGGCGTCAAGATCGGCGAGCCGGCGGCGGACCTCGCCGTGCTGCTGGCCATCGTCTCCAGCCTGCGCAACCGGCCGCTGCCGCAGAAGCTGATCGCCTTCGGCGAGGTCGGCCTGGCCGGCGAGATCCGTCCGGCGCCGCGCGGCCAGGAGCGCCTCAAGGAAGCCGCCAAGCTCGGCTTCACGCACGCCCTGATCCCGAAGGCCAACGCGCCGAAGCAGGCCATCAAGGGCATCGAGGTCATCGCTCTGGAACGGGTCGAGCAGGCGGTGGACAAGCTGCGCGAACTGCAATGAACGGCTGGCACCTCGCCTGGCAGATGCTCAGGCGCGACTTCCGCGCCGGCGAGCTGCGCCTGCTCGGGCTGGCGCTGGTGATCGCCGTGGCCAGCCTGTCGAGCGTCAGCTTCTTCTCCGACCGCCTCTCGCGGGCGCTGGCGCGCGAGGCGCACCAGCTGCTCGGCGGCGACCTGCTGCTGCTGGCCGACCATGCCTGGGACGAGAGTTATCGCGCGGAAGCGGAGCGGCTCGGCCTGCGCGTAATCGGCAGCGCGAGCTTCCCCAGCATGACGGCGGCCAACGGCGCCAGCCACCTGGCCGACATCAAGGCGGTCGAGCCGGGCTATCCCCTGCGCGGCGTCCTGCGCATCGCGCCGGCGCTCAACCGTCCCGATGCGGAAACGCATGAGACGCCGGCGCGCGGCGAGGTGTGGCTGGACGAGCGGCTGGCGGCGGCGCTCGAGGCGAAGGTCGGCGATGTCGTGCAGCTCGGCAACGCCAGGCTCGCCGTCTCGGCGGTACTGACTTTGGAACCGGACCGCGGCGTGAACTTCTTCAACATCGCGCCGCGCCTGCTGATGCAGGCCGCCGACCTGCCGGCCACGCAGCTGATCCAGGTCGGCAGCCGCGTCACTTACCGACTGCATCTCGCCGGCGAGGCCAAGGCGGTAGCCGCCTACCAGAAGTGGGCGGAAAGGCAGCTTGGGCGCGGCGAGCGCATCGAGAGCCTCGACAATGCGCGCCCCGAGGTGAGGAACGCCCTCGACCGCGCCGAGAAGTTCCTGCGCCTGGCGGCATTGCTGGCGGCGGTGCTGGCCGCGGTCGCCGTCGGCCTCGGCGCGCGCCGCTTCATGCAGCGGCATCTCGACGGCTGCGCCGTGATGCGCTGCCTCGGCGCGCGCGAGAGCCAGCTGCTGCGCATCTTCCTGGGCGAATTCCTGCTCTTCGGCGCCATCGCCTCGGCGCTCGGCTGCCTGGCCGGCTTCGGCGCCCAGTATGCGCTGGAGCGGCTGCTGGCGAACCTGCTGACGGCCGCCTTGCCGGCGCCGTCGCCGCTGCCGCTCGTCTATGGCTTCGCCCTTGGACTGGCGCTGCTGGCCGGCTTCGCCCTGCCGCAGCTGATGCGCCTGCGCAATGTGCCGACGGTGCGCGTGCTGCGGCGCGAGTGGGCGGATGCCGAGCCGCTGGCATGGAGCGGCTATGCCTTCGGCGCGGCGGTGCTGGCCGGCCTGATGCTGTGGATGGCGGCCGACCTCAAGCTCGGACTGTGGGTGCTCGGCCTGTTCTCGCTCGCCGTCGCCCTCTATGCCGGCGTGGCGCGGCTGGCGCTGGCCGCGGCCGGGCGTCTGCGCGGCGCGGCGGGCGCCGGCTGGCGCTACGGCATCGCCTCGCTCGCCCGCCGCCTCGGCACCAGCCTGATCCAGGCCGTGGCCCTCGGCCTCGGCATGACGGCGCTGCTCCTGCTTACGCTGGCGCGCGACGACCTGCTCGCCTCCTGGAAGCGCAGCATGCCGCCGGATGCGCCCAACCGCTTTGTCATCAACATCCAGCCCGAGCAGCGCGAGCCGGTGCGCGCGCTGTTCGCCGCGAAGGGCCTCGACAGGCCGACGCTGCTGCCGATGATCCGCGGCCGCCTGGTGGCGGTGAACGGCCGGCCGGTCGTTGCGGCCGACTACGCCGAGGAGCGCGCCCAGCGCCTGGTCGAGCGCGAGTTCAACCTGTCCTGGATGGCCGAGCTGCCGGAAGGCAATTCGCTCACGGCCGGCCGCTGGTTCGCCGCGCAGGATGCCGGCACGCCGCAGTTCTCGGTGGAGCAGGGGCTGGCGGACACGCTCAAGCTCAAGCTGCACGACGTGCTGACCTACGAGATCGCCGGCCGGCGGCTGGAAGCGGAGATCACCTCGCTGCGCAAGCTCGACTGGGATTCGATGCGGGTGAACTTCTTCGTCGTCACGCCGCCCGGCGTGCTGGAGCCGTTCCCCACCAGCTACATCACCAGCTTCCACCTGCCGCAGGAGAGGGCCGGCTTCGTCGGCGAGCTGGTGGCGGCGCATCCCAACCTGACGGTGATCGACGTCGCCTCCATCCTGCGCCAGCTCCAGTCGGTGATGGACCAGCTGGCGCGGGCGGTGCAGTTCGTCTTCGCCTTCTCGCTGGTCGCCGGCCTGGCCGTGCTGTTCGCCGCCCTGGAATCGACCCACGACGAGCGCGAATACGAGATCGCCGTGCTGCGCACCCTCGGCGCACGCAACCGCCAGCTGCGTGCCGCGCTGGCGGCGGAGTTCGCGGCGCTGGGCGCCATCGCCGGCGTGGTGGCCGGTGTCGGCTCCGCCGCAATCAGCTGGCTACTCGGGCGCTTCGTCTTCCAGATCCCCTACGAGCCGGCCTGGCTGGTGCTGCCCGCCGGGGTAATCATGGGCGTTCTCGGCATCACCCTCGCCGGTCTGGCCGGCACCGCCCGCACCCTGCGTGCGCCGGCCTTGCAGAGCCTGCGGGCACTGGCCTGACGGCCGCGTGAGATTTATCACGAAAGGGATAGGCAAGCCCCATTCCCGCTGCTATACTCGACTTTATAAATAGAACGCAAGCCTCTGTGAAGACATGGATTTCCATGTTTGGGCTCCACCGAGGCATTTGAGGGGGTCATGCCCGATCTTTGGACCGCGGCCGCGCTTTTTGTAACGGTCGTCGCAGCTTTCTTGATCCTTTGGCGAATCGCCGCGCTCCACGCGACGACGAAGGATCTCCCTTCCGGCATCGAAACGTCGCTGGCCGAGAAGCACCGCGCCATGCTGGCCGACCTGCACGACGGACTGAATCGGCAGGGGGACCGCCTGCTTGCGCAAAACGCCGAATCCGCCGAGCGTCTGCAAAGGTCGCTGGCGGAACTCAATGCCTCCTTCCAGGCCAAGCAGGACCAGCTGCGCGCCGAGGCCATCGAACAGATCTTGCTGAAGCTCGCCGAGCAGGCGCGCGCCGACCGCGAACTGCTGCAGAGCGGACTGTCGCAGGCGACGGCCCAGCTTTCCGCCAGCATGGAGAGCCTCACCCGCAGCATCAACGAGCGCCTCGAGCAGATCAGCGGACGCGTCAGCGAGCGCCTCGACGAGGGTTTCAAGAAAACCAACGAGACCTTCGCCAGCGTCATGGCGCGCCTGGCCACCATCGACGAGGCGCAGAAGAAGATCGACGGCCTCACCACCAATGTCGTCAGCCTGCAGGAACTGCTCGGCGACAAGAAGGCGCGCGGCGCCTTCGGCGAGGTGCAGCTGGAAGCCCTGGTGCGCAATGCGCTGCCGCCGGGCAGTTTCGAGTTCCAGTACACCCTCTCCAACGGCAGCCGCGCCGACTGCGTGCTGAAGCTGCCCGAGCCGACCGGGCTGGTGGCGGTGGACTCGAAATTTCCGCTGGAGAACTACCACCGCATGTTCGCGCCGGAGGCGTCCGAGTTCGAGCGCCGTGCCGCGCAGACTGACTTTCGCGCCGACCTGAAGCGGCACATCGACGCCATCGCCTCGAAGTACATCCTGCCCAACGAGACCTCCGACGGCGCCGTGATGTTCGTGCCGGCCGAGGCGGTGTTCGCCGAGATCCATGCCTACCACCCGGAGACGGTCGGCTACGCCATGCAGAAGCGCGTCTGGATCGTTTCGCCGACGACGCTGATGGCCGTGCTCAACACCGCCCGCGCCGTGCTGAAGGACGTCGAGACGCGGCACCAGATCCACATCATCAAGGATGCGCTGGGCAAGCTGTCGAAGGACTTCGCCCGCTTCGACGAGCGCATGCAGCGCCTGGCCACGCACATCGACCAGGCGCAGAAGGACGTGCAGGACGTGCAGGTCAGCAGCCGCAAGATCAGCGGCCAGTTCGCCCGCATCGAGGGCGTCGAGCTGGACGGCCTCGAGGCGCCGCCGCCGGTCGCCGCGGTGCCCTTGCGCAAGGCGGGCGAGCAATGAACCGCGCCACGCATCGCCTGCAGATCCTATGGCATGCGCTGGCGGCGCTGGCCGTGCTGTGCACCTGCGGCGTGGCGCTGGCGATCGGCCCGGCCGACGATGCTCATTCGTTCTCCGTCGTCTGGTTCGCAGGGCTCGGCGGCGCCAGCGCCTTCGGCGGCTGGCTGGCCTGGAACTCGATCTCCTCGAGCCGCCTGCGCGATCAGCTCAACCTCATCGATACCGCCTTCCGCTGCGTGGATGCCGCCGTGGTCGGTGTCGACGACCGCGGCCAGATCATTTTCGCCAATGCCGCCGCGGCCAGGCTGTCCGGCCTGGATCAATCGGCGCTGGCCGGCCTTCCCTTCGACAAGGCATTTCCCTTGCGCAGCGCGGCCGACGGCTCGGCGATCCTCCTCGCGCAACTGCAGGAAAATGGCGGCGAGCCGGCACCCGCGCTGCGCGCGGTGCTGCGCGACAGCGCAGACAACGAGCACGTGCTCGACATCAGCTGCGCCTGCGAGGACAGCGGGCGGCGCCAGGTGACTTTCCTCGCCATGGAAGATGTTTCCGTTCCGCACGGCATTTCGCTGGAACTGTTCTGGCAAGCCAACCACGACGCGCTGACCGGGCTGGTGAACCGCCGCGGCTTCGAGGAACAGCTGCACAAGGCGGTTGCCGTCGGCGGCGGACCGGACAAGCAGCACACGCTGCTCTTCATCGACCTCGACCGCTTCAAGCTCATCAACGACAGCGGCGGGCATGCCGCCGGCGACGAGTGCCTGCGGCAGATCGCCACCGTGCTGCGCACGCGGGTGCGTACCACTGACGTGCTGGCGCGCATGGGCGGCGACGAGTTCGCCGTGCTGCTGCATGCCTGCCCGGTCGAGCAGGCCCTGCGCATCGCCAACGCCATCCGGCAGGACGTCTCGAATTTCCGCTTCGTCTGGCGCGAGAAGGTCTTCCACGTCGGCGCCAGCATCGGCCTGGTGGTGCTGTCCGACCCGGCCGCCAGCGCCGAGGAGGTGATGGAACAGGCTGACCAGGCATGCTATGCCGCCAAGGAAGCCGGCCGCGACCAGATTCGCGTCTTCCATGCCAAGGCCGCCAGCCAGCAGCCGCGCGCCGATATGAACATCGTCGAGACCATCCACGACGCCATCGAGCGCAACGGCTTCCGCCTGTTCCGCCAGCGCATCGCCGGGCTTGACGAGGCGAGCGCGAAGCGACGGCATTTCGAGTTGTTGCTGCGCCTGGTCGACCGCGAGGGCAAGATCGTCCCGCCGATGGTCTTCATTCCCTCGGCCGAGCGGCACAACATGATGCAGGCCATCGACCGCTGGGTGCTGGCCAACGCCCTGCCGGCGATTCGCCGCGAATGCGACGCCACCCCGGACAGCCTGCCGGTGTTCGACATCAACCTCTCGGCCGAGAGCATCAACGACAGTCGTTTTCCGCAATTCGTGCGCGAGCAGATCGCCCTGCACAGGGTGCCGGCCGAAGCCATCTGCTTCGAGATCACCGAGACGCTGGCGGTGGCCAACCTGACCAAGGCGGCCGAGTTGATCCGGGAGTTGAAGGAGCTGGGGCTGAGGTTTGCGCTCGACGATTTCGGCGCCGGCATGTGTTCCTTCGCCTACCTCAAGCACCTGCCGGTGGACTACGTCAAGATCGACGGCGCCTTCGTGCGCGACATGTTCGCCGAGCCGATGAATCTCGAGGTGGTCTCCGCCATCAACAACATCGCCCACTCGCTGGGCATGAAGACCATCGCCGAGTTCGTCGAAACCGAGGGCGCGCTCAACCGCCTGCGCGAGATGGGCGTCGACTTCGCCCAAGGGCACGCCGTCGGCCGGCCGTTTTATTTCTCGTAGGCCGGCCTTCAGGCCAGCAGTCGAGGCCGATCAAGCGCCACTGTCGGGCCGGAGCCAGACCTACACCAATCCCTCGAAGGGCTGCACGGACACGAGTTCGCCCGCCTCGACGTGGCCGCGCTCGTGCTCGACGACGATGATGCAGTTCGCCTCCGACATCGAGCGCAGCACGCCGGAACCCTGCGATCCGGTGGCGCGCACCTTCCAGATGCCATCCTCGCGGAACAGGATGCCGCGCCGGAACTCGCTGCGGCCGGGCCGCTTCTTCAGCGGCGTGGCGCAGGGCACGCGGAACTGCGGCAGCGGCGCGACCGGCGAGACGCCCATCATCTTCAGCAGCGCGTCGCGCACGAACGCGTGGAAGGTCACCATCACCGCCACCGGGTTGCCGGGCAGGCCGAACAGACAGGCGCTGCCGATGCGGCCGAAGGCCATCGGGCGGCCGGGCCGCATGGCGATCTGCCAGAAAGCGACCTCGCCCAGTTTGGCCATCATGCCGCGGACGAAGTCGGCCTCGCCGACCGAGACGCCGCCGCTGGTGAGGATGGCGTCGGCTTCGGCGGCGGCCCGGCGGAAGGCCGCTTCCACCTCGGCCGGCCTGTCCCGCACCACGCCGAGGTCGATCGCCTCGCAGCCCAGCCGATCGAGCATGCCGTAGAGGGTGTAGCGGTTGCTGTCGTACACCTCGCCTTCCTTGAGCGGCGTGCCGACGGAGCGCAGTTCGTCGCCGGTGGAAAAGAAGGCGACGCGCAGGCGGCGCCGCACATTGACCTCGGCGACGCCAAGCGAAGCGATCAGGCCGAGGTCGGCGGGACGGATGATCTTGCCGGCGCGGATCGCCGGCATGCCGATGCGCAGGTCCTCGCCGGCACGGCGGACATGCTGGCCCCGGCGCTGCTTGGGCGGAATCACGATGCGTCCGCCGCTGTCGCGCACCATTTCCTGGATCACCACCGTGTCCGCGCCATCGGGTATGACGCCGCCAGTCATGATGCGCACGCACTGGCCCGCCTCGAGCCGGCCCGCGAAGGGACGACCGGCGAAAGCCGTGCCGACGGGCGTGAGCGCGCTATCGACTTCGATCGAGAGGTCGCTGAAGCGAACGGCATAGCCATCCATGGCGGAATTGTCGTGGCCAGGCACGTTGGCCGTCGCCAGGATGTCCTCGGCCAGCACGCGCCCCAGTGCATTGCGCACGGAAAGCCGCTCGCTGCCCTCGATGGGTTCGACGAGTGCGAGAACCAGTTGGCGGGCGCGTTCGACGCTGAACGATTCGGGATCCGTATCGCCTGCGCCGGAAATCCTGTTCAGCAGGGAGTTCATGTTTCGAGCCGATTCAGTTCATCAAGGGTGTTGATGTTGGCGAAGGCGCGCTCGTCGGCGAAGGGCACTTCCACGACTTTCAGCTCCGCGTACCAGGCACCCACCTTGCGGCCGCCGGCCTCGAGGAAGGCGCTCAGGCGGCCGAGCATCTCGCGCCGTACCAGGGAGAATACCGGATGCGGCCGGCTTGCGGTCTTCGCCACGGCGAGGTCGGCGCCGGCCGCCTCAAGCGCGGCACGCAGGCGCGCCACCAGGTCCGTCGGCAGAAACGGCGAGTCGCAGGGCACGGTAACGAGCAGCGGCGTTTCGCAGATGGACAGGCCGGCGTGCAATCCTGCCAGCGGACCGGCGAAGCCGTCGAGGCGGTCAGCGACGACGGGATGGCCGAAGCCCGCATAGTCTTCCAGGTTCTGATTGGCATTGATGAGCAGGGCGTCCACCTGGGGTGCCAGGCGTTCGATGGACCAGGCCGCGAGCGGCTTGCCGCGGAAAGGCTGCAGGCCCTTCTCGCGCCCACCCATGCGGCGGGCGAGGCCGCCGGCGAGGACGAGGCCGGTGATCCGCTCGGCTTGCATCAATCGCCGCTATTGGCGTGGTTCCGGCAAGCGGCCGCTTGACGCATCAGCCACCCGTCATCGACATGAAGCGGATGACCTTCGGATCGTGCATCTGCCGGTTGAAGTCGTGTCCCTTCGGCTTGATGCCCATCGTGTCGACGATGGCCTGGCGCAGCGGCGCGTCGTCGTCCGGGTGGGTGCGCAGCACCGGCATCAGGGCGAGGGCGTCGTTCTGGCCGAGGCAGGGATACAGCTCGCCCTTGCAGGTGATGCGCACGCGGTTGCAGCTGTCGCAGAAGTTGTGCGAGTGGGGCGAGATGAAGCCGACCTTGGACTTCGTGCCGGGGATGCGCCAGTAGCGCGCCGGCCCGCCGGTGGACTCGGCCGAGCTGACCAGCCCGAAGTGCGGCTGCAGCAGCGCCAGCGCCTCGTCGGAACTGAAATAGGTGTCGGCGCGCGGGTGGTCCACTGTTCCGAGCGGCATTTCCTCGATGAAGGAGAGGTCGATGCCCTTGTCCGCGGCGAAGCGCACCAGGTCGGCGAACTCGTCCTCGTTCACGCCGCGCATCATCACGGTGTTGAGCTTGATGCCGGCGAAGCCGGCGGCGATCGCCGCATCGATGCCGCGCAACACCTTGTCGATCTCGCCGACGCGGGTGATCGACTTGAAACGGTCGGCGCGCAGCGTGTCGAGGCTGATGTTCACGCGTTTGACGCCTGCTTCGCGCATCTCGGCGGCATAGCGTTCGAGCTGCGAGCCGTTGGTGGTCATCACCAGTTCCTTTACCCCCTCCAGGCGGCCGATCTCCCGCAGCAGCCACATTGCGTTGCGTCGCACCAGCGGCTCGCCGCCGGTGATGCGCACCTTGGTCACGCCCATGTCGACGAAGGTTCGCACGATGCGCAGGCATTCCTCCAGGCTCAGCACCTGGTCGCGCGGCAGGAATTCCATCTCCTCCGCCATGCAGTAGAAGCAGCGGAAGTCGCAGCGGTCGGTGATCGACAGGCGGATGTAGGTGATGTGGCGTCCGTACTTGTCCACCAGCGTGCCGGGCGCGTGGGGGGAGGCGGCCGGCGTCGTCGGCGGCACGAAGTGCTCGAGGCCGGACGGAACCGATTCAGGATTCAGGGATTCGTTGCGCATGGCTGTATCGTATTCCAGATATCCACTTTCCGACAATTTGCGTCTATATGCAAGAGCCGGCATCAAAAGTATCCATTTCGTTTACAGGGGTATGGCAACCTGGGGGCGGCTTTACATTCGATGGCGCCGGGGCTATAAAGACAGCGTGCCCAATCCGTGTCGGGACACAAGAGCCACAAGGAGGTGCTGAAATCATCGGGGCAAACCATCGAGCATCGATAACAATCAACCTGCTTCGAACCATGGGGTTGCGATGGTTGGCCTTGATCTAAAACCGGGTCGTGAGACCACCACAAGAGGAGGGAACGACGTGCAAGTCACCAGGCGGCAGTTCTTCAAGATCTGCTCCGCCGGGCTAGGGGGATCCAGCATCGCCATGCTGGGTTATTCCCCCACGGCAGCCCTGGCGGAGGTCAGAGAATTCAAGCTCGCCCGCGCCACCGAGACGCGGAACATGTGTCCGTACTGCTCGGTGAGCTGCGGCGTTTTGGCCTACTCGATCGGCGACAAGTCGAAGAACGCCAAGGCCAAGATCATCCACATCGAGGGCGACCCGGACAACCCCGTCAACCGTGGCACGCTGTGCCCGAAGGGCGCCGGACTTCTCGACATGATCAACAGTCCCAACCGGCTGAAGTTCCCCGAGGTGCGCGAGGCCGGCAGCAACGAGTGGAAACGCATCTCCTGGGACGAGGCCATCACACGCATCACGAAGCACATGAAGGCTGACCGCGACGCGAACTTCGTCGAGAAGAACGCCGAGGGAACCACGGTGAACCGCTGGAACACCTTCGGCTTCCTGGCCTCGTCCGCCTCCTCCAACGAACCGGGTTATCTCACCGTCAAGACGCTCCGTGCCCTGGGCGTCGTAGCGCTGGACACGCAAGCACGCATCTGACACGCCCCCACGGTATCCAGTCTGGGTCCGACATTTGGGCGTGGCGCGATGACCAACCACTGGGTCGACATCAAGAATGCCGACCTGGTCGTGATCATGGGCGGCAATGCCGCGGAGGCTCACCCCTGCGGCTTCAAGTGGGTGGTGGAAGCCAAGAAGGGCCGCAAGGCCAGGCTGATCGTGGTCGATCCGCGCTTCACGCGCTCGGCCTCGGTTTCCGACTTCTATGCGCCGATTCGTCCCGGCAGCGACATCGCCTTCCTCGGCGGCGTCATCAACTACCTGCTGACGAACGACAAGATCCACCACGATTACGTCAAGAACTACACCAATGCAACCTTCCTCATCGACGAGGGCTTCAAGTTCGATGACGGCTTCTTCTCCGGCTACAACGCCGAGAAGCGCAGCTACGACAAGGCAACGTGGCAGTACCAGAAGGACAAGGACGGCTATGCCATGGTCGACGAGACCCTGCAGAGCCCGCACTGCGTCTTCCAGCTGATGAAGAAGCATTATTCACGCTACTCGCCGGAGCTGGTCAGCAAGGTCACCGGCACGCCGAAGGAGGATTTCCTCAAGATCTGCGGCATGATCGCGGAGACATCGGTACCCGGCAAGACCATGACCATCCTCTATGCGCTGGGGTGGACGGAGCACACGGTCGGATCGCAGAACATCCGCACCATGGCCATGATCCAGTTGCTGCTCGGCAACATGGGCAGGGCGGGCGGCGGCGTCAACGCGCTGCGCGGCCATTCCAACGTGCAGGGCATCACCGACATGTGCCTGTATTCCGAGGTGCTGCCGGGCTATCTGTCGGCGCCGACGGATGCCGACAAGACCTTCGACGATTACCTCGCCAAGCGCACGCCGAAGGCACTGCGGCCGAACCAGATGAACTTCCCGCAGAACTTCCCGAAGTGGATCACCAGCCTGTGCAAGGCCTGGTACGGTAGCGCCGCCACCAAGGAGAACGGCTTCTGCTACGACTGGCTGCCGAAGAAGGATGCCGCCTACGACGCCATGGCGATCTTCGAGCGCATGCACCAGGGCAAGATGCAGGGCTTCGTCTGCCAGGGCTTCAATCCGCTGGCGTCGATGGCCAACAAGCGCAAGATCGGCGACGCGCTGGCCAAGCTGAAATACCTGGTCATCATCGATCCGCTGTCCACCGAGACCTCGGAATTCTGGAAGAACTATGGCGAGTTCAACCAGACCGATCCGGCGCAGATCCAGACCGAGGTGTTCCGCCTGCCGTGCACCCTGGTCGCCGAAGACTCCGGCAGCTATACCAATTCCGGCCGCGTGGCGCAGTGGCACTGGAAGGCGGCCGACGGTCCGGGCGATTCGAAGGGCGATGCCGAGATCATGGCGGCGCTGTTCCTCAGGCTGAAGGAGATGTATGCCAAGGACGGCGGCAAGTTCCCCGACGCCATCCTCAATCTGGCCTGGCCCCACCGCATTCCCGCCAAGCCCGCGCCCGAGGAGCTCCTCATGGAGATCTCCGGCAAGGCGCTGGCCGACGTCTATGATCCGAAGGACAAGACCAAGGTGATCGCCAAGGCCGGCGAGCAACTGGCCGGGTTCGCGCAGTTGCGCGATGACGGCAGCACGTCCTGCGGCAACTGGATCTACGGCGGCTGTTGGTCGCAGGCGGGCAACCTCACCGCGCGGCGCGACGCCGCCGATCCGTCCGGTCTCGGCCAAACGCTTAACTGGGGCTTCGCCTGGCCCGCCAACCGGCGCATCCTCTACAACCGCGCCGGTGCAGACCCCTCCGGCAAGCCGTGGGATGCGAAGCGGGCGGGAATCAGGTGGACCGGGACCGCCTGGGCCGGCAACGACGTGCCCGACATGCGACCGGATGCGGCGCCCGAGGAGAAGGTGATGCCCTTCATCATGACGCCGGAAGGCGTGGCGCGGCTGTTCGCGCCGCTGATGGCCGAGGGACCGTTTCCGGAGCACTACGAGCCCTACGAAACGCCGCTGGACAACAACCCGTTCCATCCGAAGAACCCGAAGGCCACCAGCAATCCGACCGCGCGGGTCTTCAAGGGCGACATGGACTCGTTCGGCACGGCCAAGGACTTCCCCTACGTGGCGACCACCTACCGCCTGGTCGAGCACTTCCACTTCTGGACCAAGCACGCGCACATCAACGCCGTGCTGCAGCCCGAGCATTTCGTCGAGATCGGCGAGGCGCTGGCGAAGGAGAAGGGCATCCAGGCCGGCGACAAGGTCAAGGTGCGCAGCAACCGCGGCTACATCAAGGCCGTCGCGGTGGTGACCAAGCGCCTCCGCACCCTCGACGTCGATGGGAAGAAGGTGCACACCATCGGCATCCCGCTGCACTTCGGCTTCAAGGGGGTGACCAAGCCCGGCTTCATCACC
>Ga0209200_1000394_pt1 | contig 49773 bp, 55 predicted proteins | sample AD_UKC033_MetaG_FD_184406 | JGI IMG/M metagenome (GOLD analysis project Ga0209200, IMG submission 184406) | Active sludge microbial communities of municipal wastewater-treating anaerobic digesters from USA - AD_UKC033_MetaG (SPAdes) (version 2) | ecosystem: Engineered > Bioreactor > Anaerobic >... | reverse complement strand
TGCTTCCTCACTGCCGTCGGGTGCGTACAGAACCAGATAGGGATAGAGACCCCCCGACGTGGCAATCGCGCTGAGCAGGATGCGATCCCCTGCAGAGGCGGAGAACTGCCATACCTCGGTGTCCGATACTTCGACCGTCCCGGAGAGAGTCTCGCCGCAGGAAATCGTGGGCCACGAACAGCCGTCCAAGTTCGCGAACGAGATCTTGTACCCTCCGGCGTCGTCGAAGGAGATGTCGTAGGAACCTGTGTCCCCATCGCAGATCGCGACGGTATAGGTTCCGGTCTGGCTCACCTCCTGGTTGATGTGGCGATAGGCCGCTGCTTCCTCACTGCCGTCGGGTGCGTACAGAACCAGATAGGGATAGAGACCCCCCGACGTGGCAATCGCGCTGAGCAGGATGCGATCCCCTGCAGAGGCGGAGAACTGCCATACCTCGGTGTCCGATGTTTCGACGGTTCCGGAGAGGGTCTCGCCGCAGGAAATCGTGGGCCACGAACAGCCGTCCAGATTCGCGAATGAGATTCTGTACGCCCCGGCGTCGTCGAGCGGGATGTCGTAGGAACCCGTGTCTCCATCGTAGATCGCGACGGTGTAAGTTCCGGTCTGGCTCACTTGCTGGTTGATGTGGTAATAGGCAGCCGTTTCCTGACTGCCGTCGGGCGCATACAAGACCAGATAGGGGTAGAGGCCCCCTGAAGTGGCAATCGCGCTGAGCAGGATGTGATCCCCCGTGGAGGCGGAGAACTGCCATACCTCGGTGTCCGATGTTTCGACGGTTCCGGAGAGGGTTTCGCCGCAGGAAATGGTGGGCCACGAACAGCCGTCCAGATTCGCGAACGAGATCTTGTACCCCCCGGTGTCGTCGCGGAAGACGTCGTAGGAACCCGTGTCTCCATCGCAGATCACGACGGTGTAGGTTCCCGTCTGGCTCACTTCCTGGTCGATGTGGTAGTAGTCCGCTGCTTCCTGACTGCCGTCCGGGGCATACACGACGACATACGGGTAGAGCGCCCCGGAGGTTGCAATTACACTGAGGAGGATCCGATCCCCGTCTGACGCCGAGAATGTCCAAGTGTCTTCTTCGCCAGGGGCGGCGATTTCGCCGCTGGCGGTCTCGCCACAGGCGATTTCCCCCATGTCCTCCGCAGACGCAGTATTGGTTAGCAGAACAGTCAGTACACATCCGATGACCAGTGCGTTTGTGAGTCTCTTCATGGCTCTTATCCTCCGTTTTCGCAAAGGTTCTTGGAAGCTGTTCCTGCGTCCGCATCGAGCGGTCACAGTGGTTCACTATGGGAAATGCGTCGTCGCAATGGATGGTTTGCGAAACTTCTGTCTCCTCCCGAGAGAACACCGTCAGTCCGCTCCTACGCGTGAGCGATCCTGCCGTACCCTATTGACGGAGTGCACTGAATAGATGGTCGAGGAGTCCTTGGGCGGCACCTCGTGCCTTGTGCCACTGACACTGGCTCATTCTACCCTCGACGCGAGTGGATTCAATAAGAAAATCCCTTCCAGGATGGGGGGGTATGCGGGTTCTCGGGCATCCAGGGTCGCTGCGCCGACCCATATGAAATCCGGAGCACTTGGAGTTTTGTGGTGCAAGCTGTCGTCGGAGTACGTCGCCAGTCATGAAGGCCACTTGGCGCTTCGGTTTGCCTGGAGGAGGCGGATGCTGTAGAATGTCTTTGGGTGCACGGTTACAGTCAGGAGTATCTTATGACCATCAAGCAGAAGGCGTGCGAAGTGATATCGCGAATGCCCGAGGAATCGACCTTCGAGGACATCCAGTACCATCTCTATGTCCTGGAGTGTATCGAGCGAGGCGAACGAGATATTGAGGATGGGAGGACACTGACCCACAGTGAAGTGGAGAACCGACTGGCGAAATGGCTGAGGTGATCTGGACAATCAAGGCCATCGAACAGGTGGAGCAGATTGGCCTGTTCATCGAGAGAGACTCGCCTTTTCAAGCCCGTCGCGTCGTGCAGCTTATCATCAGGGAAGCTCGCAGACTCAGGGAGCATGCGCGGATCGGCAAGATGATTCCGGAACTGGAGGAGGACCGGTATCGCGAACTCAGAATCTTCAGCTACCGAGTTTTGTACAAGATCATGGATGAAGACCAGATCGCCATCGTTGGGGTCGTGCATGGACGACGACTGTTCGATCCCCGGTGGCTGCCGTGACACCCCAGCCGAAGTCAGATGGGTGTCGCCGGGCACCGGTGTGTTGCCCATTCGGACTTCGGGGTCTCCGGATGCGTTGCAGTACTCGCAACATCTGGTTTTGATCGCCTTCGATGTTTTCCCCGGTTACTTGTATCGAACATTCCACTTCAATGTATCCACATCACGGCAGCGGATGTCGATTTGGAGGATGGCGCCGGACCTGCGCGAGGCTATGACTTCTCCTGCGGTCAGGTCGATGCCGAACGGGGTGTTGCGGAATTCCTCCGGCTCGTGGATGTACAGTGTGTAGGTCTCGTTCTTGATGACCCGGCTGGCGCCGCTTAGGGTTCGGTCTTGCCATTCGAGGGCTTCCAGTTCGAGGCCGCCGCAGGAGATGTGGCGGTTCGTCGCGAGGAACTGTGGATGGTCCTGCTTCTCGCGGAGGCAGAACAACTGGCAGCCGTACTTCGGGTCGATCTTGGGCAGCGGCATCTGGCCCCTGAACTGGCCCACGAAGGACTTGGTCCAGAACTCGAAGACGAGGTAGTCCTTCTCGCGGTCGAGTCCCATCTCGGACATCTGGATCGACGACTTGCGTTCGTCGAACCGCCCGAGCAGGACCCAGTTCTCGTACGGCCGGTTGATCTCCAGCAGGTACAAGTCGTACGGCGCGTTGTTGCTCGCATCGCAGACTCGCGGGCCGGCTCCGCTCATCTCGGTGTCCACGCGGTCGAGGAGCATCGAGCGGGTCGGATCGACGTCGTAGATCTGGCCGGGTCGGGTGAACAGGACCGGGATCGTCCGTCGGGCGGGCTCGATGATCTCCGTGCGGTACTTCTCGGCCTTGTCGGTCAGCATGTACAGCGAGCCGGTCATCGAGGTACACAGGCAGGAGCGATAGCCCTGCTCCGGCGTCAGCTCGATGTGGTCGGGATCGATCTGCCAGACGACGTTGTTGAAGGAGTTGAACTGGGCCATGCAGTCGAGGCGGAACCCGTCGTCCCCGACCCGGCAGGCGTCGATCAGTCCGATCAGTTCAGGCCGGACGCCCCAGCAGCCCATGAGGTAGTTGTCCGGCCCGATTTCCTCGCGGACCGCCTTGACGACGTTGCGAAACGCCTCGACGCGGTCCACGTTCTTCTGTGTGAAGAAGTCGCTGAAGCTGTTGTAGCCTTCATAGCGGAGGTGCCGCAGGGCGTCGAGCTTGAAGTAGACCCAGCCGGTATCGGCGAACCCTCGATAGACCGGGCGGATCAGCGTGTCGATGGTCTGGGGGTTCGACCCGTCCATGACGTATCCGACCCAGTTGCCGTAGGCGGGCTCGCCTGCGTCGTTGCGGACGAAGTACTCGCGGTGGGCCATCGCCCAGTCGCGGTCATGGAACGCGACGTTGGTCCAGATGCCGGGCTTGAGGCCCTTGGAGGCGATGTAGCGGGCCAGGTCGCCCATCCCATCGGGGAACTTGTCGTTGGCGTGCAGCCAATGGTCGGGGACGCCGATAGGCTCCTGCTGGTATCCGTCGTCGATCTGTACGTAGGCCAGTCCATACGGCACGAGCCGCTCGGCCAGCACGTCCGCGGTGGTCCGGATGTCCTGCTGCGTGACCCGGTTCCAGTAGGCGAACCAAGAGCACCAGCCGACGACCGGGTCGCGAATCGCGTAGGTCCAGGGCTCGAAGTACTTCAGGCCGCGATGCTTCTGATAATACCGCGGGCGGAACCGAATCGTGATCTCATCGCCCGAGGCGCTGAGGGAGTACGTGTTCCCGCGGTCCGTCTGCGTGGTCGGCTCGATGGCGACGTTTGCGAAGTAGTCGATGGACAGGACCCAGTCCTGCTGGCGGTCATAGACCGCCCGGTTCAGCAGGCTGTGGCTGAGCCCGGAACTGTGGCGGACGATGTCGCTGACCGCCCGCTGCTTGCGGTCCACCTCGCAGGGGAACGACTGTGTCCCGGCGGTGAGCGTCCCGGCCAGTCGAATGCCGCGACCGGAGAGCTTGTACGCCTGATCGATTGCTTCGCCGTGCTGGCTTGTGACCTCCCTGGCCTCGACGGTCCGACCCTCGCAGCGGACCGTCCCTTCGAATAGGACCGCGTCGTCGTATTCGATCCGCAGGGTCTGGCCGTCCCGCACGATCTTTGCAGGGGAATTGGGCGGCGGCGTCTGGGCCTGGGCCGCGAGTCCTTGCCCCCAAAGCAGCAGCAGCGAGAAGACGAACAGATGCAAGTGGGTGCGTCTCGATCGATTGGTCTTGAGCATTTCAACACTCCGTGAGTATGGACTGAGCAATCCGCAGGGCCGGTCGTCCCTTTGTCCCTGTTTCGATCCGGACCGGGCGGGCAAGCCGAGCCCCAGCCGGGTGGATATTCGCCGGCGCTGCAATGTGGTCAGTGTAGCGAGGAGACTGGTCGGTCACAAGAACCATCCCCGCGGCCGGGGAGGGAAGGGTGCATGACCGCTCTTGCTGCCTTCCGTAGAGCGACAAGGCGTTGTCCGGACTCCGTCATCTCTGAAAGCGTGCCGGATGTCAAAGTCTAACACGACAGCGCTATATCGGGCCTCATTTGCTCAAAAGAACGATACCCACATGCGTTTCTCGGCGAAAAACGCTGATTCGTGCCGAAAGTAGCGCTGTCGTGCTAATGTAGAGTATTTTCCTTTCTCTTGCTCCTCGGGAGCCTAGAGGTTTCCTCAACTCTGCGGTTCCATCCGAGTCATCTCTCCGCCGTCTGTGCGGCATGAGTATATCCAGCAGGGCTGTCGCATTCATTCCGCGAGCCTCTCGGGGCTCATGACATAGTCGCGCTTAGCCCTGCTGTGACGAAACCTCAGGAACTCCTCGTTCACGATACGGTTCTTTCTTGCTCAGCATCGAATACGTTGCCTCCGCCAAGTGCCGGGCCACCGCGCCCACCGCCGAGGCGTGGCCCCGACGGCGGCGAATCCGGCTGTACAACTGACTGACATGAAGGTCTGGTCGCTGCCGGTGATGGACCGCCACCACGTTCGCCGCCTCCGTGTACGCCCACTTGAGGTAGTGATTCACATCCGAACGGGTCCGCCCGTACTGCGTCTTGCCCCCGCTGGAGTGCACCCGCGGGACCGTCCCGGCGTACGACGCCAGCCGCTCCGCGCACGCAAACCGCCGGATGTCCCCGATCTCCGACGCAATCACCACGCTCAGGATCCGCCCCACCCCCGGAAGGGTCTGGAGCCACTGGACCTCCGGCGTCGGCCGAAACACCCTCGCCATCCGCTTCTCCAGCGTCCCGATCGTCGCCTGCACCCGGTCCAACTGCTGGAGCAGCAAGCCGGTCGTGTACGCCGCCTGCGCCGGCAACCGTCCCAGGCACTCCTGTAGTGACGCGCGGACCCCCGGGACGAACAGATCCCGGACCTGCGGGACCTCCTCCTGCAAACCGTACTTGTCCAACACCGAGTGAATCCGGTTCTTCAGCCGGGTCCGCATCGTCGCGAACACCATCCGAGTCCGCGGCAGCTCCCGCTGGTCCCGAATCCCCGCCGGCGGAATCCAGACCAGCGGCAGCGTCCCGCTCCGCTGAAGCCGGTTCAAGCCCCGTACGTCCAGCTTGTCCGTCTTGTTGACCGAGCCCAGCATCAGCTTGGCCTTGCGGGCATGGACCAGCCGAGGGACCTTCCCCGCCCGCTCGATCTCGTCCACGATCCAGTACCAGTTCCCGATCGTCTCGACCGCCACGGGACAGCCGACGCTGTACGGCCCCAGGAACGCCTCGATGCTCCCCCGACGGTGTTCGATGCGACGCTCGGCCAGACAGTCTCCCCCCGGCGTTTCCACCGAGGCCACACTGTAATGCTTGTGACAATCCAACGCGATCATTTCCATGACGTGCCTCCTTGCTCTCCTGAACCGCCTTCTTCCTTTCCAACCCATTATACTGCTGTGCAAGGCACGCTTTCATACAATCATTCCTGCGTCAAGCAGGAATCCAGGAACCCCGGGACCAGACGCGACCTGGGGAGTGGATTCCCGCTTGCGCGGGAATGACAACCCACGACCTCCGTCGCATGCACGCAACTGCGGTCATGCACCCGGAAGGGAAGACCCCGCATCTTCCTGATCGCGGGTCTCGCGGTTGGGCTCAAGGGAGGGTGGTCGGGGCGTCGATATCCTCGGGTATGGACCGCTATTCGTACATGAGGACGGGCGTCTGATGTCCCAAGTCCAAAGACAATCCATCGTCGTAGGGCTTCGTGAGCTGCCGGCCGGCAGGCCGGCGACGGACTTCCTGGACTATCTGACTATCGAGGCCGGGCTTTCGGACAACACGATCCTGGCCTACGGTCGGGACTTGCGGGAGTTCCTGGGATACGCCGGCGGTCGCGGGGTGGGCCAGATCGCGGATGTCAACGTCCATCTGGTGCAGATCTACCTGGGGGAGCTGGCCCGACGGGACAAGAGCGAGAATTCCGCCAAACGGGCCTTGGTGGCTATCCGCATGTTCCTGCGGTTCGCCAAACTCCGCGGCCTGATCGAGGACGCGGGCGAGGAGATCCTGGAGTCGCCCAAGACCTGGCAGCGTTTGCCTATCGTCTGTAACAAGCAGCAGGTGCTCAAGCTGCTGGAGGCGCCGGACCCAAAGGAGCCTTTCTACCTGCGCGACCGAGCCATGCTGGAACTGCTCTATGCCACCGGGGTGCGGGCCAGTGAGCTGGCGGGCCTGAGAACCACCGACCTCAACCTGGACATCGGGTATCTGAGGTGTTTTGGTAAGGGCCACAAGGAGCGGGTGATCCCTATGGGTAAGGTGGCGATTACAGCGACTCTGGAGTACCTGCGGGACTTGCGTCCCAAGCTCGTGAAGCCCAAGACGCAGTCCCACCTCCTGTTGTCGCGAACAGGCGGGCCGCTTTCTCGTATTGAGGTCTGGAGACTTGTGAAGAAGTACGCGATCCGCGCAGGGATGCCGCGGAACGTGACTGTCCACACTCTCCGCCATTGTTTTGCCACGCACCTGCTGAGCGGCGGGGCGGATCTTCGGAGCGTTCAGGAGATGCTGGGCCATGTCGATATCGGGACCACACAGATCTATACCCACGTGGACCACGAGCGTCTCCGCCGCATCCATAAGCAGTTCCATCCGAGGCCGTAGCGGCAGGCGCGCCCGGTCAAGGCAGCGAGGGAAGGACGTCCCTGGGCCAAAAAACGCAAATCTCAGTACTGAAAACGGGAATCGCCATTGACTTTGACTGTCCGTCGAGGTACCTATAAGAGAGGATGGATTCGGCAGGGAATTCGGCCTTGAGTCCTTGGTTGTGAACCGCCCGTCGCCGGAGGGAGGTCGCCCTTCAAGACGCGGCTCAGAGTCGGGGGCTCCCCAGAGGGTTATCCGGATGAATGCTCCGCGGCCTCATATTCTTGTGTCGCTGCTGTTCGCAGCCTGCGTAGGGACGGTCTGTGCGCAGGATGCGGCGCCGGTGGCCGCGGGAGCAGGAACGGAGGAGACCGTCCCGGCGAATCCCGTGGACACCCAATTGCGAATCAACAAGACTGCGCTGCTCGAGAGCCAGAACCCCAAGGATCGCGTCTACGCCGCGGGTCTGTTGCTGGCCAGTGAAGCCCCCGAGGCGAGAGCGTTCCTCCTGGAGGTGCTCTCACGAGCGGACAACGCCCCGGCGCGGGCGGCGGTCTGCGAGGCGTTGAGCCCGACGAGGGTCTGGACGCAGCCCGTCAAGAACAGCGAGGATTTCATCAAGCCCCTGATCGGTGTGATTGTGTCCGAGCAGGACTTCGCCACGGTCCGTCTGGCGGCGGAGGCGACGCTCGTTTTCGGGTACAGCCAGGTGGGGCCGGGACTCGAGAGCGCGGTGGCGGACGCTTCACTATCGGTGGCTGCCCGGAGCAATGCCATCTACGCGATCCGGCGGCATCCGGACGTCAAGGCGGTCGGATCGCTTTTCGGACTGCTGGACAGTCTTGAACCGGCCATCGCCGAGGTTGCCAGGAGTGCCCTGGTCTCCGTCGGCGTTGCGGTCAGTCCGGACCCGGCCGTCCGACGGCAGATGCTCCAGGATCTTCAGCAACGTGGCGCCGAGGCGTTCCTCCGGGAACGCGTCATCCGCCAGGAAACCCGAATGCGGGAAAACGAAGCGGAGCGAGAGGGATGGCAGAAGAGGTACCTGACGGCCCTGAGCAGCCTGTACGCGGTGCAGGGAGACGAGGCGGCCAAGATCAAGTTCCTCGTTCCCTACCTGGGCGACCCGGTGGCCCGAGTCCGGATCTGGGCGCTGGACCGTCTCGAGGAGTTGCGGGTGGGGACGGGGACCAGCAAGGTCAAGTTCTCGGAGATCGAAACCTCGCTGATCCCGTTGATTTCCGACCTGAACAGGGATGTCCGCCTGAGCACAGCCAAGCGCCTGGCGGTGATGGGGCAGGAACTGAACGTAGCCAAACCCTTGCTGGACCAGTTGAACGTCGAGTTGGACGATCAGGTCCGGCGCGAGCTCATGGTGGCCCTTCGCGAGGTCTGTTACGTCGGTTCCCTGGCGACGACCGGGCGCAACGTGCCCGAGGAGGTCCGAAGCGGGGCCCTGGTGTGGGCGGTGCGGTTCCTGGGAGAACCCGACGCCGAGAGGGCACGCATCGGTGGCGAAACCATCGGCAAGCTGCTGGAGCAGAACGGCCTCAAGGCGGATGACGCCAGCGGATATCTCAAGGCCCTCGCGGAACGATACGCCCAATTGAATCCCGCTAACGAGACGGGACTGCGGGGATACCTGCTAGGGGCCATGACCGGGCTGTGTTCGTCGCGCAGTGCGTGCCGGGAACAGGCGGCCAAACACTTCAGCGGGCTGTTCGAGCAGGCTCTCACGGACAAGGCCGACTCGGTGCGACAGATCGCGGCGGATGGGCTGGTCAACGTGAGTGCAGACAAAGCCAGTGCTCTGCGGAGGCTGCAAAAGGACCTCGGCGGCGATCCGAGTCTGATCATCCGTGTGAAGCTGATCAACCTGGCGGGTGAAGCCGGGGGGGCTCAGGAGCTTGACTGGCTGGCGGAGAAGCTCGGCTCCGCCGGGGAGGGTGATCCCGCTTGGCAGGCCATTCTCAAGATCTTCCGGAGGTCGAATTCGGCTCTTCTCGCCGAGTGGGTGGGGAAGATCAAGTCTCCGGCTATGGCGGGCAAGACGACGTCCGAGCAGCAAGTGTCGTTCTTCACGCTGGTCGAGCAGAAAGCCCAGAGTGAGAACCGAGTCGATCTGCTCAGAGACGCCCAGGTGAATCTGGCAGACCTGCACCTGGCCTCGGGCAGTCTCAAGCAGGCGTCGGATTACCTCAGGACCCTGCTCGCGACGGCAGGCCCAGTGGAACGGCAGCGACTCCAGGGGCGACTGGTGTACGCCTATCTGATGTTGGGCAGCACGGAAGCTGCATGTGACCTATTGTCCAACTACTTGTCAGGAAAAGACTTAGATCTTGGTCCGGAGAACAGTGTAGTCAAGGGTATTGAGGAGTACCTCAACAGCCCGACCACGACGAATCCGTCGACCGTGCTTGATGCGATGCAGAGAATTCAAGGGGCTGACGCGACGATCTCGCAGGCATGGCGGGCCCTGGTGACGGGGTGGAGCCAGCGGTACGCCAAAGACAAGAAGCCGCAGGAAAACGGAAAGACCACCAACTAGTCTCTTGCATTCGGCACGGGACCCCGTTAGAATCGTTGCGACTGAAGGCAGCCCGTAGAGCTTTGTGCACAGGGAGGGGGCTGTCGTGTGGGACGTCGAGCAGACGCGACAGTGGGTGATTTTTTCCTCATTTTCTGATTTTTCTGTTTGCACTCCCCCAGTGGTTGCCTTATATTCATCGATTTATAGCCAGTAGGTACGCAGATTTTCAGAAACCTTGCCGCAGGTGTGGGGTAAATCGCCGGAGCAGGTGGTGTACTCTCTCTTTGCGGACAAGGATTTGTTGTCTCTGCGAATCGCTGACCTCGGCGTGGATCGTGGGCACGAACAGTGATTGCTGCTGTAGCTCAGTCGGTAGAGCGCGTCCTTGGTAAGGACGAGGTCCTGGGTTCAAATCCCAGCAGCAGCTGCAAGCAAGCAGGCCCGGCGTGACTGCTGCGGCTCTGAGTTCGGTATGGTGGTTTTTTTCGCAGGATCGGATTAAGGACAGGCACAAGCTGCTCAACTGCACATTTGGAGGTTTAACGAAAGATGGCCAAGGCAGTATTTGAACGGACTAAACCGCACGTGAATGTGGGCACGATCGGGCACGTGGACCACGGCAAAACGACTTTGACGGCAGCGATGACCAAAGTGATGGATCTCAACGGCCTGTCGAAGTTCAAATCCTACGACGACATTGCCAAGGCATCGGAATCGCAGGGCCGGCGCGACCCGACGAAGATTCTGACGATTGCCACGGCGCACGTGGAATACTCGACGGCAAATCGACACTATGCTCATATCGACTGCCCGGGCCACGCCGACTATGTGAAGAACATGATCACCGGCGCCGCCCAGATGGACGGCGCGATCCTCGTGGTCAGCGCTTACGATGGTCCGATGCCCCAGACCCGTGAGCACATCCTCCTGGCTCGGCAGGTGAATGTGCCGAAGGTCGTGGTCTTCCTGAACAAGGTGGATCTCGTGGACGATCCGGAACTGCTGGACCTGGTCGAGCTGGAGATCCGCGAGCTGCTGAACAAGTACAAGTTCGACGGCGACAACACGCCGGTGATCCGCGGCAGTGCTGTAGCTGCGATGAACGCCACCGCGGCCACCGACGCCGCCTGCGCCCCGATCGTCGAGCTACTCAAAGCGATGGACGACTACATCCCGGTTCCGAAGCGCGAGGTGGACCTGCCGTTCATCATGCCGGTCGAAGACGTGTTCAGCATCAAGGGACGCGGGACCGTCGGTACGGGCAGGATCGAGCGAGGCAAGGTCCATGTCGGCGACGAAGTCGCGATCATCGGTCTGTCGAAAGACATCCGCAAGAGCGTCGTGACCGGCGTCGAAATGTTCAACAAGACGCTGGACGAAGGCCAGGCCGGTGATAACGTCGGACTGCTCCTTCGCGGTGTCGAGAAGAAGGATCTCGAGCGCGGCCAGGTGATTGCGGCCCCGGGCAGCATCACGCCGCACACGAAGTTCCACGCCCAGGTGTACGTGCTGACGAAGGAAGAAGGTGGCCGGCACACGCCGTTCTTCCCGAAGTACAAGCCGCAGTTCTACTTCCGTACCACCGATGTCACCGGCGCCGTCCTGTCGCTCATGAGCGAGGATGGCAAGCCCGCCGAAATGTGCATGCCCGGCGACAACATCAAGGTCGAGGTGGAGATCATTTCGCCCATCGCCATGGACGAAGGTCTGCGGTTCGCCATCCGCGAGGGTGGGCGTACGGTGGGTGCCGGCGTCGTGACGAAGGTGATTGAGTAAGCCCGCCGAGGATTCTGTCGGGAAGGTCGGGTCGTGACGCCCAGGGTGCCGTCGGCAGGGCAAAGGCTGCGGCTCCCGTGGGGGTGGAAACGCCCGACCCCTCGGATGAACTGGCTGGTTGGAAGGCATTATGGCTAAGAAGAGCAAGAGAGAGTACGTTTGGCTGGAGTGCACGGAGTGCAACCAGAGAAACTACAGGACGGAAGTCAGCGTCGCGGAAGGTGCGCCGAAGCTGGAACTGAAGAAGTACTGCAGTACCGAGCGCAAGCACACGCTGCACAAACTGCGGCGCAAATAGGATGGTGAACTGGAGCTTCCCGGCGGAAGCTCCGGCAATACGCCAGTAGCTCAACTTGGTAGAGCATTGGTCTCCAAAACCAAAGGTTGGGGGTTCGATTCCCTCCTGGCGTGATCGCGGCGATCGCGTTGTACCGACGCCGGGCTGAGCTGTGACAGTTGATTGGGATCTGGGCTATGCTGACAAAGATATACAAACCCGGGCAAGGCAAGTACACCAGGCTGTGCACGGGTTTCTCGGTGGCCGCGATCGTGGGCTTCGGATGCTACAAGCTGTACCAGACGCTCGAGGCGGTCGATGTGACTCTGTGGTTCACGGCGATCTTCCCGGTGGTGATCTTCGGCGCCCTGAGCTGGGTCACCTACTGGCTGCTGAACAAGCCGGCGGTTGCGGACTTCATGATCGCGGCGGAAGGGGAGCTCAAGAAGGTGAACTGGTCGAGCAGGAAAGAGGTGGCCGTCTCGACGCTGATCGTGATCGTTGTGGTGTTCGTGATGGCTGCCATTCTGGGTGTGACGGATATCGTGTTCTCGATGATTTTCCGCCAACTGACGAGTTGACGACGTGGCCGACCGGGCGGCGGCAGCGTGCCGCGGCCGGTGCGGCGGAAGGGCCCGTATAGGAGGTTGGTCGGTGCCTAGGTGGGTCCGGCGGGCTGTAGCGGGTCGGTGTCTCAAGAAATGATGAAGACAAAACGATGCATTGGTACGTACTGAGAGTTGCGGCAAACAAGGAGATGCAGGTCAAGGAGGCCCTGGATCGCAAGGTCCAGCAGGAATCCCTGGCCGACATCATCGGCCGGATCGAGGTGCCCACGGAGCAGATCAAACGCATCCGCAGCGGCAAGCAGACCGTGCACAAACGCAAACTGTACCCCGGATACGTCTTCATGGAGATGGAGACGACGGAGGACGGTCGCGTACCGGAGCGCGCCTGGTTCATGATCAAAGGCACCGGCGGCGTCGGCGATTTCATCGGCACGGAGGGGATGCCCACGCCCATGCGCGACACGGATGTGGCGAAGATGCTCCTCGATGCCGAGAAGCCCGAGGAGGCCCCGAGCATCAAGGTCGAGTTCCAGAAGGGCGACCACATCAAGATTCGGGAGGGGGCGTTCGAGAACTTCGAGGGGGTTGTGGATTCGATTGACTCGGAGCGGGGCATCGTCAAGGTGATCGTAACGATCTTCGGGCGCAGCACCCCGCTGGATATCGAGTATTGGCAGATCGAGAAAGTGTGATGCAGGGAAGCCGGCGCCCGTTCACGGGCCGTCAGAAGACAATAGCTGTGCGATAAGGGTATACGCAAGATGGCAAAGGAAATCAAGACTCAGATCAAGTTGCAGGCACCGGGCGGACAGGCGACGCCGGCCCCGCCGATCGGACCGGCGCTCGGGCAGCATGGCGTCAACATCGGGCAGTTCGTATCCCAGTTCAACGAACGAACTCGGGAGTTCAACGGCACGATCGTTCCCGTGGTCATCACGGTGTATTCCGACCGAAGCTTCACGTTCGAGGTGAAGAGCCCGCCGGCGGCGGTGCTGCTCAAGCAGGCGGCCGAGGTGGCCAAGGGCAGCGGCGTCCCGAACAAGGAGAAAGTGGGCAAGGTGACCGGCGAACAGGTCCGCCAGATCGCAGAGACCAAGTTCAAGGACCTCAACGCGTACGACCTGGCGGCCGCCGAGAAGATCATCCGCGGCACCGCTCGCAGCATGGGAATCGATGTTGTGGACTGAGGGCCACAGGCCGTCGTCCGTGTAGTGGGGACAGAGAGATAATACTTATGCATACCCAGAGCAAGAGATACAGGAAAGAGGCCGAACAGGTTCCGGAAGGGCCGGTGAGCTTGGATCAGGCCGTTGACAAGATCAAGTCGTTCAAGTCCACCAAGTTCGACCAGACGGTCGAGTGCGTGCTGGTGCTCGGGATCGACCCGAAGCAGACGGACCAGTTGGTGCGAGGCTCCCTGTCGCTGCCCCACGGCGTGGGCAAGCAGAAGAAGGTGATTGCTTTCTGCGACGACTCGCTGGTCGAGGCGGCCAGGAAAGCCGGGGCCATCGAGGCCGGCTCGGACGAGCTGATCAAGAAGGTGACGGACGGTTGGATGGACTTCGACGTGGCGATTGCCTCGCCGAAGGTGATGGGCAAGGTCGGCAAGCTCGGCCGGGTCCTGGGTCCGCAGGGCAAGATGCCCTCGCCAAAGAATGGCACGGTCACGGACGACGTTGCCACGGCGGTTGCGGAATTCACGGCCGGCAAGATCGAGTTCCGCAACGACGCGGGCGGCAACATTCACGCCGTCGTGGGCAAGCAGAGCTTCGAGAAGAAGAAGCTGATCGAGAACATCGAGGCGTTCGTCAACCACATCAAGCGTGCCAAGCCGGCCGGGGCGAAAGGCACGTACATCAAGAAGGCCTGCCTGTCGGCGACGATGAGTCCGGGGGTCGAAGTGACGATTTGACCGGCGCGGCCCCGTTCCGGCCGGGCTGAGGCCGCCGACGTACAGCCGGCAGGCCGTGACGAACTGATGGCAAACCCTGTTCCAAGGGAGATCATATGAGCAAGTATGTGAAACAACTGGTGCAGTCCCAATTCGACAAGAAGATCGTGGGCGGCGACGTTCGCGACTTCATGGTGGTGAGCACCAAGGGGGTCGGGGGCGTTGACAACAACGTGATGCGGGGAGCGCTCAGGGAAAAAGGCATCCGGGTCTTGGTCGTGAAGAACTCGCTGTTCACGCGGGCGTTGCGCGATGGGAAGATGGATTCCGCGACGCAACTGTTCAGCGGCCCGTGCGCCGTCGTGTACGGCGGCGACAGCATCGTGGACGTCGCCAAGGAGATGCTGGTCTGGGCCAAGAAGATTCCGGCCTTGGAGGTCAAGGGCGCCTTCGTGGACGGGGCGCTGTTCGACAGCAAGGCGGCCGATGTCCTTGCCAGGATGCCGACGCGTGCCGAGCTGCAGGCCAAGGTCGTGTCGTGCGCTCTGTCGCCTGGGGCTCGCGTGGCCGGGGCGTTGCGAGGACCGGCGAGCGTTATCGCGGGTTGCGTCAAGACGATCATCGAGAAGGCTGAAAAGCAGGCGGCCTGAGCGAACGGGGCCGTTCATTCGACAAATCATCAGTACCTGTAACTGCATCGGCGGCTGTCCCGCAAGGGTCAAACGAGACGGTGGAGTCTCGGCTACCGCCGGGCAATATTGATTATCGGAGTGTACCATTATGGCAGACGAACAAGCCAAATCGTGGAGCGACCAGACCAAGCAACTGGGTGACGGCATCGTGAAGCTGACCCTGATGCAGGCGAAGGAATTGGCGGATTACCTCAAGGAAGTGTACGGCATCGAGCCGGCAGCCGGCGGCGCCGTGATGGTGGCGGGTCCGGCGGCGGGCGGCGCAGCTCCGGCTGCGGCTGCCGAAGAGAAGAGCAGCTTCAACGTGATTCTGACCGGCTTCGGCGCCAACAAGATCCAGGTCATCAAGGTCGTCCGCGAGCTGACGAATCTGGGTCTCAAGGAAGCCAAGGAACTGGTGGACGGCGTACCGAAGCCCTTGAAGGAAAACGTGAGCAAGGAAGACGCCGAGGCGGCCAAGAAGAAGCTCGAAGAAGCCGGCGCCACCGTGGAGATCAAGTGATCCCGCGTGATGCCTGTGAGGTGAATATGGGGTACGTGCCCCTACGCAGTTGGGTCGGCGCGAGATTGACTGCCAGTACCATAGGAGCAGCAGATGGTTGTCCGGACTTTTCGTAATTTCGGAAAAATGCAGGATGCGGTGGAGATCCCCGATCTCGTAGCGGTCCAGCGGGTCAGCTACGCCCGTTTCCTGCAGATGGACGTTCCGCCCACGAAGAGGACCGATACGGGTCTCGAAGCCCTGTTCCGGGAGATCTTCCCCATCGAGAGTTACGACAAGAAGATGTCCCTGGAGTATGTCTGTTACGAGCTGGAGAAGCCGCATTACACGCCTCTCGAGTGCCGGCAATTGCGTTTGACGTACGCGTATCCCCTGAAAATCCATTGCCGCCTGCGCTCGGAGAGCGGTGCGGACCTGGCGGAACAGGCGATCTATCTGGGCGAAATGCCCGTGATGATCGGCGGCGGCGAGTTCATCGTCAACGGCGCCGTCCGCGTCATCGTCAGCCAGTTGCACCGCAGTCCCGGCGTGGACTTCCTGATCGAGAGCAAGGAAGGCGACCGCGTGCTGCACGGCGGCCGCATCATTCCCGAGCGGGGAAGCTGGATCGAGATCGGCGTAACCCAGAAGGATGTCCTGGTGGTCAAGATCGACCAGTCCAGCAAGATTCCCGCGACGGTGTTCCTGCGTGCGGTCAATCCCGAATACAGCACGACCGAGTCGATCCTGAAGCTGTTCTACCCGACCAAGACGGTGGCGACGAACAAGCTGACTTCGACCATGTGGGCGGTCAGTCCGATTGTAGACACCACCACGGGCGAGATCCTCGTCGACGCGGCCTGCCAGATCGGGGAGAAACTCGCGGTCATCCAGCAGAGCGACATCAAGAAGGTCGAGGTCATCGAGGACGTTCGTGATACGATCATCATGAACACCCTGGCGCAGGACGATTGCCCGGGCCACGACCAGGCTCTGCTGAAGTTCTACATGCGTCTGCGTCCCGGGAACCCGCCGAATCAGGAGAAGGCGGTGGCGTTCTTCCACGAGAAGTTCTTCGACTCGAACCGGTATCGTCTCGGGAAGGTCGGGCGGTTCCGGCTGAACCGCAAGTTCGGCCAGTCCGTCGACGAGAACGAGATGACGCTGCGCCCTGAGGACTTCCTGAATACGATGAAGTACATGCTCGCCCTGCGGAACAACGAGGGCGAGGTGGACGACATCGACCACCTGGGCAACCGTCGTCTTCGGACGATCGACGAGCTGGCGGCCGACGAGATCCGCAAGGGTCTGCTCAAGCTGCGCCGGACCGCCCAGGAGCGAATGAGCATCAAGCGCGACTCCGAGGAACCGCCTCGCGTGGCGGACCTGATCAACTCCAAGAGCGTCGCGAGCAGCATCAATTTCTTCTTCGGTCGCGGCGAGCTGAGCCAGGTGGTGGACCAGACCAACGCCTTGAGCCAGCTCACGCACGAGCGGCGTCTCTCGGCGCTCGGTCCCGGCGGTCTGAACCGCAGGCGCGCGGGCTTCGAAGTCCGCGACGTGCACATCAGCCACTACGGGCGGATCTGTCCCATCGAGACGCCCGAAGGGACCAACATTGGCCTGATCTCGTCGCTGGCGATTTTCACGACCATCGACGAGTATGGCTTCCTGCTGAGCCCTTACCGCGTGGTCAAGAACGCCAAGCTCACGGGCGACGTCGCCTATCTTCGCGCGGACGAGGAGATGAAGGCCATCTTCGCGCCCCCGAGCGTCGTCGATCCGCAGACGCACAAGATCCGCGAGCCGATGGTCCTGGCCAGGAAGGCCGGGGAGTTGACGCAGACGAACCGGGAGGAAGTCGAGTACATCGACATTTCGCCACGCCAGATCGTCGGCATCTCCGCGGCGCTGATCCCGTTCCTCGAACACGACGACGCGAACCGCGCCCTGATGGGGTCCAACATGCAGCGCCAGGCGGTGCCTCTGCTCAAGACGGAGCCGCCCTTGGTGGGCACAGGCATGGAGGACGTCGTCGGACGCAACTCGAGCATGGTGGTGAAGGCCGAGCACGCGGGCGTGGTCACGGAAGTGGACGCCACGCACGTTGTGATCAACCATACGGACGAGTACCCGTTGGACAAGTTCATGGGACTCAACGAGCGGACTTGTCTGAACCAGAAGCCCATTGTCAAGCTCGGGCAGAAGGTCTCGGCCGGACAGGTGATCGCCGACGGCGGCGGCACCTCCAACGGCGTCCTGGCGCTCGGCAAAAACGTGCTGGCGGGGTTCGTCTCCTTCGACGGGTTCAACTTCGAGGACGCGATCATCGTCAGCGAGAGGCTGGTCAAGAACGACAGTTTCACGAGCATTCACATCGACGAGTTCACGGCGGAAGTCCGCGAGACCCGTCTCGGCAAAGAGGAATTCACGCGGGACATCCCCAACGTCAGTGAAAAAGCGTTGCGGAACCTGGACGATCGCGGCGTCGTTCGCGAAGGCACGCGGGTCTGTCCGGGCGATATCCTGGTCGGCAAGGTCGTGCCGAAGAGCAAGGTGGAGCTGACTCCGGAAGAGAAGCTGCTGCACGCGATCTTCGGTCGGGCGGGCGAGGACGTCAAAAACGACTCTCTCGAGCTGCCCAGCGGTTACGAGGGCGTCGTGGTCAAGACGGAAGTCTTCACACGCCGGGGCGCCGGCGCCGAGGATCAGAAGAAGGTGCTGGCCGAGGAGACCAAGCAGTACGAGGCCCAAGCTCGGGCCAAGGAGTGCTCCGTCTTCCGCCAGATGGTCGCGGCGATCCAGGAGAAGTTCGAGGTCAACATCGTCGACCCGAACACCAAGCAGAAGGTGGGCGCCAGCGAAGACGAGGATGTGATCTACGAGCAGATCGAGAACTTCGACATCAAGTGGGTCAAACCCGCGTCGATTCGCGACGACGTCCAGAAGGTCGTAACCAAGTTCTGGCTCAAGATCACCGAGGCCGAGGAAGAGAAGAAGCGTCTGATCGAGCGCGCCAAGCACGGGGACGAACTGCCCAGCGGCGTGCTCCAGATGGCCAAGGTGTACGTGGCGATCAAGCGGACCCTCTCGATCGGCGACAAGATGGCGGGCCGGCACGGAAACAAGGGCGTCATCGCCAAGATCATGCCCGAGGAGGATATGCCGTTCCTGGAGGACGGCACACCGCTCGACATCCTGCTCAATCCGCTGGGTGTGCCCAGTCGTATGAACGTCGGCCAGATCCTCGAAACGCACCTCGGGTGGGTGGCCAAGGTGCTGGGCTTCGTCGCGGCGACGCCCGTCTTCGACGGTGCGACCGAAGAGGACATTCAACAGCTCACCGCCGAGGGCAATGAGCTGATGAAACGCCGGAAGGCGGAGCTGAACGAGCGGGGCGAGGCCCCGCCGGCGGACGAATTGTTCTGCTATGTCCCCAAGACGCTCAAGACGCAGCTCTACGACGGTCGGACGGGCGAGCCCTTCGATCAGAGAGCCACGATCGGCTACATCTACATGATGAAACTTCATCACCTCGTGGACGACAAGATCCACGCGCGGGCGACCGGACCGTACAGTCTGATTACCCAGCAGCCCCTGGGGGGCAAGGCCCGCACGGGCGGGCAGCGTTTCGGCGAGATGGAAGTGTGGGCGCTCGAGGGCTACGGTGCGGCGTACACGCTTCAGGAGATGCTCACGGTCAAGAGCGACGATGTGGAAGGGCGCACGAAGATCTACGAGTCCATGGTCAAGGGCCAGAATACGCTGGAGGCCGGCACGCCGCTGTCCTTCGACGTGTTGTGCAACGAAATCCGCGGGCTGGGCCTGAACATCCAGCTCGAGAAGAAGCGCCTGGGGCGCACGGCTCTGTAGATGATGGTCAGAGGTTTCGGTTACAGAAGGGGCTTTAGATGTTAGGCAATATCTACGATCGAATTAATGACTACGGTTCGGTCAAGATCTCATTGGCCAGTCCGAACGACATTCGGAGCTGGTCCTTTGGGGAAGTGCGCAAGCCCGAGACGATCAACTACCGCACGTACCGCCCGGAAAAGGACGGTCTGTTTTGCGAGCGGATCTTCGGACCGGAGCGCGACTGGGAATGCGCTTGCGGGAAGTACAAAGGCACGAAGTTCAAGGGGATCATCTGCGACCGTTGCGGTGTGAAGGTGACTCACAGTCGCGTGCGTCGCAAGCGGATGGGACACATCAACCTGGCGGCGCCGGTGATGCACATCTGGTTCTTCAAGTCGATTCCCAACCGTTTGGGCACGATCCTCGGGATGAAGAGTTCGGACCTGGAGAAGATCATCTACTTCCAGGACTACGTGGTGACGGACGCCGGGGCCACCGGGCTCAAGGCGGGCCAGCTCCTCAGCGAAGAGGAATACCGTGACGGTCTGAACAAGCACGGCAACTCCTTCAAAGCGTCCATGGGCGCCGAGGCGATCAAATCGCTGCTGGAGGGTATGGACCTCGATGCGCTGGGCAGCCAGCTCCGCAAGGGCATTGCCAAGACCAACAGCAAGCAGAAGATCCGGGATCTGACCAAGCGTCTGAAAGTCATCAACGAGATCAAGAACAGCAACAACAAGGCGGAGTGGATGGTGCTGGAGGCGGTGCCGGTGATTCCGCCGGACCTGCGCCCCCTCGTGTTGCTGGAGAGAGACAACTTCGCGACGAGCGATTTGAACGATCTGTACCGCCGGATCATCAACCGCAACAACCGTCTTAAGAAGCTCATCGACCTCAACGCGCCGGAAGTCATCATCCGCAACGAAAAGCGAATGCTCCAGCAGGCGGTCGATTCGCTGCTGGACAACGGCCGCTGCCGCAGGCCCGTGCTGGGCAGCAACAACCGGCCGCTCAAGTCCCTCACCGACATGATCAAGGGCAAGCAAGGCCGGTTCCGCGAGAACCTGCTGGGCAAGCGAGTCGATTACTCCGCCCGGTCGGTGATCGTCGTCGGCCCGAACCTGAAGCTCTACCAGTGCGGCCTGCCCAAGAAGATCGCGCTGGAGCTGTATCAGCCGTTCATCATCCGCAATCTCAAGCAGCACGGGTACGCCGACACGATCAAGAGCGCCAAACGCATGATCGAGCGGCGCGACGAGCAGGTCTGGGACATCCTCGAAGAGGTCATTCATCAGCATCCCGTCCTGTTGAACCGTGCTCCGACGTTGCACCGAATGGGCATCCAGGCCTTCGAGCCCGTGCTGGTCGAGGGCAATGCCATCATGCTGCACCCGCTGGCCTGCAAGGGGTTCAACGCGGACTTCGACGGCGACCAGATGGCGGTTCACCTTCCCCTGAGCATCGAGGCCCAGGCGGAGACGCACGTGCTCATGATGACGACGAGCAACATCTTCTCGCCGGCGAACGGCGCCCCGATGGTTGGCCCGTCCCAGGACATGGTGATGGGCAACTACTACCTGACCGTCGCGATGGAAGAGCTGCGCCCGACGGGCAGCCCAGCCAAGGTGGAAAAGCGGACGCTGCCTCTGTTCCGCGACGCGTTCGAGGCCATGATGGCCCATGACATGGGCAAGATCACACTGCACGACAAGATCCGTGTCCGAATTCCGCAGCCGATCATCAAAGACCGGTCGGGCGAGAAGCGGTACGAAGGCAAGGACGCTGAGGTGCCGCACGTGGTCGAGACGACCGTCGGCCGGTGCATCTTCAACGACATCCTTCCCAAGGGTATGCCGTTCTACAACCTGACCATGTCGCAGAAGAAGCTCAGTGCTGTGATCAGCGACTGCTTCACCTACGCGGGCAGTGCCGAGACGGTGAATCTGTTGGACCTCATCAAGCAGCAGGGCTTCCGATACGCGACGCTGGCCGGTCTGAGCTTCGGCCTGACCGATCTGAAGATCCCGGCCAAGAAGCCGGACATCATCGTCGAGACGGAGAAACGAGTTGCCAAGATCCTCAAGAACTACGAGGACGGCGTTCTGACGGAGCGCGAGCGGTACAACCAGGTGATCGATGCCTGGACCAATGCCCGCGTCGCGGTCACGAACGAGATGATCCGCGGCCTGAAGGAGGACACGAAGGAAGACGGCAGTCCGTATCTGAACCCGATCTACCTGATGACGGATTCCGGGGCTCGCGGCAGCATCGACCAGATCCAGCAGCTCGCCGGCATGCGAGCCCTGATGGCCAAGCCCAGCGGCGAGATCATCGAGACGCCGATCAAATCGAACTTCCGCGAGGGTCTGACGGTGCTGGAGTACTTCAGTTCGACGCACGGCGCCCGCAAGGGTCTGGCCGATACGGCCCTCAAGACCGCCAACTCGGGCTACCTGACGCGGAAGCTCATCGACGTGGCGCAGAATGTGATCGTGATCGAGCGGGATTGCGGGACGCTGCAGGGGATCACTAAGACCAGCATCAGCCGGGGCGATCAGGTCGATATCCCGCTATCTCAGTTGATTATCGGCCGCACGGCCCGCGACAACATCCGCAACCCGATCACGGACGAGATGATCGTTCACGAGAACGAGGTCATCACGCACGAAATCGCCAGGAAAATCGAGACGCTGGGCCTGGATGCGATCCGGGTCCGCAGCCCGCTGACCTGTGACAGCCCGGTCGGCGTCTGCGCCAAGTGCCACGGATGGGACATGAGCACGGGACGCGTCGTGGAAGAAGGGGCAGCGATTGGAATCGTGGCAGCCCAGTCGATCGGCGAGCCCGGCACGCAGTTGACCCTCCGTACGTTCCACACGGGCGGCGTCGCTTCCCGCGCGATTCTCGAACGGGAGCAGGAAGCCACCCACTCCGGAAAGGTGCAATACCGCGACGTGAACGCCGTGCCGTTGAAACGCGAGGACGGCACGACCGTCATCGTCGCCCTGAAACGCAACGGCGAAATCGCCCTGCTCGACCAGAAAGACCGCGAACTGGACAAGTTCAAGGTCCCCTACGGCGGCGTTATCCTCGTCTCGGACGGCCAGGCCGTCAAGGCCGGCGCCATCCTGTTCCAGTGGGACCCGCACCGTACGCCGATCCTGGCGGAGGTGGCCGGTGGGATTCGCTTCGTCGATATCATCGAGGGCGAGACGGTCCAGACCGAGGAGCTTCGTACGAAGGCCGCCAAGGGCAAAGCCAAGGACGCGGACGCCAAGATCGTGGAGCGGCCCGTCGTGATCGAGCACAAGGGCGACAAGCACCCGCAGATCATCATCGAAGACGCCAGCGGAAAGATCCTGGACGTTCATTATCTGCCGGCCGGCGCCCGAATCGAGGTGGTCGAAGGCCAGGCGGTCCAGGCAGGCCAGTTGCTCGCTCATCAGCCCCGCGCCACCGGTGGAACGCAGGATATCACCGGCGGTCTGCCTCGCGTCACCGAGGTCTTCGAGGCCCGCAAGCCGAAGGACCCGGCGGCGATGGCCGAGATCAGCGGGCGCATCGAGCTGCGAAGCGACAAGCGAAAGGGCAAGATGACGATCACCATCCGCAGCGAAAGCGGCATGGAAAAGGAGCACCATGTTCCGCGCGACCGCCACCTGAACGTGCACACGGGCGACAACGTCGAGGCGGGCGACGCGCTGACCGACGGCCCGCTCGTGCCCCACGACATCCTGCGCATCAAGGGCGAGGAAGCTCTTCAGCGGTATTTGATCGGAGAAATCCAGAATGTGTACCGCTCCCAGAACGTGAACATCAACGACAAGCACGTCGAGATCATCATTTCGCAGATGATGCGAAAGGTGGAGATCGAGTCCGTCGGCGACAGCACGTTCCTGCCGGGCGAGGTCGTGGACAAGTTCGTCTTCCGCAAGGAGAACGAGCGACTGACGAACAGCATCAAGATCGCCAGCGTGGGCGACTCGAAAGAGGTTCAGGAAGGCCAGATTCTCGACAAGAAAGAGCTGGCCAAACTCAACGAGAAGATCGAGGCGCTGGGTGGGACGCCCGCCAAGGGCAAGAAGCCCAAGCCCGCGACGGCCAAGACGCTGCTGTTGGGCATCACGAAGGCGTCGCTGTGGTCGGACAGTTTCATTGCGGCCGCCAGCTTCCAGGAAACAACAAAGGTATTGACGGAAGCTGCGCTCGCTGGTAAAGTGGACGAATTGCACGGTTTGAAAGAGAATGTGATTCTCGGCCACTTGATTCCCGCTGGGACGGCGTTCAAGCCGCACCTGGAGATGAGAGTCAAGCATCTTGTCGAGGCGCCGCTGCCCAAGGAGCTGGCGGGCGTTCGGGAAGAGAAAGAGGCCGAGGCCAAAGCTGAGTCCAGGATCAAGGAAGTGCTGGGTATCGAATAACCCTTTGTGGATGAGAATTGAGTAGACTATGCCGACGATCAATCAACTGGTCAGAAAGCCGAGAATAGCGTCGAAAAAGAAGAAGCGCGTGTCGGACATCAGCGGCTGCCCGCAGAAGCGTGGCGTCTGCCTGATCGTTCGAACGCAGACGCCGAAGAAGCCGAACTCCGCTCTGCGAAAGGTCGCGCGTGTGCGTCTGACCGGCGGCAAAGAGGTGACCGCGTACATCCCGGGCATCGACCACAACCTCCAGGAGCACAGCACCGTGCTGATCCGCGGCGGTCGCGTGAGAGACTTGCCGGGCGTTCGGTACCACATCGTCCGCGGTGTGCTGGACTGTGCGGGCGTGGCCAACCGGCGCAGAGGGCGCAGCAAGTACGGCGCCAAGAGAGCCAAGTAAGCCGATCCTTGTGCGGAGAAACGTAACCCCAGACGGTAGAAAGTGTTATGGCGAAAAAATTCACCGCTTCCAGTGACGTATTGAAACCGGACTCCAAGTATAACAGCAAGCTGGTCTCCAAGTTCATCAACTGCATGATGTGGGGCGGCAAGAAGAGTGCGGCGCAGGACGTGTTCTACGGCGCGATGGCGATCGTGACGGAGAAGATCAAGGAAGTCCCTCCGCTGGAGATCTTCGAGACCGCGATCAACAACGTCAAACCCACCCTGGAAGTTCGCAGCAAGCGAGTCGGCGGTGCCAGCTATCAGGTGCCGATGCAGGTCAGCCCCAGGCGTCAGCAGTCGCTGGCGTTCCGCTGGATTCTCCTGTCGGCGCGGGGCAAGAAGGGCAAGCCGATGGCCGAGCGGCTGGCGGCCGAGCTGAGCGACGCGTACAACCGGACGGGCGGCGCCATGACGATGCGCGAGAACGTTCACCGCATGGCCGAGGCCAACAAGGCGTTCGCCCACTTCGCATGGTAGTAATCGAGAAACGTGCTGCCACGGGGTCTCTTGGGTTCCCGTGGCAGTTTTTTTTATGGGTAGGCAGCCGAGTGTTCCAGCACGGGCCGGGGGGCGGGAACTGTTGAGTAATGGACAGGTTGGAGAAGATACGCAATATTGGCATCATGGCTCACATCGATGCCGGCAAGACCACGGTCAGTGAGCGGATCCTCTACTACACCGGCAAGACGTACAAAATGGGAGAGGTCCATGACGGCACCGCGGTCATGGATTACCTCGAGGAAGAGCAGCGGAGAGGCATCACGATCACATCGGCGGCCACGAAGTGCCCGTGGCAGGGCTTCCAGGTCAACCTGATCGATACGCCGGGACACATCGATTTCACCGCCGAGGTCGAGCGGTCTTTGCGGGTCCTGGACGCGGCCGTCGCGGTTTTCGACAGCAGCGAAGGGGTCCAGGCCCAGAGCGAGACCGTGTGGCGCCAAGGGCAGAAGTATCAACTCCCGTGCGTGTGCTTCATCAATAAGATGGACAAGACCGGCGCCGACTTCGAGATGAGCGTCCAGAGCATCCGCGACAAGCTGTCCGCAAATCCCATTGTGCTGGAGATCCCGATGGGGGCGGAGGACTCGTTCGCCGGGATCATCGATCTGATCGCGATGAAGGCGGTCTTCTACGAGGCTGCGGAAATGGGCGCGACGTTCACCGAGACGGAGATTCCGCCCGAGCATGTGGAAGCGGCTCGGAAGTGGCGGGCGCGCATGGTCGAAACGGCTGCCGAGCACGACGAAGAACTGATGGCGGCCTTTATCAATGATGAGCCCGCCGGCGAGCAGGCTATCAGGAGGGCCATCCGCAAGGGGACGGTCTCGAACAGGCTGCATCCGGTGTTTGTGGGCTCGGCGCTGAAGTACATCGGCATCCAGAGGCTGCTCGACGGGGTGATTGCGTACCTGCCGTCGCCGCTGGACAGGCCGGTCATCAAAGGGCACAAGCCGGACGATGAGACCAAGGAAATCCCTATCAAATGCGATCCCGAGGGCAGTCTGGTCGCCCTGGCGTTCAAGATCACCGGCGACACACACGGGGACCTCTATTTCCTGCGGATCTACCAGGGTATTCTCAAGTCGGGCAGCCGGGTGCTGAACCCCAGCCGGAACAAGAAGGAGAACATCACCCGTCTGTTCGAGATGCACGCCAACGAGCGCAAGCTCATCGAATCGGCCCAGGCAGGCGACATTGTCGCGGCGGTTGGTCTCCGAGAGACCCTGACGGGCGACACGCTGTGCGATGCGAAGAAACCGGTGCTGCTGCCCAGCATCACGTTTCCCCAGACGGTCATCACGATGTCGATCGAGCCGCGGTCGGCCGCGGAACGGGCGAAACTGGCCGATGCCCTGGAATCGCTTCGACGGGAAGACCCGACGTTTGCATACAAGATCGACCCGGACACCGGCCAGACGGTCATCAGCGGCATGGGCGAACTGCACCTGGAGATCCTTCAGCATAAGCTGGTGAAGGAGAGAAGGGTGGATGTTCGCGTGGGCAAGCCGCGGGTGGCGTACAAGGAGACGATCACTCGCGTGGCTCGGGCGGAAGGCAAGTTCGTCCACCAGTCCGGCGGCAGGGGCCAGTACGGCCACGTGGTCCTCGAAGTGGAGCCGCTGATGACGGAGGACGGGCACTGGCAGTCCCGGATCGGCTTCGCGGCGAATGTCTCGTCCGATAAGATCCCTCACGAGTATATTGCGTCCGTCGAGCGCGGTGTGCGAGAGTCCTCCGGAAACGGGGTGCTGGCGGGGTACACGGTGATTGGCGTCAAGGCCACCGTCGTGGACGGCTCCTACCATTCGGTGGACTCGTCGGAGCTTGCGTTCGAGCAGGCGGCTGCGTTTGCCTTCGAAAAAGCCCTCAAGGAGGCCGGGCCGGCCCTCCTGGAGCCGGTGATGCGGGTCCAGGCGGTTGTTCCCGACTCGCACTTGGGCGCCGTGCAGGCGGATCTGCTCTCCAAACGCGGCGTGATCACCGACTGCCGGGTCCATGGCAGCGTGCGGGTGGTGGATGCAAAGGTTCCCCTGGTCGAGCTTTTCGGCTATTCGAGCGATATTCGCAGCCTGACCGGTGGGCGCGGGAGCTTCACCATGGAGCCGCTGACCTACGAAAGGGTCCCGGACCAGGTGGCCCAGGCGATCCTCTTCTGAGCGGGGGAGAAAAAACGCAAGAATTTTCGGATTTTTCTCCTTCGCACTGTTGACAGGCGACCGCCGGGATGATATTTCTGGTGTTTTTCAGCTGTAGCGAGCATCGTTATGGATGACGGTGCGATATACGTAGTTACGCTGTGGCATATCTGTAGACTGCCATCAAGGATGGCGCAACGGGTGTTCTTGTGTATCGAGGGGTTGGCGAAGCAGAAGATGGCTTCGCCGGGGTCCGACAAGGACCCAGGCCCCGGTTTCTAAGGAAGGCCAAGTGGCCGCCGGCGCCCGATGTGGACTGTGAAAAGGTGCCGGATGGGCCCGGGAGCCCTTCCTGCCATTGACCAAGGGTGCGATAGTGCGTGGGTGTGGAGAGTGTCTCTGCATCGCCAGAGCGCATCGTCCTGTGGTCGGAGTAGATGGTGTTGTCGTAGAAGTGCCCACCCCGGGCGGTAACGTTCCGGCGGGAGGGCCGACCCAGTGGTGGTCCCGAGGAGCAATATGGCTGCCGAAAGTGAAAAGATCAGGATCCGGATGGAGGCGTACGACCACCGTACATTGGATGCTTCCGCGAAAGAGATCGTGGAGCACGCCCGTCGGACGAACGCACGGGTCAGCGGGCCGGTGCCGCTGCCGACGAGGATCGAGCGGTACACGGTGCTGCGGAGCCCCCACGTCGATAAGAAGTCTCGCGAGCAGTTCGAGCTGCGGACGCACAAGCGTCTGATCGACATCCACGAGGCGAACGCCCGGACGGCCGAGGTGCTCAACCGGCTGGTGGTGCCTGCGGGTGTGTTTGTGAAGATCAAAGCGTAAGGGCATAGGACGTCGGGATATGACGATGTTGCTTGGCAAAAAAGTGGGCATGACCCAGGTGTATGACGAGGCAGGCCACCTGATTCCGGTGACGGTGATCCAGGCCGGGCCGTGTACGGTCACGCAGGTCAAGACCTCCGAGGTGGATGGATACAACGCCGTTCAACTGGGTTTTGACGACGTGAAGCCCTCGCGCCGGCTGTCGCCGGAAGTCGGCCACGCCGCCAAGGCCAAGACGGACCCGAAGCGGTTCGTCCGCGAGTGGCGGCTGCCGGCCAAGGCCGAAGCCCAGTACAAGGCGGGCGATTCCATCACGGTCCAGGTGTTTGAGGGAATTGCCTCGGTGGACGTTGTGGGCACGAGCAAGGGCAAGGGCTTCGCCGGACCGATGAAGCGGTACGGGTTCAAGGGGTTCCCCGCCTCGCACGGAACGGAGCGTAAGCACCGGGCTCCCGGTTCGATCTCGAGCCACGCGATTAACGCCGGTATGGGCGGTGGGTGCAAGAAGGGCAAGCGGATGGGCGGGCATATGGGCGATGCCCGCGTGACGAGCAAGAATCACAAGCTGATGGCCATTGATGCAGAGAACAATCTGCTGGTTGTCAAAGGGGCCATTCCCGGGCCGGCCGGCGGCTATTGCATAGTCAAGAAGGCCAAGAGCCTCGGTGTATAGAGTGGATTCAGACATGATCGAGTTGGCTGTATATAATACCAGCGGGCAGCAGGTGGATACGATCCGGGTCGATGAGTCGGTGCTCGGGAGGTGTGTGCGGTACGCACTGCTCAAGCAAGCCATCGTCATGTACCACGCCAACAAGCGGGTGGGCACGGCGACGACGAAGAGCAGGGGCGTCGTGGCGGGCTCGACCAAGAAGGTCTACCGCCAGAAGGGGACGGGCAACGCGCGTATGGGCACGCGGCGCGCGGGCGGCAAGCGGGTCGGCGGCGGCACGACGTTTGCCAAGAAGCCCAGAGACTTCCGCCAGGCGATGCCGCGCAAGCAGAGGAAGCTCGCGAGGGATTCCGCCGTACTGGCCAAGCTCCGCAGCAACAGCGTGGTCGTGGTGGACGGGCTGGCGTTCGAGAAGCCGCAGACGAAGCAGTTCGCCGGCGTGTTGAAGAACCTCAAGATTGACCAGAGCTGCCTGGTGGCCATCCGAGAGTACGATGAGAACGTGCACAGGTCGGCCCGCAACGTGAGGCGCGTCGATGTGATGCCGGTGGCGGACCTGAACGCCGCGGCAATCGTGAACCACAAGCAGATGCTGTTCACGAAGGACGCGCTGAGCTCGTTCCTGGATCGGAGTGCGGCGGGCGGCGAGGAGAGTGCGACGGCATAGATCGTCGCTCGGGCAAGAGTGGGTCCTGGTTTTGAATCGAGTTATCGATGGATGATTACAGCGTGATAGTCCGGCCGATCGTCACCGAGCAGGGGATGCACTTCGCCAACGTGAAGGGCGCCTATGCGTTCGAAGTGAACAGGATGGCGAACAAGACGGAAATCAAGAATGCCGTGGAAAGGATCTACGGGGTGAAGGTCGATAAGGTCCGCACGGCCAACCGCGTGGGCAAGACCCGGCGCAAGGGTCGAGTGATGGGCACGACCTCCTCGTGGAAGAAGGCGGTCGTGTATCTGAAGCCCGAGAACCATATTGATTTGTTCTGATCCGGCGGGTCCAGGAAAGAGATAGGCGTATGGGAATTCGAATCTACAGACCGACCAGTGCCGGGCGACGGAACAGCTCGGTGAACGACTTCGCCGAGCTGACGAAGTTCCGGCCCGAAAAGACGCTGTGTAAGAGGATCGGCAAGAGCGGCGGCCGCAACCACAGCGGCAAGGCCACCGTGCGTTTTCGCGGGGGCGGCGCGAGGCGGATTTACCGCATGATCGACTTCAAGCGGAACAAGGACGGCGTGACCGCGAAGGTTGCGAGCGTCGAGTACGATCCGAACCGCACGTGCTTCATTGCCATGTTGCAGTACGAGGATGGAGAGAAGCGCTACATCCTGGCCCCGCTGGGGGTGGCGGTGGGCGATGTCTTGGAGAGCGGACAGGTCTGCGAGCCGAAAACGGGCAACTGCATGCCGTTGATGTCGATCCCCGCCGGCCTGGAGGTGCACAATATCGAGATGACCGCCGGGCAGGGCGGCAAGCTGGTCCGGGGTGCCGGCAGTGCAGCGCGCATCGTGGCCAAGGAAGGCGACTGGGTAACCCTGGTGCTGCCGAGCGGCGAAATGCGTATGGTTCGAGGGGAATGCCGGGCGACCGTGGGTCGGCTGAGCAATCCGGACCACCAGAACATCCGGGTCGGCAAGGCCGGGCGCATGAGGCACATGGGCAAGCGGCCTCACGTGCGAGGCAAGGCGCAGAACCCCGTGGACCATCCGATGGGCGGCGGCGAGGGACGGTCCAATGGCGGACGGCACCCGTGCTCGCCGTCGGGCGTGCTCGCCAAGGGCGGCAAGACCCGCAGTCCGCGGAAGACCAGCAACGCGAGGATCATCCGAAGACGTCGGAATACAACGCAGGGACAATTGGTGCTGTAAAGGCGGGAACACGCTGGACGAGAGAATACGATGGGAAGATCTCTGAGAAAAGGACCGTTCGTTGACGAGAAGCTGCTGGGCAAGGTGACCAAGCAGAGCAGCCAGGGCACGCGAGAGCCGATCAAGACGTGGGCGCGGCGCTGCACGATTGTCCCGGAGTTTGTCGGGTTCACGTTCATGGTCCATAACGGCAAGGCGTTCAACAAAGTCTTCGTTACGGAAGACATGGTCGGGCACAAGCTGGGCGAGTTCTCGCTCACGCGAAGCTTCCGAGGCCACTCGAGCAAGAAGATAAAGTAGTGCACGCGGGTCGATCTGCGGTACGTGAGGATCGGCCGAGCCTGAGGCATGATGTATGTTGAGTGCGACGAAACTCAAAGAAGTATCGAAGCAGAAGGGCGTCACGGTCGAGGCGCTGGCGCGGAGCATCGCGCGAGGGGGCCTGAGCGTGAAGGACGCCGTTTCGGCAATCAAGAACTGGGAACGGGGCCTCGCGAGGCCGCTGCCGAAGGCGGAGGACATTCGCCGGCTGGCGGAAGCGCTTTCGGTGGAGCCGCCTGAGATCAGCGACTGGGAATCGACGTACCAGTACGCTCCGATGACGGCTCGAAAGGTCCGGCTGGTGACCGAGTTGATCGCCGGACGGCCGGTTCAGCAAGCGATGGACGTGTTGAAGTTCACGCGCAAGCGGGCGGCCTCCATGGTGGACAAGGTGCTCAAGGCGGCGGTGGCGGACGCCGACGAGCAGCAGGCGGATGTCGACACGCTGTACGTGAAGGAGGCGCGGGTGGACGAGGCCGGGGTTCGGCTGGGCACGAAGCGGTGGATCCCCAAGGACCGCGGTCGCGCCCATCCCATCCGTAAGAAGGCCTGTCATATCCATGTGACGGTGAGCCAGGCGTGAGAAGGCACAGTTAGAACGAGAATCGAGATACCGGACTATGGGTCAGAAGACATCTCCAATCGGGTTTAGAACGGGCGTCACGCTGGGGTGGCAGAGCACGTGGTTCGCGCCGAAACAGAATTACGGCGACTTCCTCGTGGAAGACCAGAAGATCCGCAAGTATATCGACAACCGCTTCAATCGGCAGATGCCCAAGGGGGCGGTCGCGAAGGTCGAGATCATCCGGACTCGCAATGAAGTGAACGTCACGCTGCACAGCGGGCGTCCCGGCGTGGTGATCGGACCCAGGGGCGGAGAAGTCGACAAGCTTCGCGAGGAGCTCGAAGGGGTGACCGGGCGCAAGGTCACGGTGAACGTGATCGAGATCAAGGAGCCCGACCTGAACGCGGCCCTCGTCGGCGAAGGCATTGCCGAGCAGCTCGGCAAGCGTGCGTCGTTCCGTCGGACGATGAAGCAGTTCTGCGAGGCGGCGATGAATGCCGGAGCGCGGGGTGTGAAGATCACGTGTGCGGGCCGGCTGGCCGGCTCGGAAATGGCGCGTACGGAGACCCAGAAGATGGGCAGCATTCCGCTGCACACCCTGGATGCGGATGTCGATTACGCCCAGGCGACGGCTCGGACGACGTACGGCGCGATTGGAATCAAGGTGTGGATCTACCGAGGCAAGTTCGGCGAGGAACTGCTGGCGCCGGATCATGAGCGTCGCAGACCGCCTCGGCGTATGGGACCTCGGGGCCGGCCGGGCGATATGACGCGGGGACAGGGTGAACGGGACGCAGGCGACAGGGGCGCCTCGCCTCGGGCCGCCGGTCCAGAGGGCCAGTCCTGATGGGACGACGTGAAGAACTGAGAGGTTACTTATGGCGATGATGCCAAAGAGAGTCAAATATCGGAAAAGCCAGCGGGGCAAGCTCCGGGGCAACGCGGCCCGCGGGAACTATGTTGCCTTCGGCGACTATGGCCTGCAGACGATGGAGACGAGCTGGATCACGGCCAAGAACATCGAGGCCGGACGCGTCGCCGCGACGCACTACCTGCATCGCGAGGGCAAGGTGTATATCCGGGTCTTCCCGCACAAACCCGTGAGCGGCAAGCCCCTCGAAACCCGTATGGGCAAGGGCAAAGGCGAGCCGGAGTACTGGGTCGCCAGGATTCGGGCCGGTCAGGTCTGTTTCGAGATCGGCGGGGTCAGCGAGGATGTGGCCAAGCAGGCGCTGTCCCGCGTCGCGCACAAGATGCCGGTCCGTTGCCGTCTGGTGAAGCGCGGGCAGGGGATCTGAGAGAGGACATGAAGGTGAAAGCCAAGCAGTTGAGAGAGATGAGTCAGGACGAGCTGCAGTCCACGCTGCAGGATCTCGAGAAGCGCCTGTTTGAGCTCCGGTCGCAGGCAGTGACGGAGAAGCTGGAGAACTCGAAGGCCATCATCAACGCCCGGCGGGATATCGCCAGGATCAAGACCGTTCTGCACCAGAAGAGTGCATAGACACTGCCGTTGCGAATCGCGGGAAATCGCCGATATGGAAACAACGAAAAAGATCAAGACGTTGACGGGCACCGTCAGCAGCAAGAGTGGAATCCAGAGCATTCGGGTGACGATTGACTACAAGGTCAAGCACGCGAAGTACGGGAAGTATATGCGGCGTCGGACGAAGCTGGCGGTGCACGACGAGTTGAACGCCAGCGGCGTTGGGGACGTGGTGGAGATCGCTGAGTCTCGCCCTTACAGCAAGACGAAGAGCTGGCGCGTGGTTCGGGTGGTCCAGAAGGCCGTGCAGGCGTAAGTTTCGATACGAGATGCGGATACTATGATTCAAAACGAAACCATGTTGGAGATCGCCGACAACTCCGGCGTCAAGTCGGCGCAGTGCATTCACGTCGTGGGCAAGACGAGCGGGCGCGGCCAGTTCACGCGAGGTACGGCCACCGTCGGCGATGTGGTGTGCGTGGCGATCAAGAAGTCGCTGCCGACTTGCCAGTTGGACGACAAGAAGGTTCACAAGTGCGTGATCATCCGCACGAAGACGGCGGTCAAGCGCCCGGACGGGAGCTACGTGAAGTTCGACAGCAACGCGGCCGTGATGATCGACGGCGAGGGCAACCCGATCGGGACGCGTATTTTCGGCGCGGTTGCCCGCGAGCTGCGTGAGAAGAACTATATGAAGATCATCTCCCTGGCCGGCGAGGTTGTCTGAGAACGGTCGCGGGAGACGGTGGACTTCAGTTGGATACGAAGAGGCAGATACATGGCCGTACATGTGAAAAAGGGTGACACGGTCGAGATCATCGCCGGGGACCACAAAGGCAACACGGGCAAGGTGCTTCATGTGTACCCGGACGACCACATGGTGTTGATCCAGGGGCAGAACCTGGCGAAGAAGCACGTCCGTCCTTCGCGGCGGAATCCGCAGGGCGGGCGCATCAGCGTGGAAAGGCCGATCCACATCAGCAATGTGCTGCCGGTGAATCCGAAGACGTCGAAGGGCAGCCGGGTGCGTTACCCGGTGGCGGCGGACGGCAGCAAGAAGCGGGTGACCGCGGACGGCACGGAGATCGGGGTCATCAAGAAGGCGAAAAAGTAGCGGTCGCCGGGGGCCTGTGTTTTGGGGCGATCCCGAGCTGTGAGAACTGAGCAGAAGAGATTATGGCGCGTTTGAAAGACCTGTACAAAGCGAAGATCGTTCCCCAGCTCCGCAAGGAGTTCGGGTACTCGAGCGTCATGGCGGTGCCGAAGCTGGAGAAGATCGTGCTCTCGATGGGCATCGGCAGGGCCACGCAGGACAAGAAGTACATCGAACTGGCGAAGAAGGACCTGACCACGATCAGCGGGCAGTTGCCGGCGGTGTGCAAGGCGAGGAAGAGCGTGTCGAACTTCAAGGTCCGCCAGGGTCAGGAGACCGGGCTGAAGGTGACGCTCCGGGGCGCGCGGATGTACGAGTTCCTCGACCGTCTGATCAATCTGGCGGTGCCGCGAATCCGCGACTTCCGCGGGCTGGACCCGAACAGCTTCGACGGGCGGGGCAACTACTCGATGGGCGTGGGGGAACAGAGCGTCTTCCCCGAGATCAATCCGGCCAAGGTCGAGTTCCAGCAGGGTATGAATATCACGGTGGCCACGTCGGCCCGGACGGACGAAGAGGCGCGGCGACTGCTGTCTCTGTTCGGCATGCCCTTCCGAGGCCAGGCCACGAGCAAGGCGATCGAGTAACCGCGGCGGGTGTCCGCGTAGTGGAGTGCGTCGATGTCAACGAAGGCGTTAGAGTTCAAGGTCAAACAGAAGCCGAAGTTCCGCGTCCGAGGGTATACCCGCTGCGAGTTGTGCGGGCGATCTCACGCCGTGTATCGGAAGTTCAAGGTCTGCCGCATTTGCTTCAGGAAACTGGCGAATGAAGGCAAGATTCCGGGCGTGAAGAAGGCAAGCTGGTAATCTCGGGGCGGCGAACGAGCCGGAACGTGCAGGATAGGATACTATGAGTTGGAGCGACCCAATAGCTGACATGCTCACGCGAATTCGCAATGCGACCCGCACGGGAAAGCCCACGGTCGATGTGAAGGCGTCCAAAGTATGTCAAGGCATTGCGGACGTCCTCCAGAGGGAAGGTTACCTCATGGGGTACGACCGCATCGATGACGGCAAGCAGGGTTTTCTGCGGATCGCGCTGAAGTATGATCCGGACGGGGTGCCGGTGATTACGGAGATCAAGCGGATCAGCAAGCCAGGGTGCCGCAGGTACTCCTCCGTGGATGATCTCCCGGTTGTTCTGGGGGGGATGGGAATCACCGTCGTGTCCACGAGCAAAGGAATAATCAGCGATCGCAGTTGCCGCGAGAACAAAGTCGGCGGCGAGGTTCTTTGCACGGTATACTAAATGAGTCGAATAGGCAATAAACCTGTTGATGTGCCCAAAGGGGTGAAGGTCGAGCACGCGAAGGGGGTCGTGAAGGTGACGGGCCCGCTCGGGTCGGCGCAGATCGCCTACGATCCGTGCTTGACGGTGAACGTGGACGAAGCGGCCCGCAGGATCACGGTCGCGAACCCGCAGCCGGAGGTTCGTCGGAACAAGGAGCTCCACGGCACCACGCGAGCGCTGATCGCCAACATGATGGTCGGTGTGACCGGCGGCTACGAGAAGAAGATGGAGATCTACGGAACCGGGTACAGCGTGAAGGAGCAGGGCGGCAAGCTGGTCCTCACCGTCGGTTTCGCCCACTCCGTCGAGCTGCCGATTCCGAAGGGCGTGAAAGTGGGGATCGAGGTGGCGGCCACGCGAGGCAACGAAGTCCCCGCGAAGTTCAGCGTGTCCGGGATTGACAAGTGTCTGGTGGCGCAGTTTGCCGTGGACATCCGGAGAGTCAAGCCACCCGAGCCGTACAAGGGCAAAGGCATTCGGTACGCCGACGAGCAGATCCGGCGCAAGGTCGGCAAGGCGTTCGCTTCCGGTGGGGCCTAAGAGACAGTTTCGCGAAGGACGCCCGTGTGGATGGGCGTGAATTGAAACGGCTGATATGAAGACTGAACAACACAAAAAGGCGGCGCTTCGGCGCAGACGTCACGTGCGGAAGAAGGTTAGCGGGACGCCCGACAGGCCGCGCCTGTCGGTGTTCCGGTCGAACCGCAACATCTACGCGCAACTGATCGATGACACGGCGGGCGTCACCCTGGTGGCGGCCAGCACGCAGGTCAAGGGCGTGCGCGGGCAGTCGCCCTCGGGAAGCAACCGCAAGGCGGCCGAGGCCGTCGGCGAGGCGCTGGCCAAGAAGGCGCTCGATGTCGGAATCAAGAACGTGTGTTTCGATCGAGGCCCGTACAAGTATCACGGGCGGGTTAAGTCACTTGCCGATGCGGCAAGAAAAGCAGGTCTGGCCTTCTAACGAAGGCCCCTTGAAACTGGGAGACGGACTTTGGCAGCAGAACCAGTCAGGACACCTGATTACGAAGAGAAGCCGTTCGAAGATACGGTGGTCAAAATCTATCGGTGTGCAAAAGTCGTGAAAGGCGGTCGCCGGTTCAGCTTCGCGGCCCTCGTGGTCGTGGGGGATCGGGCCGGATGCGTCGGCATCGGCTACGGGAAGGCCAATGAAGTGCCCAACGCCGTCGAGAAGGGGATCAAGGACGCCAAAAAGACGATGTACAGGATCCCCCTGGTCGGCAGCACGATTCCGCACCAGGTGATCGGCAAGTACAGGGCTACGCGGATCATTCTGGCGCCGGCCAGTCCCGGTACGGGCGTCATCGCCGGGTCCAGCTCCCGCGCGGTACTGGAGTACGCGGGCATCCGCGACGCGCTGACCAAGGTCTACGGCAGTACCTCCGCCAAGAACGTCGTCAAGGCGACGATCAATGGTTTGTTGAAACTCCGAAGCAAAGAAACGGTCCAGGCTCTACGAGGCGTTGCACTTTCGTAATCGCAACCATGGCCAAGTGGGTGATCTGAATGTTAAGTCACGAAATTACTTCCGTTGTAGGCAAACACAAAGCACAGAAGCGCGTCGGGCGCGGGCGGGGCTCGGGTCTGGGCAAGACCGCCGGTCGGGGCAGCAAAGGCGCCATGTGCCGGTCCGGCGCCAAGCGCTTCTCCCTTTACCAGGGCGGGCAAATCCCGCTGTTTCGGCACTTGCCGAAGCGAGGGTTCAACAACAAGAACTTCGCTACGCGATTCGAGATTGTGAACGTGTCCGAGTTGGAGCGGTTTGCCGATGGGATGCAGGTGGGCATCGAGCAACTGCTTCAGGCGGGTTTGGTCGGGGGCTGCGCCAGCAAGGTGAAGATCCTCGGCGACGGGTCGCTGACGAAGAAGCTCCAGGTGGCCGCTCACAGGTTCAGCAAGAGCGCGGAGCAGAAGATCCTCGATTGCGGCGGCACCGCGACGAAGATCGCGTCGGAAGTGAAACCGATCAAACGTAAGCAGAAGCAGCATGGCTAGGAATCTCGTCGTCGTGCGTGAGACGGACCGACCGTGCGGCGCGTGGAGAGCGACCCAGTGATTGGAACAGTTGTCAATATCTTCCGGATCCAGGACCTGCGGAACAAGATCCTGTTTACCGTGGCGTTGCTGGCGATCTATCGGATCGGGTTTCACATCCCGATCCCGGGGTTCGATCAGGCGAAGGTTGCCGCTCTGGCGGACAGCAGGGGCACCGACACGCCCCTGGGTCGGGCTGCGGAGTATCTGCAGATTTTTACCGGCGGCACCTTGAGCCAGAGCAGTCTGTTCGGGCTGGGGATCATGCCGTACATCACGGCGTCCATCATCCTCATGCTGCTCGGAGAAGTGATTCCCTCCCTCAAGAAACTCCGGCAGGAGGGCCAGACCGGCTATAAGAAGATCCAGGAGTACACTCGCTACCTGACCGTGCTGATCTGTGTGGTTCAGGCCGTGATGTATATGCAGATGCTGATGCGCGGCGAGCAGTTGATCTACGCCGGCATGGAGAAGAGTGCGATCTTCCTGGGCGTGATTGCGATGACGGCCGGCACGATCTTTCTCATGTGGCTCGGCGAGCAGATCGACGAGTACGGCATCGGCAACGGGATCAGCTTGATCATCATGGCCGGCATCATTGCCCGAATGCCCTGGGCGATGTACCAACTGTTCACGCAGATGAGCTTCAAGGTCGGCGCCGAAGCCGGGAGCATCGGTCCTGCGAAAGTGCTGTTCCTGGGTGTTGCGTTCGTCTTCGTCGTCGCAGGGGCCATTCTCATCACGCAGGCCCAGCGTCGGATCCCGATCCAGCAGGCCAAGCAGATGCGCGGGCGGCGCATGTACGGCGGCGCCCGGCACTATCTGCCGCTGCGGGTCAATCACGGCGGCGTCATGCCGATCATCTTCGCCTCCAGCTTCATGATGTTTCCTCCGATTCTCATCGAGTACATTGCGAACGTGTTCCCGCAGTCGGGGGTTCTGGCCCGGATCCGGGCGGCCATGGACCCGGGGGCCTACACGTACAACGTGCTGTATATGCTGCTGATCTTCGTATTCGCCTACTTCTGGGTGACTGTGCAGTTCCAGCCGCGGGAGATGGCGAAGAACCTCCGGGACTCCGGCAGTTTCATTCCGGGTCTTCGTCCGGGTCGCAGGACCGCGGAGTATCTCGAGACCGTCATGACGCGGATCACGTACTATGGGGCCTCGTTCCTGGCCGCCATTTCGATCATTCCGATGGTGGTCTCCTACGGCCTCGGAATCGACTGGCGGGTCACGACCTTCCTCGGCGGCACCGGATTGCTGATCGTCGTAAGCGTCTCGCTGGATCTCGTGCAGAAGATCGAGGCGAACCTCCTGATGCGAAGTTATGAAGGGTTCACGTCGTCCGGCAGAATCAAGGGGGCCTACGCATGAGAGTCATTCTCCTGGGCGCGCCGGGCGCTGGAAAAGGAACGCACTGCAAGAAGGTCGCCGAACGCTACGGGATCATGCACCTGTCGAGCGGAGACATCCTCCGGCGGGAACGCGCCGACGGCACCGAACTGGGGAAGAAGGCGCAGAGCTACATGGACGCCGGAGCGCTGGTGCCCGACGACCTGATCGTTGAAATGATGACGCGGGCGGTGCAGAAGGCGCCGGCCGGATATGTGCTCGACGGATTCCCTCGCACGGTGAACCAGGGCGAAGTCCTGGACCGATCCCTTGCGTCGCAGGGCGGCGGGATCGACATGGTGATCAACCTCCAGGTCAATGACCGGGTGGTGGTCGAGCGAATCACGGGTCGGCGGAGCTGTCCGCAGTGTGGGGCGGTCTACCACGTGAAGAACATGCCGCCGAAGAAGGACGGAGTCTGCGACAAAGATGGGACCCGCCTCGTTCAGCGGCCGGACGATACCGAAGAGGTCGTGCGGAATCGACTGGAAACATACTACCGCCAGACCGAGCCGGTCGTGGAGTACTACAAGTCCTCGCGGACGGTCCACGACATCGACGGCAATGGCGACCCGGATGTCGTGGCCAAAGTGATCTTCCAGAAGCTGGATCAGCTTGCAGGAAAGAAGAAGTAATGGATTTGCCGGCGGGATGGCCGGTGGCCGCCCGAACATGAAGTCGTAGAATGGCTATAACGCTTCGCAGCCGAAGAGAGATCGAGTTGATGCGTCAGGCGGGAGTCGTTGTAGCCGACGTTCTTTCAGAACTACAGAGAATCGCGGCGCCGGGTGTGACGACGGCCGATTTGGACGGCGTTGCACTGCGGATGGCGGCCGACGCGGGCGCCGAGGCCCTCTTCAAAGGGGTCCGCAGCCCGCACGCCCGACGGCCCTTTCCCGGGGCCATTTGTGCGTCCGTCAACGACGAGGTGGTGCATGGTATCCCGTCGGATAAGACGACCCTGAAGGCCGGCGACATCTTGAGTATTGACTTCGGGGTGCGTCTGAACGGATACTGTGGGGACGCCGCGGTGACGGTCCCGATCGGCGGGATCTCCGACGGGAATCGCCGCCTGGTCGAGGTGACCCGGGAGGTGCTCGGGATCGCGATCTCGACGGTGCGACCGGGTCTCCGCTGGAGCCAGATCGCCGCCAAGATGCAGGATCGAGCCGAGTCCGCCGGCTTCTCGGTGGTCCGGGATTTTGTCGGGCACGGCATCGGCTCCCGGATGCACGAGGACCCGAAGGTCCCGAACTTCGTCAGTGATGAACTGCTGGCGGATGACATCCTGCTGACCGAGGGGATGGTGATCGCGGTCGAGCCGATGATCAACGCAGGCGGATATGCCGTCCGAACCCTGGGCAACGGGTGGACGGTGGTGACGAAAGATGGTAAGTGTTCCGCTCATTTTGAGCATACCCTGGCCGTCGTGAAAGGTGGCTGTGAGGTTCTGACCAGAGAACGGTAGTGTTCATGGCGAAAAAAGACGCAATCAGGTTGCAGGCCAAGGTGGTGGAAGCCCTGCCGAACGCCATGTTCCGGGTGGAGCTGGAGAACGGACACAAGGTCCTTGCGCACGTCTCCGGCAAGATGCGCATGAACTTCATCCGCATTCTTCCCGGGGATGCGGTCACGGTGGAGATGTCGCCGTATGACCTGACCCGGGGGCGGATTGTGCTGCGTCACTGAATTCGGCCCTCGCCGCACGCCTTAGCGCCGGCGGGGCCCTTGAGTGCATGGAATCGACTATGAAGGTAAGAAGCTCAGTCAAACGAATCTGTGAGAACTGCAAGGTCGTTCGCCGCAAGGGCGTCGTGCGGATCATCTGCTCGAACCCCCGGCACAAGCAGCGTCAGGGGTGATGGCGCGTGCCTGAGCGACGAACGAATCGGGTGCCCCTGGTTACAGAGAGGACAGTAGGATTATGCCGCGTATAGTGGGTGTCGATATTCCGGACAACAAGACGATCTGGATCTCGCTGACGTACATTCCGGGGATCGGCCGGCACACGTCGGAGCTGATTCTCAAGGAAGCCCAGATCGAACCGATGACGAAGGCCGGCAAGCTCAGCGAGGATGAGCTCAGCCGGATCACGCAGATCGTCGACCGCAACTACGTCGTCGGCGGTCAGTTGCGAAGGCAGGTCGCGCAGAACATCGCCCGGCTTCGCGACATCGCGTGCTACCGCGGGATTCGGCACCGACGAGGGTTGCCCGTTCGCGGACAGCATACGCAGAGCAACGCGCGCACCCGTAAGGGCCCGCGCAAGACGGTGGCCGGCAAGAAGGGCGTGAAGGAAGCGCGAGGGTAATCCTCGCGAAGCAATGCTCGAGGAACGGGTATCGTTCGTCTGGAAGACGGGGAACACCAGAGCACGAGGACAACGAGAAGGCAAATGGCTAAGAGTGCAAAACGAAAAATCAGAAAGAATGTGGTTCGAGCGATCGTCCACATCAAGGCGTCGTTCAACAACACGTTGATCACGATCACGGACATGGACGGCGCGGCGATCTGTTCCAGCTCGGCGGGTTGCGTGGGCTTCAAGGGATCCCGCAAGAGCACGCCGTTTGCCGCGCAACAGGCGGCGCAGAGCTGTGCGAACGTCGCCATGCGAAACGGCGTGCGGGAGGTCGAGATCCGCGTCAAGGGCCCCGGCGCCGGGCGGGAGTCCGCGATCTCCGCGCTGCAAGGGGCAGGGCTGCGGATCGCCTCGATCGAGGACGTGACGCCGTTGCCGCACAACGGCTGTCGGCCGCCGAAACGTAGACGTGTATAGGACTCCGGGAAGGTCACAGGAGATCGATTAGTATGGGACGTTATGTAGGTCCATCCTGCAGGATTTGCCGCCGCGAGGGAATGAAGCTGTTCCTGAAGGGCGCGAAATGTGAAACGGCCAAGTGCCAGGTCGAGAGGAGACAGCGGAGTCTGGCTCCGGGCATGCACGGCTGGCGCAAGGGGCGTCTGAGCGAATACGGCGTCCGGTTGCGCGAGAAACAGAAGATCAAGAGGTACTACGGAGTCTATGAGCAGCAGTTCATGCGGTTCTACCGTGAAGCGGCCCGTCTGCCGGGCAACACGGGCGAGAACCTGCTGCAACTGCTCGAACGGCGCCTGGACAACGTGGTCTACAAGCTGAATTTTGCCGCCTCGCGCAAGGCGGCGCGGCAGCTTATCACGCACGGTCACATCCGCATCAACGGACGCAAGGTCGATGTCGCCGACTACGTCACGAAGATCGGCGACAAGATCACGATCAAGGACGCAGAGAAGAGTCTCAAGCGGGTCAAACAGCAGCTCGAGAGCAACCCGAATTTCACCACACAGGGCTGGCTGCAATTGGATCGTGAGAAGCCGGCGGCGACGGTGGTCGCGCTGCCCACAAGGCCGGACATCCAGATTCCCGTGGAAGAGCAGTTGGTGGTGGAGTTCTGTTCGAGGTGACGGTGAGCGTGGGAATCGTAATGCGGAATCAGAGCATGGAAATGGTGGGTGGGCAGTCCGTGTTCGGCTGTGCGCTTAGGGATGGTAGTTCAGATCGGAGGCCTGTATGCGAGTGACGTGGCGCGGTTTAGAGTTGCCGACTCGTGTGGAAAGAGACGCTGGGGTATCGACGGACAGATACGGCCGGTTCTACATTGAGCCGTTCGAGCGGGGTTTCGGCACGACCGTCGGCAACAGCCTGCGACGGGTGCTGCTCTCCTCGCTGGAAGGCAGCGCGGTTACGTCGATCAAGATCGCGGGCGTGGACCACGAGTTCACATCGATTCGGGGCGTGATGGAAGACACGACGGACATCGTCCTGAACGTCAAGAGTCTGGTCATTCGTCTGCAGGGGCCGGGTCCCAAGACGATGAAGGTCTCGGTCCACAAGGCCGGCCCGGTGACGGCTGCGCAAATCGTCGCCGATCCTGCGATTGAGGTCATCAACAAGGACGTCGTCCTGGCGACGCTGACGGAAGACGTGAGTTTCGAGATGGAGATGGTGGTGGACGCCGGACGGGGATACGTGCCGGTTTCGGACCGCATCGCGGACTCCGATCGCTTCGAGCAGGAAATCGGGCGGATCCACCTGGACGCGGTGTACTCTCCGGTGACTCGCGTTCGTTACACGACCGAGAACACCCGCGTCGGCCAGCGCACGAACTATGACAAGCTGGTCCTGGAGATCTGGACCAACGGGACGATCACGCCGGAAATGGCGCTGGTCGAAGCCGCCAAGATCCTCCGCAAGCACATCAATCCGTTCGTGCAATACTTCGAGCTCGGGGAAGAAACGGTTGCAGGCGAGCTGCCGGTGGAAGTGCCGGAGAAGCAGATCGACCAGGAGCTCGAGGCGAAGCTCAATACGCCGATCCAGGAGCTGGAACTGTCCGTGCGGGCCAGCAACTGCCTGGAATCCGTGAAAGTCGAGACCGTTCGTCAGTTGGTGCAGATGACGGATGCGGACTTGCTGAAGATCCGCAGCTTCGGAAAGACGTCGCTGCGTGAAATCAAGCGGAAGCTCGCGGACATCGGGCTCTCGCTGGGAATGAAGGATGTTGCCGGATCGGCCGAAGGGTAAGGGCCCTCATCAGGGTCTGCCCGCCGGGGACCCCGAAGAGATTTGGGAATCTGGGATAATAGAGGTAATCTGAGATATGCGTCACAGAATTGCAGGACGCCAGTTGAGCAGGAACACCGCTCACCGTAGGTCGCTACGCCGGAACATGGCACAGTCTCTTATCGAGCATGAGACGATTTCGACGACCATCCAGAAGGCGAAAGAGGTCAAGCCGTTCGTCGAGAAGCTCATCACCCTGGCCAAGAAGGGAAAGCTTCAGCATCGTCGCCATGCCATCTCGCTGCTTGGCAACCGCAGCATCGTGGCTTTCGAAGAGGGCGAGCCCGTGAAGAAGGGGACCGTGGTGGGCAAGCTCTTCAGTGAACTGGGCCCGCGATACCTGGACCGGGCCGGCGGGTACACGCGGATTATCCGCCTCGCACAGAGACGGTTGGGCGACAACGGCGAACTCGTGCTGCTCAAGCTGTTGGGCGCGGATGAACCGGTCAAGCGGGAACGCCGAGGCGCATCGAAGAAGCGGGCCCGCAAGAAGGCGAAGGCCACCGGCCAGGCTCCTGCCGCGGCGGAGGCCCTGCCTGCCGAGGCGCCTGCAGCGCCCGAGGCCGGCGCGGAACCGGCCACCCCGCAGGACAAGCAGTAGAAACGAATCTTTTCGATGCGGCCGCTCGACACGGGTCGGGCGGCTGAGATGTGACGACCTCATGGACGGCTGTGTCTTCTGTAAGATGGTCGCGGGAGAGATCCCGGTTACGAAGGTGTACGAGGATGAAGCGGTCCTCGCGTTCCTCGACATCGGGCCCATCAGCGACGGCCACACGCTGGTTATTCCCAAGCAGCATTGCACCATGCTCCACGAGTGCGAGGCGGGCATTCTGTCCGCGGTGGCGGCTCGGCTCGGCAAGATCGCAGGGGCGGTCGCGGCCGCGATGGGGGCCGAGGGGTACAACGTCCTGGTGAACAACGGCTCCGCCGCCGGGCAAGTCGTGAATCATCTGCACTTGCACATCATCCCGCGAAAGGCCGGCGACAGGGTCCTTACCGGCTGGCCGTCCTACAAGTACAAGAAGGGGCAGATCGAGGAGATCGCCGCGAGGATTCGCGCGAGTCTGTAGTCTGTGAACTGCTCCGGCCCACCGTATTCCTACCTCTTGACGATGAAACAAAGGTCATAGGGTTCTCCCTTGGCGACGTCGTCCCTTTCTTTTCCGCCGTTGTCCTTGCCATCGTCCGTGACGCTGTAGAGGAGATAGCCGGGTTCCGTGCGACGGTAGCGGATGGGCTGGCCGTCGAAGGGGTCGATAGGGATCTGCTCCAGGTACTTCGGCACGAGGTCCGCCAGTTGTCCCGGGATGCTCCCCGTCGCAAGACGATACCGCTCGATGGCCAGAGCGGTGCGGGCCAGGTCCAGGTGGGCACGCCCTCGCGAGTCGAGCTGCGAGATTCGCAATGTCGCCGGGGCAAGTTGCTTGACCATGAAGTGCAGCCACGAGAGTCTGTTCACATCCGCTTCGATCTGGCGGAATCGTTTCTCTCTTGCCTGGGGTTCGAGAGTCGCGGCCTCGATGCTGGCGCCCATGTAGTCCAGCATGTCGATGATCCCGCGCGAGCGAATGCCGGGCAGCTTCAAGGGGGTGGTCCCTGGTCCCGGCCCTCCCATTCCCATCAGCGAAGGGTTCTGGATCATATCGATGGCCGCACACCGCTCGGTGATCAGGGCATGGGCGAGATCTGTTCTCGTTCCCGTTATGACCAGAGCATCGTCGAGATCCCTCAACTGCGAATCGGAGAAGGTGGTCAGGTTCAAGGCGTGCTCCAGACCGGTGATGGCCACTCCGGTACAGGCCGTGTGGATCAGATAGGATATCAACGTGGGTTCCTTCTGCATGGAATCGCCGGCACGCAGCGCGTCCTTGACGCAGGTTGCCACGGCGTCGGCGTCCCCCTTGCCGGCGTGGTGGAAGATCGCCAGCTTCAGCAACAGCACGCACGATCGCAGCTTGCTGAGGTGGGGACATCCCTGGTGGTAGTCGTAGTCGTAGCGGCAGTTCTCGATGTCCGCCGCGTCGTGCAGCAGCGCAAGACACTTCTCGTTGGCCGCCAGGTAGTCCGCGACGGCCTTGGCCATCGGCTCCGACAGAGCGGCCCCTCGCGCGACAGTCGTCGCTTTCTGGCCCACCCAAGGCAGGTTCACATCCGCCGCCGGCGCCACGTAGGCCGCGAAGGCGCTCTCGTAGACCGGCGCCGCGTTGTCCATCCCCATGGGCAGCTTGTTCTGCAGGGCATACTCCGCCAGGCTCGTCGGGTACCCCGCCGCACGCAGGGCCTCCAGACGCCGGGTGGCGCCGCTGCTGACCAGCCCCACGTGTACGATGGCGCCCACCAGGAGCAGGGCGAGCGCCCCCAGAATCACGTGGCGAGCCTTGAGTCTGAACCGCCTGTCTCCCGCGCCGCCGTCACTATCGTGATGCATCTCTGGTCCTTTCGCTGCTGCTGACATCTCTGCACAACCACCCCCGCCAGGACAACGAAACCATCATACCAAAATGGGCCGGGGGACGGAAGACTCGCTTTGCAGGCTGGGCGAGCACGGGTGCATGACCGCCGTTGCGCCCTCAGAGGAAGCGACGAGGCACGGGAATGACAATCCAGCGTCACCCTGAACTCCCATCGTATGTCTGCGAGTACGGTCATTCACCGTGCAATCGCGCCTTTTGTGCTATCGTGCGACATTGAAGCACCAGGTGCAGGAGTCACCGGCGATGGCCTCGTTGTCGTTGCTCTGGCTGTCTGTCACGACGCTGTAGAGAATGTAGCCTCGGTCCGCACGGCGATAGCAAATCGGGCGGCCGTCGAACGGGGCGGTCGGGACGTTCTCCATGTGGCGGGGGACGAGTTGCTCCAAGCGTTCCGGCACGTTGCCCATCGATATGCGGTATCGCTCGACGGCCATCGCTGTCCTCGCCCAACTCAGGCGAGTGCGGAACCGCAGATCGGCCGGGATGAGCGGCGTGGTCCACCGCGTCACGTCCTTGATTGTCATGTGCGTGAACGACAGACGATCCACGTCCTTCGCCATCTCCTGGAACTTCGCCAGCCGTGGTGTGCCGGGAAGCTTGGACGCCTCGATTGAACGATCGATGTAATCGAGGCAGTCGATCAGGCCCATCCGCTGCACGCACGGCAGTCTGATGAGCACCTTGTGCAACAAAGAAGAATCGTCCGGAGGGAGGATCTTGTGAGTCTCGATCAGGAAGCTCCGCTCACCGACCAGAGCCTCTTCCAGATCGAGCGAGTGGTCCACTGCCGCGAGCCGCGCATCCATGTCTCCCAGTTGTCCGTCCGTGTAGTCCGTCACGCTCAGAGTTCGCTCCAATGCCTCGATGGCGACGGCATGGAGGTTCATTCGAACCAGATGGGTGACCAGCACGGGCGCCCTGCGGAGGGAATCGGCCAGACACATGCCGTCCCGGATCGACAGCAGGGCGGCATCGGCGTCCCCGCGGTATGCCTGAAATACTGCGTTCAGTCTGAGCAGGAACGCGGAGGATCTCAAGCCTCGGGGATTCGGCACCAGCTCTGCGAGGTCCCGCTCGTACCAGCAATCGGCGACGTCGCCTGCTTCGTGGAGCAGCGAAAGGCATTCCCTGTTCATCGCGAGATACTGCGAGATTGCCGCGGCTATTTCATCGGGCAATGGGGCTCCCCTCTCGGGCAATGCATCTCTCGCGAAGAGCGGGATGTCTGTCTGCTCCGCCAGTGTGACGAATGCCGCGAACGCCCGCTGGTACAAGTCAGCGGCATTCTGAGCCGTCTCGGGCAATCTGTTCCGCTTGTCCAGCTCGGCCATACTCGTTGGGTGACCCGCCACACGCAAAGCCTCCAACCGTTGCTGTACAGTCGCCTTGGATGCCATCATGCAAGAACCTCCCGAGTCATGTGCTCCGCCATCAATAATCCCTCATCAATTCCGCCGAGTTCCCCTACCCGGCGGCGAGGTTTTCGGGTAGGATAGTGGCCCTGTGGGTCTGTAGCGTGGAGTCCTGCGTCTTGCGGGACTCGACACAAGAGAATGCAGCGGCAATTGAGCTTGGATTTGGGCAAGGAGCACGTCATCATGGCACAAGCGGATATCGGATTGATCGGCCTGGCGGTCATGGGCGAGAATCTCATTCTGAACATGGAGAGCAAAGGCTTCACGGTCGCCTGCTACAATCGCACCGTCTCGAAGGTGGACGATTTCACCAATGGCAGGGCCAAGGGCAAGAAGATCATTGGCTGTCACTCCATCCAGGACCTGGTGGCCGGTCTGAAGAGGCCCCGCAAGATCATGCTCATGGTCAAGGCGGGCAAGCCGGTGGACGAGTTCATCGAGCAGTTGCTCCCACACCTGGAGAACGGCGACATCGTTATCGACGGCGGCAACAGCAACTATCAGGACACGATCCGCCGGACCGCGCACGTTGAGAGCCAGGGCAAGCTCTACATCGGCACCGGCGTCTCCGGCGGCGAGGAGGGCGCCCTGCTGGGTCCCGCCATCATGCCGGGCGGCTCGCCCGCGGCCTGGGAGCACGTCAAGCCCATCTTCCAGAAGATCGCAGCCAAGGCCCCCGACGGCACCCCCTGCTGCGAGTGGATGGGCGAAAACGGCGCAGGTCACTTCGTCAAGATGGTCCACAACGGCATCGAGTACGGCGACATGCAGATGATCTGCGAGACCTACGACCTCATGAAGCAGGGCCTGGGCATGAGCAACCAGGAGATGCACGAGGTCTTTGCCGAGTGGAACAAGGAGGAACTGAATTCCTACCTGGTGGAGATCACCGCGGACATCCTGGGCGTCCGGAACGAGGAGGGCCGGCATGTGATCGACCTGATCCTCGACACCGCAGGCCAGAAGGGCACCGGCAAGTGGACGGTGATCGAGGCCCTGGACCTGGGCCAGCCGCTGACGCTGATCGCGGAGGCGGTCTTCGCCCGTTGCCTGTCGGCCCTGAAGGAGGAACGCGTCGCGGCGTCGAAGTCGCTGTCCGGCCCGAAGGCGGCCTTCCGCGGCAAGAAGGCCAACATGGTGAGCGACCTTCGCCTGGCCCTGTACGCATCGAAAATCGCCAGCTACGCCCAGGGCTTCATGCTCATGCGAGCCGCGGCGGCCGAGCACAAGTGGAATCTCAACTACGGGGCCATCGCTTCGATCTGGCGCGGCGGCTGTATCATTCGCTCCGCGTTCCTCGGGAAGATCAAAGAGGCGTTCGACGGACGGCCCGACCTGCCGAATCTGCTGCTCGACCCGTTCTTCAAAGAGGCGGTCACGAAGGCCAACGGCGCCTGGCGCCGCGTGGTGACGACCGCGATCAAGCTCGGCATTCCGTGTCCGACCGTCGGATCGGCCCTGTCGTTCTACGACGGTTACCGTCACGAGCGTCTGCCCGCCAACCTGCTCCAGGCCCAGCGCGACTACTTCGGCGCGCACACCTACGAGCGGGTGGACAAGCCGCGAGGCGAGTTCTTCCACACGAACTGGACCGGGCGGGGCGGCACGACCGCCGCGTCCACGTACGTCGTCTGACAAGCAGAACCCTTTTGCCGCAGAGGACGCAGAGGCAGTACAGAAGGTGAGAACGTGAGAGGGTGAGAAGGTGAGCAGAGAACAAGGCCGGACAATCCGACCTTCTGACCTCCTTAACTTCTGACCTTCTTCTCTGTGGTCTCTGTGCCCTCTGTGGCTAACCTTTCCGCAGACACTGGTCTGAGGGCGAACCCATGTACGACAGCCTTCGCGTGCGATCCGTGCAGACACCGATCATCCCGGTCGTCGGCGAATGGACCCGCGCCAATCCCGGCGACACCTTTGGCGTCCGGGACCGATGTCTCCTGCGGGTCGCCTGCGGCGCCCTGCGGAAGGACACCGCCGCCGAGGGCATCGGCCGGCTGGTCCGAGGCCTGCGAGAGATTCTCGCCACCTGAAGAGATGGAAAATGGAGGTTGAGCTATGCGAATCGTGCGAATCCTGCTCCTCTGGTGCCTGCTGGTCGCCGCGGCGGTCGCCGCTGTCGGCTGCAATACGATCGAGGGTCTGGGCGAGGACATCGAGCTGGCGGGCCAGGCCATCCAGGACGCCTGTCAGTGATCGGCGCCGACGGATGGCGACCACGCTGACAGACCCGCAGGGGGAAGTCATTCTGTTGACCGAGTTACCTCAGCCCGCGTGTTCGAGCTTGACCAACTCGATGATGCTGGCAGCGCCGAGCTTGGCCATGATGTTGCGCCGGTGCACGTGGATCGTCCGAGGCGACCGGCACAGCATCTTGCCGATCTGCTGACTCGTCAGGCCGTTCAGAACGTGATGCAGCACGACTCGCTCTGTCCGCGTCAAGTTGGCGTGGAGGCCGGCGCGTCTGTGGACTGTCTGTGTGTCAAGCGAGTCGATCGCCAAGAGCAATCGGGCCGCAGTCACCGGCATCTCGATGCAATCCGCCGCACCGCTTCGGATCGCTCGGACTGTCGTCGCAACGTCGCCCCTTCGCACAAGGACAAGCGCCGGGACCTCGGGACAGGCCCGCGCGACATCCGCGAGCAGATCGAGGGGGGCATCGCCGTCGCCGATGTGAAGGGCGGAGCAAAAGTGCGGCGGGTGGCGGACCAAAACTGCGGCACCCCGGCTCTATGTACCCCGTACGATCCGGGGTGTCAATTGTTTCCTATTCACTTT
>Ga0209200_1000393_pt1 | contig 49821 bp, 31 predicted proteins | sample AD_UKC033_MetaG_FD_184406 | JGI IMG/M metagenome (GOLD analysis project Ga0209200, IMG submission 184406) | Active sludge microbial communities of municipal wastewater-treating anaerobic digesters from USA - AD_UKC033_MetaG (SPAdes) (version 2) | ecosystem: Engineered > Bioreactor > Anaerobic >... | reverse complement strand
GCGGTGTTCCAGGCGGCCAACTCTACCCCGTCACGCTCGCCGCCTGGAACACCGCCGCCACCAATACCCAGGTCTGGAATGTCTACGTCCCCACCCCCGCCGAACAACAGATCGTCCTCACCGAGTACCTCGCCAACCCCTCCAGCGATCCCGCCGCTCCCCACTTCAACCCCCTCGGCCGCACCCCGGTCGAGGAACACCTCAACCCCGGCCAGCACGACGAATACCTCGAGTTCGCCAATCTCTCGACCGAACACGTCGATCTCCTCGGCTGGTCGATCGCCGACGGCGTCGGGGTGCGACACCGTTTCTATGACACCCTCGTGCTCGGTGCCGGCGGAGCCCTGATCGTCTACGGCGGCCCCCTCAACGGACTTCTCCCCAACCTCGACGTCCCTTCCATCCCGGCAAGCGAAAGCAGCGCCGGCCTCGCCCTCAATAACAACGGCGATACCCTCACCGTCCGCAATGCCGACGGCCATGTCGTTCTCCGTGTCGTGTATCCCGAATCCCAGGTCGCCCCCGACGGTTCCTATACCCGCTACCCCGATGCCAACGGGGATTTCCTCCCCCACCCATGTGTCTCGACGCTTCCGGTTTCGCCCGGCCACCAGTACGATGACCGCCCCTGGAGTGAACCGCCCGCGCTCGGACCAGGCCAGGTCAACAACTTGCGCATCGCCCTCACCGCCTCCGGCACGCCCCGAATCCTCTGGCAGGCTGAACCCAACCGCGTTTACTCCGTCTGGCAAGCCTCGCGCATCCAAGGACCCTTCAGCCGAATCGCCTCCTGCCTCGCTTCAGGCGAGTTCGACGACACCGCCAGCGCCGATGCCAACCGCTTCTATCGGGTGAGCACTCCGTAATGACCAAGTCCTGGGTCCGGTGGATCATCGCAGCGGCCGTGCTCGGCGCGGCCGCCTTCGTCCTCATCCGCCGCACCCCCGACACCGCCGCCGTCGCCAACCGGGCCTCCCAGGCCGTCGGCTTCCTCGGCGTCGAGTACGCCCTCGAATACCCCGATGGCAAACGCGCTTACTCCGCCAGCGCCGAAGGCACGGCCTTCCTCGTCGAACGCACCCCCCATCACGGCCTGCTCCTGACTTGCCGCCACGTCGCCGCCCCGTGGCTCGCCGATCCCAATCTCGCGGCCAAGATCCTCGAGCTCCAGGGCGAATCCGGCGACCTCCCCCGGTTGCGCTACCGCCACTTCCTCTGCTTCCACGGCGCACCCCACGCCTTCCGGCGTTTCCGCGACGAGATCGCTAACGGCGAGTTCAGCGACTACCTCCAGGGTCCGCACTGGTATCGCTCCGATGCCGCGGGCGGGCAACGGCTCGAAATCGCCGGTGTCGCCCGCCTCGATCCCACCGCACAACCCCACGGCGGAGCCAACCTCCCCGATGACGTCGCCGTCCTCCGCATCTTCCCGGCCCCGGCAATCACCCCGCTCGCCACAGCTCCCGACACCGCCGCCATTCAACCCACCACCCCCGTCCTCGGCCTCGGCTTCCCCTACGGCGCCGTCGCCACCGGCGTCGAACGACTCAGCGTCAGCGTCTCGCTCGGCCACGTCCGCCGCTGGCTCGATAACACCCTCGAAGTCCACCTCGGCCTCCACGAGGGCTGCTCCGGCGGACCCGTCCTCGACCGCCGCGGACGCGTCATCGGCCTCGCCGCCGCCGTTGCCAACGGCCATCAAGATGTCGTCGACACCGATACCACTGCCCCCCAGTCCGACCTCGGCCTCGTCCTCCCCATCGCCCGCACGCGCCCCCTCCTCGAGGCCGTCCGCAACGGCAGCAACACCTGGAACGGCTACGTCGATCCCCTGCTGCCAACCCGGCTAGAACGCCTCGGTCATGCCGCCTGCCGGGATCGCTTCGGCCAGGCTGCCCCCATCGCCGAGTCCCTCGCCCAGTTGCCCGCCGCCGAGTCCTTGACCACAGCCGCCCTCTTCTTCCACCACCAGCCCGCCCGCGCCGGCGCGCTCCTCGAACAAGCTTCACGCCTCGATCCCCTCGACGCCGAGACCGCTTTCTATCACGCCCTCTTCACCTGGCGCGCCCACCCCGGCACCCTCACCCCCGGCGCCCGACGCCTCCTCGCCGCCGATTGGCGTGCCGAACACGGCGAGGAGTTCTATGGACTCCTCCTCCGTATCCTCGCCGGTGCCCTCCCCCGTCACCCCGCCACGCTCACCCTCCACGAGGACGCCACCGAAAAAGCCCTGCTCTACACCGTGGTCGCCCTCCTCGAACCCCGCCCCGAGGCGGCTGAATCTCTCCTGCGTGAAGCCCTCCTCGCCGCCGCGGCCGCCGAGGCCCACCGTCCCGCAGTCCTCATCCGACGCGAACTCGATCGAATCCAGACCCAGCGCGCCCAGCGCCTCTCCGGCCGCGCCCTCGACTCCTACCGGACCGACCGACAACGCTTCAACCGCCGCGTCGCTCAGGCCCTCGACCAAGCCGATGGCAACATGGTCTCCCGCCTCATGGGCCTCCTCGTCGAACCCGGCGGCGAAGCCGCCGACCAGTTCCTTGCCCACGTCCGCGCCCGTGACCCGGAGAACCTCCGCAACCACCTCGTCGGCCTCGCCTTCCGCGCCGCCTTCGATGGCCGCTGGACCGATGCCCTCCGGTTTGCCGACCAGTACCTCGCCCTCCAGGGCGGTCGCGCCACTTCCGCCAACCGCCTCGGCATGGGCCTCTTCCGCGCTCAACTCCAGGTCCTCGCCCGCCGGCCCGGTTCAGGCCACACCCTCCGCGCTTACCTCGCCCAATGCCGCGACCCCTTCTACCGCCTCGTCGCCCAGGGCCTGCTCGATCAGGTCCCCATCACCCAACTCCGCGCCCAAGCCACCGATCCCCCGCGCCGCCTCGTTCTCTGTACCGCGCTCGCCCTCCACGCCGAAGCCACCGGCCGCACCCACGACGCCGTTCAACTCTGGCTCGAAGCCCTCGACACCCCGGATGCCCCGATGCTCGAACGCGAGCTCGCCCGCGAACGGCTCGGCCGGCTCAGGCCATAGCCGCGAGCGCGCCGTCGGAGCGGTCGATTCTGAACCTATCGCCCCGCCCAGAGAAAGCGGCAGGGGGCTGCCGCACTCCAAAAACTGGCGTCCGCGCCGACCGCCTTTCGTCCCGCGCGAGAGCGTCGTGGAATGGCAGGGACCAAACTTGACCTGTTGACCACACATTCCACAAGTCGAGGACTCTAGGGGCCACAACGCTGCTCGATCCAGCCCCACGGCAACTCGATCGCCGGCCGAAAGGCGGAGCTGCCGACATATCGCAGAAGACTCCGCCGGAACTGCCGCGCCGCAGGACGACGATCCAGGTCGCGGCTCAGATCATACCCGCACACCAACAGCGAGCCGCCAGCCACCTTCGCCTCAAAAACATGGGCCAGTAGCGTGCCAAAGTGAAAGTCCGGCACCGGCTGCACAATCGGGCGCAATCCACGAGGCGCGCCGTCGAGTTCGAAGGTGGTGGCTCCGGAACAGAGCTCGTGCCATTGCCAATCGCTCGACCCGTCGTTCGGAAATGCCGTCAATGCCGGATGCCGGGGATCGCACAGCACCCCCAGTGAGGAGAACCGGTTGCCCCACCACCCCGCAGACCAATAGACCGACTCGAACCCCGTCCGCGCGGTGTGAGCATTCGTCAAACCGTGCGCCAGCAGGAGCACCTTGCCACCGGCGCGGACCGCGCGCCGCGCGGCGTCGTCCCAGTTGCCCGTCACCAGCACACCGTCCGCGGTCGGCTCATCCCCGGCCTCCGGATACACCCAAAGGGTCCAGCGGTTCTCCACACCCGCGAACCGCACCGAGAGCGCCACCGCCGCCGGTTCGCGGACGCAGTCGAGCGCCGACCGGATGGCGCCCAGGTCCGAAACTCCGCCGGTCGGCACCTCTCGGACATCGAACTGGCCGCGGGCAATCTCCGCTCCGTGGTCGCGCCGCAACGACCACTCCACAAGCCCGGCCGCCAGCGGCCCCTCGCCATAGTGGGCGACTTCGAGGCGGGCATTGAACGTCTCGGCAGCCGTCCACACGAACTTCGGAAATCGGGCCAGCAACACGGTGGGCGCGTTCCAGAAGCGCACGTCCGCGGCCTGAACAACCCCCTTCGGCTCCCCAAGAGGATCGAGGATCCCCACCAGGGCTTCGCTCTGGCCCGTGAAATCGTTGAGCATCAGCAACTGGTATCCTGCATAGGCCCGCGTCCGCAGCATGGCTTCGTGCTCGGCTTTGTATTGCACGAACTGGAAACGCGCCGAAGCCCTCACGAAATCCCTGACCTGACTCTCAAGTCCGCGGCTCACCAGCAGCGCCCGGAACCGCTCGTAGTTCAGGGGCAGAAGCGGCCCGGTGAACTTCGGCAGGAGCGTGTCATAGTCCGGAAACACGGGCCGCTGCCCGGTCTCGTGCGCAATCACCGGAACCGGCGAGCTTGCCGCCGCGGACGCGAAGTCCCAGTCCGTATGCGCCGGGCCCACGCCCCGGGTGCCGGCACCGGTGTGATGCGTGAACCAGAAGTCGTCCGCAGCCAGGTGCTTGCGCGCTCCACAGCCGGTGTAGAGCCGCCTCGGGTCCAGCGCCTTCAGCTCTTCAACGGTCGCGTTGACCCAATCCCAATCCGTGCTCTGCATCCCAAACTCGTTCCCAATCGCACACAACAGAAACGAAGGGTGGTTGCCGTATGACTCGGACATGCGACGCAGCTCCGCGCGCAGGAATGCCGCCACCTGCGGGTCCCGGCCCATCCCCAACGGCCGCGTCACCGTCGCCGTGCCCCAGTCGTCCACCCAGGCGGGAGCCTCCGGCTGCAAATAGACACCCAGCCGGTCCGCGGCTTCAAACGCCGCCTCGGGCGGACACCACGTGTGAAACCGCACATGATTGAAGCCGTGTTCCTTCACGACGCCCATCACCCGCTCCCACTCGGCCACCGTCATCGGCGGATGACCGGTCCGCGGATAGACCGCACAATCGAGCGTGCCCCGCAAGAACACCCGACGGCCATTCACCCGGATCTCCCGGCCATCCCGCTCCACATGCCGGAAGCCGAACGTCACCGCCGCCTCGTCCCGAACCACACCCCGGCGTTCAAGGGTAACCCGCACCCGATGGCGAACGGGCTGAAACTCGTCCCACGCCGCCGCGGGTTCCGCCAGACGAAGCACCAGCTCATTCGTGCTCAGACCAGGCGGGCTCGTCAAATCCAGCGCGGCCTCGGCCAGCACCCGATCCGCTTCGTCCGGCGTCAGCCGTCCTTTCACCCGGCAGGACACCGGGCTTGATTCCGCATTCGCCAGGCGCACGACGAGACGCACGGACCGCCGATCCGACGCCGGAAACACCGCAACGGAGCCCACGGCAATCTCCCGCGCCGCCTCGAGCGTGATCGCCCCGATCATGCCGTTCCAGCGCGTCTGGGTCTCGGGGCCATAAGCATGCGTCACGGTCGAGAGATTGTGGATCATCCGGTTGTCCACACGGACGGTCAGCCGGTGCCGTCCGGGTGCAAGGCCACCAAGCTCGTGCCGATGCTCCGCCACAAGACTGTCGCATTCCCCCGCCCACCGGCCGTCAACCCACACGTCGGTCTTCCAGAGAACGCGCTCGAGACGCAGCGCAAGGCGCTGCTCCTTCCAGGCCTCGGGAATGTCGATCTCCCGTTCGTACCAGGCAGGCCCCACGAAGAGATGCCGCCGCACCAGGTACCCGTGCTCATCGGCACGCCCGGGTTCCTTCACGCCCGGAAATCGGGTGGTCACGGGGAAAGGCGCCGCATGCGCCATGGTGTTCGTGTCGAGAGCGAAACCAAAACCTGCGCGGTCCGTGGTGTTAGGCAGCGTGATCCGATCGCCGCCCGCCAGCGGCGCCGCCGGCCAACCCGCCGCGACGCCCCGGTCCTCCGCATCCAACCGCAGGCGCCATGGCCCGGCCAGATCCAGCGTCTCCCCCGCCACGCCCGCCGCCATGAACACCGTCAGACACAAGCCGACCCCGATGCGCCGTTTCATGGCGGTATCTTCCGCAATGCGCAACCGCACCGCAACCTCTAGCGAGGCGCGCCTCAGACCGATGCAGCAGCATGGCCCGACCTTGCCGCCGGGATCACATCACGGTGTTGCCGCGGCACGCGGACTCTGCAAAGGTGACGCGATGCTGCGCCGGACCTTCTGTCACCTGCCCGGAGTCGGCCTCAAAGCAGAGCAGCAGCTCTGGGCCGCGGGGATCGACTCGTGGGGTGCTCTTGCACAGGCCGACGCGACCCTCGGCGCGCGCCGGCGGGAACGTCTTCTCCAGCACCTCGAAGAATCCCAGCGCCAACTCGACCTCCAGAACGCGGCGTTCTTCGCCGGGTCTCTCCCCTCCCAGGAGCATTGGCGGCTCTACTCCGAATTCCGCGAATCGGTCGCCTACGTGGACATCGAAACCACCGGACTGGGCGGCCCCGGGGATTACATCACCACCATCGCCCTCTACGACGGCCGCACCATTCGCCACTATGTCCAGGGCCAAAACCTCGCCGAGTTCGCCCGCGATATCCGGGACTACCGGCTCCTCGTCACCTACAACGGCAAGTGCTTCGATCTGCCAATCCTCCGAGGCTCGCTCGGCATCCCTCTCGACCAGGCGCACATCGACCTCCGTTATGTGCTCTCGAGCCTGGGCTACACGGGCGGACTCAAGGGATGCGAACGACAGTTGGGCTTGGATCGCGGGGATCTGGCCGATGTGGACGGCTTCTTCGCCGTGCTCTTGTGGCGGGATTACCACCACCACCGCAACCCTCACGCGCTCGAAACCCTCCTCGCCTATAACATCCGGGATGTGGTCAACCTGGAGCCGTTGCTGATCATGGCCTACAACCTCAAGACCACCCGAACGCCCTTCGGCCCCGCCGTCGCCCTGCCCGCCGCCACGCCCCCCGCCGAGCCGTTCCGTCCCCATGCTCCCACCATCGAGCGCCTCCAGCGCCAGTACATCCCGTACGCCCCGTGGCCCCCCCAACCCCCGGCCCGCGGCAACCCCTGGTAGCCCCCACGCGACGCCGGTTACCTGAGACCCCTCGCGGGGCTCTCGTTGCCCATTGCAGCCCGCACACCCACGTCGCTCGATAATCTCAAATCTCAAATCCACAATTCACCGTCGCGCAGCCCCGTTTTCGCTTTGCGGGCCCGCCGCCACTCCCGCTACTATCCCCCCCATGATGTCGCCACGCCACCGTTCCCGCCGTCAATTCCTCAAAGGCGCAACCCTCCTCGGCCTTGCCGCCGGCTTCCCCACCGCCATCCCCGCCCGCGTCCTCGGGGCCGAGGCGCCCAGCAAACGGATCGCCATCGGCGCCATCGGCCTCGGGGGGATGGGATCCGGCAACCTGGGCGGGTTCCTCGGCGACCCCCGCTGCCGCGTCCTGGCGGTCAATGACGTTGACCGGCGCAACCTCCAGGCCGCCCGCCAGCGCGTCAACCAGCACTACGGCAACCAGGACTGCACCGCCTACAGTGACTTCCGCGAACTGCTCGCGCGCGATGACATCGACGCCATCTCGCTCGCGACCCCCGACCACTGGCACGCCATTCCCGCAATCCTCGCCGCCAAATCCGGCAAGGATGTCTATGGCGAAAAACCCTTCAGCCACGACCTCCGCGAGGGCCGGGCCATGGTCACCGCCCTCAACCGCTACGGCCGGGTCTGGCAGACCGGCTCCTGGCAACGGTCCACCGGCGATTTCCGGTTCGCCTGCGAGCTCGTCCGCAACGGCCGCATCGGCAAAGTCCACACCGTCGAGGTCGGCCTCCCCACCGGCAGCCCCGGCGGTAATGCCCCCTTCACGAACCCGCCCCCGGACCTGGACTACGACTTCTGGTGCGGGCCCTCCCCCTGGGCGCCCTATTCCCAGGACCGCACGCACTGGAACTGGCGGTGGCAAATGGACTACGGCGGCGGTCAGCTCATGGACTGGATCGGCCATCACGGCGACATCGCGCAATGGGGACTCGGCACCGAGCACACCGGCCCCGTCGAGGTCAACCCCATCCATGCCGAGTTCCCCAAGACCGGCATCTGGGATGCCGCAACGCGCTACCGCGTCGAGTGCAAGTTCGCCAACGGCGTCACCGTGATCCTCCAGAATGCCGAAGGCCAATATCGCATGGGCGCCAAGTGGATCGGCACCGAAGGCTGGGTCTGGGTCGACCGCGGCGGCTTCGAAACCCACCCCGCCACCCTTAAACAGGAGAAGATCCGCCCCGAGGAAATCAACCTCTACCGCTCGACCAATCACATCGGCAATTTCATCGACTGCGTCCTCTCGCGACGGCTCACCATCACCCCCGCCGAGGTCGCCCATCGCTCGGCCAGCCTCGGCCACCTCGCCGTCGTCGCCCTCGCCCTCGGCCGCAAGTTCCGATGGAACCCCGAGACCGAACAAATCCTCGATGACCCCACAGCCGGTACGCTCCTGGGACGCGCCAAACGCGAGCCGTGGAACATCATCCTCTAACCTCCCAACCCCGCACCGCCCCGCGTCGTCATCCCATGAACGCCAACTTCCACTCCCTCCCCGCCGCTCTCGCAGGCGCTTGCCTTCTCGCCCTCGCCCTCGCCGGCCCCGTCGCCGCCGTCCGCGCGCAGGCGCCTGCCGCCGACCCCTACGCGGCCCTCGCCCGCTACCGGTTCAGCGACAGCCGCCAACCTCTGGCGGAGATCGAAGAACAAATCCGCAAGTCGCCGGCCGCCGGCTACCGCGCCTTCGAAACCAGGTTCATCGAGCTCCTCCGCGCCCCGGATACCACCGCCGACGCCAAACGGTTCATCTGCCGTAAACTTGCCCTCGTCGGCTCCGCCGAGTGCGTCCCTGTCCTCGCCCCGCTCCTGACCGACAACGCGCTCTCGCATCCGGCCCGCATGGCACTCGAAACACTGCCCGCCCCGGAAGCCTCCGCCGCCCTGCGCAACGCCCTCCCTACAGTCACCGGCAAGCTCCGCGCCGGCGTGATCGCCTCCCTCGGCGCGCGCCGTGACCCCGAGGCCGTCAGTGCCCTCGAACCGCTCGCCAAAGACCCCGATCCGCTGGTCGCCCAAACCGCCATCGCCGCCCTCGGCGCCATCGGCACCGAGAACGCTGTCCGCACCCTCGAGAGCCTGCGCGTTGACCCGGCGCACGCGCGCACACTCGTTCGAGCCCGGCTCACCGCCGCCGGACACCTCGCCGCCGCCGGCCAGCAAACCGTTGCGGCCGGTGTCTATCGCGCCATCCTCGGTTCCGACGTTCCATCCCCCTTCCGCCTCGCCGCCCTCAAAGGACTCATCGAAACCCTGCCCCAACCCGAGGCTGTCCAAGTCATTCTCGATCGCCTGCAGGACCCCGATCCCGCCATGCGCGCCGCCACCGCCGCCGCTTACGCCGATACCCCGCGCCCCGCCCTCCAAACCGCCGTCGCCAAAGAACTCCCCCGCCTCAAACCGGATGCCCAGGTCCTCCTCCTCGGCGTGCTCGCTGATCAACCCGACCTCAACGTCCGCGCCGTGCTCCTCGAATTGCTTATGCCCGCCCGGCCCGAACCCGTCCGCATCGCCGCCCTCGACGCCCTCGCGCGCCACGGCGACCCGGCCGATGTCCCCTCGATCGTCACCCTCGCGCACAATCCCTCCCCAAGCCTCGCCGACGCCGCACGCCGCACGCTCGAACGGATGGGCAGGCCCGGCATCAACGAGTCGCTGGTCAAACTGATCGAAACCGCAGGCCCCGAAGATCGCGCGGTCGTCCTCGCCATGCTCGCCCGGCGTCGGGTCGAGTCCGCACTCCCCACCCTGGTTCGCTTGACCGGCGGCGCCGATGCCCTCCTCGCCGCCGAAGCCGCCAAAGCCATCGGTACCCTCGGCAGCCAATCCCAAGTGCCCGCCCTCGCCAAGGTCCTCGCCACAACCGACGACACCGCCCTCCGAACCGCTGCCGCCCAAGCCGCCCAAGCTCTCTGCCGGCGTGCCCCCGACAAAACCGCCGCCGCCAAGGACCTCCTCGCAGCCCTCGATGCCGCTGCAACCCCCGCCGCCCGCATCGTCCTCCTCCAAATCCTCCCCTTCACCGGAGGCCCCAGCCCGCTCGCCGCCGTCGTTAAAGCTCTCGACGCTCCCGATGCCGCCCTCCGCCAGGCCGCCATCCGCGTCCTCATCGATTGGCCCGAACCCGCCGCCGCCCCCCACTTGCTCGCGTTCGCCCGCACCACCACCGAACCAAGCCAGGCCATCGTCGCACTCCGCGACGGCTGCCTCCGCCTCGCCCAAGCCGAGGAAACCCCGCTCGCCCAACGCCTCGACATCGTCCGCGGCGTCCTCGAAACCGCCCGCCGCCCGGAGGAAAAACAACGCGCCCTCGCCGTTCTCGCCGAAATCCCCACCCCCGGCGCACTCGACCTGCTCTCCGCCTGCGCGAAGAATCCGGACCTGAAAACCGAGGCCAGCCAATCGCTCATGCTGCTGGCCCGCCAAACAGCCGCCCTCTATCCCCAGCAGGCCCTGGCCGCCCTCGAGAGTCTCCGCGCCCAGGCCACCACCGAGCAACAACGCCAAGCCGTCGACGACGCCATCGCCGCCGTCAAAAACGCCGGCCAGTCGCCCGAGGGCTTCATCCTCGCCTGGCTCATCGCCGGGCCCTTCAACCAGCCCGACAAATCAGGCAGCGACCTCTTTAACGTCGAATTCCCCCCCGAGAAGAACGAAGCGTCCGTCGATTGGCGCCCCCACGCGCTCCGGCCTGACACCAAGAACGGCCTGCTCGAGTTCGACAAGATCTGGAAAGGCGACAACCGCGTCGCCTACGCCAGCACCCGGATCCTCTCGAGCCGCGACCAAACGGCGCTCCTCGAATTGGGCAGCGATGACGGACTCAAAGTCTGGCTCAACGGCAAGGCCGTCCACAGTAACAACACCACCCGCGCCTTCAGCCCCGCCCAGGATAAGGTCCCCGTCCAACTCCGGCAGGGCGCCAATACCCTCCTCCTCAAGATCACCCAGGACGGCGGCGAATGGTCCGTCGCCTGCCGCCTCTGCTCCCCCGACGGCAAGTTCCTCGACGGCGTCTCCGTCAGCGCCGGCAAGGAGTAGGCGCCATCCGACGAGTCGGACATGGTGAAAACCATGACTCCGAAGCGGAGCGGAACTCATCCGCAAGGCCATTCAGCCCTCGAAACGAACCGGGCCGGGGAGCCCAAGCTCCCCGGCCCGTGTGCGGAACCCGATGTCGGGAAACCGGCCTACGGCTGCTTCAACCGATAGAACTTGGCGACCCCGGCCGGATCCAGCGTGGCCGGGCTTTGTGCGGCTTCATCGGCCCAACCGCCGGTGATGGCGCCGCTGGACTGGAGCGTCGCGCCGCTGTCCCAGGTCAGCACGACCTTGCCGCCCGTGAACTGGATGGCGAGGCTGCCCGGATCGGTCGGCCCCGCGATGACGACAGTCGAGAGGTCTTTCCCGGTCTGACCGGCCTCGAAGATCCCCGCGACTTCCTGCGGCGTCAGCACGCGGCGCCAGATCCCGAGATCGTCGAACGACACGTCGCTGAACTTCGGGCCGTAATCACCCATGCCGTCCTGGCCGATGTTGGTGGCCATACCCGAGGGAGTATCCACGTTGTTCGAGTCAGCCGAGATCGGCCGCGTGTCCTTCAGAACGCCGTCCACGTAGGTCGTCGCGACTCCAGTGCGCTGGAACGTGACCGCGACATGATGCCACGCGTTGTCCGAGAACGTGTCGGCGGGGCCGTCGTAGTCCTTCCGCCCGCCGGGAGCGCCCGCCAGGTTCCATTGCAAACGGCCGTCGCTGTCGGTGGCAATGACGTAGCCCTGGTTCCCGCCGCTGTCCCAGTCCTTGTTCGCGATGAACGCCGGGTCGTCGGTCCACCCGATCACCTTCGTCCAAAACGCGATCGAGAAGTCGGTCGCCGTGCCAAAGTTCAGATCGGCCGGCGTGCCAAGCGTCACGTAATCCGCATCCGAGGGCAACTGCATCGACTGCGTTCCGACCTTGCCGGCGTTGTAGGCGACGGTGCCGACCTCGGTCCCGCCGTTGCCGCGGCCGCTGGCGTCGGCCAGGCTGCCGTCCAGTTTGAGATGCACCACGAGGTTCTCACCGATGAGCCCGGTGAAGACGCCAACCTTGGCCTTGAGGCTGGTGACCGCGCCGCCGGCATTCGAGATGTCCACCGTGTAGTCGCCCGCATCCGCCGCCTTGGCGCTGGCGATCTCATGCGAGGCAGCCGTGGCGCCAGGGATCGCGACGTCATTGAGTTTCCACTGGTAGGACAGCGGTTCCGTGCCCTTGGCCACGACGCTGAGGGTGAGCGAGGCGCCGGCGGAAATGTAACCACCGACCGGTTGCGTCACGATCTCGGGCGCCTGCGGTCCGCTGATGCTGTAAAGGCCGACGTTGTCGACGCCGAAGAACCAACTGGCGGTCCCGGCCTGGAAGAACCGGAGCTTGACCTGGCTCTTGTTGTCCGCCAGCGGCAGGCGATGTTTCTCGATTCGCTTCGACTCCATCTGGTCGTCGTCGATTCGGCCGCTGATGTACTCCGCCAGGTTCGGCCAAGTGGCGCGGGCGGCCTTAACGAACGCGCCGTAGGTGTCGCCCACGAACTCGCCCGAGATCGGATCCGTGTAGTCTGCGGTGTCGGCATGCGCCGCGGTGAGCGTGCCTTCGGCGTCGATCGACCCGTCGCCCTTCAGCACGATATCGTCCTTGTGAACCATGTAAATCACGGGGAGCCACGTGGCGCCGTTGTCGACCGAGTACTCGACCCCGGCGATGTTGTCCTGGTTCTGCGTGTAGATGCTGTTGTAGACAACGTAGATGTCGTTCTTCCCCGTCAGATTCACGTTCGGCGAGAAGAGCTCGGCGTACTGGCTGCCTCCGCGAATATCGGATTCGTGATAGGCGCACTGACCTTGAATCAGGCTCTCGACGCGCTCGCCGTTGATGTAGGCCTCGGGCGTGTTCAACCGCTGAGTGGCATTCCAGGCCGTGATCGAGGCGATGCGCTCCCGCGACACGACCACCCACGTCAGGTAGCTGTCCGAGTCCGGGTCGTTCAAGTCCTCGTACCCCGCGGGCGTGATCGGGCTGACCGTGCTCCAGCCTGGCGGCATCGCGCCTTCGGCGACCGTGTCAAACGTCTCCTCCCAAATCGGATCGGGCAACACATAGTCGGCATACGGCGCGACGGTGTAGCTGACGATCGCTTCGCGCGTGCCACCGGCCGAGGTCGGATCCGCGAACGTCAACCGGTACTCCTCGACGTCGTTGGGATCGGGGCGCACGGGAGGCGCGTAGGAGATCTTGGTCCGGCCATTGACCTTCGCGCCGATCGTCGCGCCGGCGGTCACGTCGGTGCCATTGCAGTAGAGCTTGAACGTTGCCGGGTTGAACGCCGTCGAGCCGTCCCGGATCACGGCGGTCAGACCGGCCGACGCCGACACGTTGATGGCGTTCGGCAGCGGTGAGATGGCGCTGATGGTGGGCCCGGTGACCACCGCCCCCGCGTTCAAGGCGCGGTAACAGGGCAGCCCGCCCCATTCGTTCAACAGGTACCGCGTGGCGGAAGTGTCCTCCGTGTACCAGTTGAGGCTATACCCGCCGCCGCCCTGCTCGTACACAACCCGGAATGCGTAGACCCCCGCCTTGGTGATCGTGAAATTGGCGATCTTATCCGCCGTGGTCGGGCTCTCGACCAGCACGATCTCCTGGAGCCGGTCGAACACGTTGCCCGCCGTCAGCTTCGCCCCGTCGTCGCCAGTGACTACCATCCGGTAGGTGCCGGGCGCCAACTCGACGTACGTGATCGCCTCGAGCGCGATGTTGATGGTCGTGCCTTCCATCCCCGGGATGCCCGGGAACCACCCCGCACTGTACGACAGCGTCATCGTCTCGTCGTACGTGCCGTCGGGATTAAACGCCGCCATGTCGGCAATGTTGTCGAACGGCAGGCCAGTCCCCGGATTGATCAGGAACCCGGCGATCTGGTCCTCGGCCCGTGCGATCGTGTTCGGCAACTGGGCGCCTGTCGCCTGGAACACCCGCACGACAAAGCCCGGCGCGCTCGTGTCCAGTGCGGAAACGGGCAAGGCGTAGGACTCGGGAATGACGGTCTGCGCTTGGACAGAGGACAGGCCCAGAGCCGCTGCTCCAGCGACACCCAGGGCCACGAGTAGACTGTGATGCTTTCTTCGGTTCATAGCGAATGATGGTTTTACTAGGCAGTGGGAGTCTGCAGACCACAGCGGCAATGACCAGTCTTTTTTGGCTTCCAGGTTCTTGCTTGCGGGACTGTCACGTGACGGCAATTCCGATCAGTAACCACCAAGGGAAAACACGCTCTTAGGGGCCGTCAAGGAGCCGGATCCTCCGCACTTTGCTGCCGGCCATTGTCAGAGTACAACGGCCACCATGTTGCCTCGATCCCTCCCCCTGATCACGGCTTGAAGACCTGGTCGAGCACGCCGCCTTCGGCAAAGTGCGTCCGGTGGGCCCGCGCCCAGCCCCCGAAGGCGTCGTCAAGGGTGACCACCTTGACCGCGGCAAACTGGCCGGCGTGCTTCGCCGCCACCTGCGGAGATCGCGGCCGATAAAAATGCCGGGCGGCGATCTCCTGGCCCGCCTCGGAATAAAGGTGCTCGAGGTACGCGCGGGCGACCGCTTCCGTGCCCCGCTTGCGCACCACCCGGTCCACCACCGCCACACAGGGCTCGGCCAGAATGCTCAACGAAGGCGTGACCAACTCGAACCGGTCGGCCCCAAACTCGCCCCGCGCCAGACAGGCTTCGTTCTCCCAGCAAACGCACACATCCCCGATCCCCCGCTGCGCAAACGTGGTGGTCGACCCCCGCGCCCCCGAGTCGAGAACGGGCACATTCTTGTACAGGCGAGCAATGAAATCCCGTGTTCGAGCCTCGTCGTGTCCGTACCGCTCCCAGGCAAAAGCCCAGGCCGCCAGGTAGTTCCACCGGGCCCCGCCCGAGGTCTTGGGATTCGGCGTGATGACCGCCACGCCCGGCCGCACCAAGTCCTCCCAGTCCCGGATGCCCTTGGGATTCCCCTTCCGCACCAGGAAGACAATGACCGACGTGTACGGAGCGCTCCGGTGAGGAAGGCGCTCCTGCCACTCCTTCGCCACCAGGCCGCCTCGCTCGGCGATCGCATCGATATCGTACGCCAAGGCCAGGGTCACGACGTCCGCCGGCAACCCCTCGATCACCGACCGCGCCTGCTTCGCCGAGCCGCCATGCGATTGCTGAATGACCACCGTCTCCCCGGTCTTCTGCTTCCAGTGCTTTGCGAACGCCGCGTTGTACTCCGCGTAGAACTCGCGGGTGGGATCGTACGACACGTTCAAAATACGCACGTCCGCCCCGTCGGCGGCAGCCCCCATCACGACCGCCAGTGCCACAGCCAAACCCCGCATCGTTCGACAACGTTGGTGCCGCTTCATCGGCTGAATCCCCCTGCTCGGTTCCCCGCCACAATACCCGCGCAACCCGCCGGATTCAACCGATTGCACGCTTCCCCAATCCGCGCGTGTGCATCCCTTGCGGCTCAACCTCCTGGGCTTGACCAGGCGCGTCGAGCCGCCCAGTCCGGGGTTTTCGCGGATTTGGATGCCCGCCCCCGGGGCGGGCCACCCCGAGGTTTGACGCCGGGCCGCTTTTGCGGATGATGAACCCCATGTCTCGCATCACTCAGAATCCGACGGCCGAGCCCCGGATCCCCTCCTCGCTGAATTGGTCCACCACTGACGAGGACGAGATCAACCGCCGGCGGTTGCGCGCCCGGGAGGAGACCTTCCGGATCACCAACCGGGATCCACGACATCCGGTCTTCTCCAACTTCCGCGTCCAGTCCGGGAGCGGACTGACCTACCAGGTCGAGATCCGCGATCTCCGGGAACGGCAGTTTGCGTGCGACTGCGTCGATTTCCGGATCAACGGGCTGGGGACGTGCAAACACATCGAGGCCGTGTTGCTGCTGCTCGAAGGACGGCACCGGAAACCGTTCCGCGCCGCGATGGCTGACGGCTCGACCCGTCTCGAAGTCGTGGTCGACCGCACCGCGGATACGCTGCGCCTGGCGGGCAACTCCCGAAGGGTCCCGCGCTCCGTGGCCCGGTGGTTCGATGCTGCCGGACACGTCTCGGGCCCTGAAATCGAGCCGGCGCTCGAGTGCCTGCGCGACCTGAGTCAAGGCGCGTGCCCCGCCCTGAGAATCTCCCAGGAGGTGGACCCCTGGCTCGAGGAGCGCCGCCGAATCACCCAGCGGCGTGAGTTGCGCCATGAATACGAGCTCCGGGTGCAGCGCGGCGAGTGGCCCGCCCAGGAGACCAAGGTCGCGCTCTTCCCCTATCAACGGGAGGGCATGCTGCATTTGGCCTTTACCGAGCGGGCGCTGCTGGCCGACGAGATGGGCTTGGGCAAGACGATCCAGGCGATCGCCGCCTGTTCCCTGCTGCAGCGGTTGGGCCAGGCCCGACGCGTGCTCGTGGTCACGCCCGCCTCGCTCAAGACCGAGTGGGAGGAACAGATCCGGCGCTTCACCGATCTGCCTTACCAACTCGTCTACGGCGGCCGGTTCCGCCGCCTGCGCGCCTACGAAACCGCCCCGTTCTTCACGATCGCCAACTACGAACAGATGGTGGCTGACTCCCTCGAGGTCAATCAGCGCCTCCAACCCGAGGTGGTCGTCCTCGATGAGGCCCAGCGCATCAAAAACTGGAACACCAAGACCGCCCAGGCCGTCAAACGCCTCCGCAGTCGCTACGCCTTCATCCTGACCGGCACGCCGATCGAGAACCGAATCGACGAGCTCCATTCCCTGATGGACTTCCTTAATCCCGCGCTCCTCGGACCCCTCTTCCGCTTCAACCGCGACTTCTACGAGTTGGACGAGCGCGGACGCCCGATCGGCTACTGCCGGCTGGATCAGCTGCACGAGCGGATCCGGCCGGTCCTGCTGCGACGCCGCAAGGCCGAGGTGGAAACCGAGCTTCCGCCCCGGACCGACCGCAACCACTTCGTGCCGCTCAACGACGGCCAGCGCCTCAGCTACGCCGCCCACGAGCAACAGGTGATGCGCTTGGTCAGCATCGCCCAACGCCGGCCCCTCACGCCGCAGGAGCAGGACAAACTCCAGCGCGAGCTCGCCATGATGCGCATGATCTGCGACTCGAATTACATCCTCGATCCCGAGGATGACACCTGCCCCAAACTGGCCGAGCTCGAGAAGCTCCTGGATGAATGCGCCGAAAACGAGTCCAAGGTGATCGTCTTCTCCGAATGGGAGCGCATGCTCGAGCTGGTGCGGCGGCTCTGCAAGCGGCGGGGCCTGGGCCATGCCTGGCACACCGGCAGCGTCCCCCAAAAGCGCCGGCGCGCCGAAATCAACGCCTTCAAGGATGATCCCGCCTGCCGGGTCTTCCTCAGCACCGACTCCGGTGCGACCGGTCTGAACCTGCAGATCGCCAGCACAGTCATTAATTGCGATCTCCCATGGAATCCTGCCCGGCTCGAGCAACGCATCGCCCGCGCCTGGCGCAAGCACCAATCCCGACCGGTCACGGTCATCAACCTCATCTCCGAGAACACCCTCGAACATCGGATGCTCGAGACCCTCGCCACCAAGCGGACCGTGGCCGAGAGCGTCCTCGATCACCCGGGCCGCGTCACCAGCCTCAAGATCCGCAGCGGCCGCCAGGCCATGCTCCAGCGCCTCTCGCAGCTGCTGACCCCGGTCACGCCGGCGCCGAGCCCGACCCCACCCAAGCCCCCGCGGCCCGCGGATCCCGCGCTGGCTTTCGCCCTGGCCGCCCGCCAATGCGCCGGCGAGACCCTGCTCCGCTGCGAGGAGCGTTATCCCAGCGAGGGGCCCCATTCGGTCCTGTTCGTCGTCGTGAACAGCGAGGCTGCCGTCTGGCGCGAACGTCTCGCTCGCCTTCACGCCGACTGCTTCGGCAACGAAACCGCCGACCCCCTCGCCCCAACCCGGCTCATCGTCATCGATCGCACCACCGAAGAGTCCCTCACGCGCCTCATCGACGCCGGGGTCGTGAGCAAGACGGATCGCGCCATCCGCCCGCTGCTCCCTGAACCCACCCGCGACTCCCCACCGGCCCTCTCCCCGGAGGACCAGGCCCGGGCCCGCGCCCATCGCACCCTGGCCCTGCGCAAATTGAAGATGGCCCGCGTTCTGTTGACCGGGGACTTTCTCGATGAAGCCCGTGCCGCCGGCTTCGAGGCCGCCCTCTCCCTGGGCCGGGCCCTCGCCGTCGAGCGCCGGTTGCCCGAACCGGCCAGCCTCGAGGCCGCTCTGCAGGCGCCCTTGCGCTTCGTGTGGCCCGAACAGGGGCAGCCGCTCGAACCGTGGCTTCGCAGCGAGCCGGCAGATTCACCGTCCGCACTCGATTACCTCGAGAAACAACTCGCCTGACGTACGGCCCCTGGTTTCAGGCGGCCGGCGGGACGCGCCATCTCGATTGGGACAAGTTCGCACTCCCTCCGGGCGCCCGCCACGGCTCGATCCTCCCCATCACCGAAGACCAATACGAGTTGCTGACGGCCACGTTCGAGGGGCCGTGAACACGGTCTGCTGCGGGTCAGACGACCCGCGCCCCGGAAGAGACGGTCACCGGAGCCAGAAGAACCTGCTCTTCCGCCCCCGCAGGTCCCCCGGCGACACGATGATCTCGAAGCTCCCAAAAGGCGTCGACCACGTCGGTTCCACGACGAAGATGTACTGGTACCGCGCGTCGAGTTCGAGATTCTCGGCCCGAATGACCAGTTGGTCGCCATCCACCGGCTGAATCAGCAATTCGGGATTCAAGACCGCAGGAGAATGGCATCCCATGTCCAGCCAGCCGCGGTCCCGCCGGCCGTCCGACAGGCTCACGCCCGGATCCAAGTACAGGCTCCCGGCGTTCACACAGGGCGAACCCGGCGCGATCCGCCAGTCTGACGTCAGCTGGGGATCCTCCGAGAAGCAACCGGTGAAGAGGAACCGCCCGCCGCGCGGGACCGTGGCGTAGGTCCGGCTTTCACCTCCCACCGTCAGCGTGATTGAGTAGAAATTGTCCGCCAGATCCGCGCTCGAGGTGCCGTTCTTCCAAAAGCAATTGTGATCCACCCGCGGGTAGCATCCGCCCACCTGCCAGACAACGCCCCCGTCATCGGCCATCGTCCCCGAGGGACAACCGGCCGCCAGCGCCCACAACCGCGGCGGCCGGACGTCCGAATGCTCGACCGCATGCAGGGCGTGACCCTGGTTCTCGGCGATGATGTTGTCCCGGATCACAGGGCAATTCGGATTGGCCGGCTGCGCATAGGTGAGGAGAACGCCGTGGCCGCCGTTGTAAGCGATGACGTTGTTGGCGATCTCCGTCTGATTGGGCGGGAAGATGCCGTACTGCCAGACCTCGAGGCCTTGGGTGATATTGCTGACGATGACGTTGTCAAGGAATCGGGCCTGGCTCCCGCTGACCGTGTACGCGCCCACTCCATTCCACGCGATCAGGTTGTACCGGTAAACGTGCTCGACATCCCCGTTCCCAATTCCCTGGGCGTTGTGCGTGACATGGTTCGCGATGAACAACGACGGCATGTCGTTCGGGTTGGCCGCACAAAACCCGGCAAACCCCATCCGCGTGTACCCCGACATCACGCAGTTGCTCACCAGCGTCGGCCCCATGATCGAAAGACCATTGAACAGCGACCCCGCAAATTGCGTCTGGTTCGTTCCGTGCAGTTCGAGGTTCAGGAATTGCCCGCCCACTTCGAGCGTCACGTGCGACCCCGCCACACCGGCCAGGATCCCCGGAGCCGTCAGCACCGGACGCAGCCCGTTCGTGATCGCTCCGCAGAACTTCAGCCGGTTCGGGACGAACACGATCTCATGATACGTCTGCCCGCCCGCAATCTCGATCGTGTGGTCCGCCTTCACACACGGCGAGCCCACCGCCTCGCTGATCGACCGGAAATCCGCTCCCACCGCCGGGTCCGGATGCACGGTCCAAGTCGTCTTGGGCGGACAGGACGCCGGCTGGATGCTCAGGCGGTCGAACCCGAGCCAGTTCATGAGGGGCGGTGAGCCCGAGGACGACTCGGCGTCGACCTCGATGCCAAAGCCCCACTGCTGCGGCGCCGCCAGGATCTGCTCGACCGGCACCGGCACACCCGCCCCCGCAAACAACCGCCAATGAGCCGCGTCATTCTGCAGCACCAGCGAGCTCGGAACCCAGTTCGTGCACCAGGGAACCACCATCCGCTTCGTGTAACAGTAGAACGCATGCTGCATCTCGCTGTCCCATTGCCCCACCCAAAGCCGCAGCTTGCCGTCAATCCACGCCGGCTTCTGGTATTCTGCGCCCGGTAGATGGGCCAGCGGCAGCCGGTTGAGATGGACCACCACCTGCGTGTTCACCAGGAAGTTCACCGGCCCATACCCGGGACACGACTTCGCCGCGTACGTGTGCAGCGGATAGAACATCAGCTTCCCCGTCGGGGGCCACGAAGCCACGCGATCCAGCGGACACGCCACAAACCCGGATCCGTCGACGCCGTGGTCCGGAAACCAGGGGATGCTCTCCTCCTCCGACCCCGGCAACACCATCCCCTTGTCCATGTAAAACCAGCAGTTGGTCGAGTCGGGGCTGTCCCACTCCTCGAACTGCTGAGCGGCCAGCGGCCAAGCCAATAAGACCATCCCCAGCGCGGCCGCGATCGCCATCGCCGCCGCCGCAAACCTCGAGGAGCAGCCCCCGTGCAATGCGTCATTTGCTTTGTTCTGTCGTGGATTCATGGCGGGCCTCCGTCTTCACTTGGGTTGTGTTCTTTCTTTCCAACGGTCCCGCGTCCGCAGGGGCTTCCCGAAAAAGCGCATCGCCCGCCGGGCGCGGCTGTGGGTACATGGTCATCGAACCACAAATCAAGCCCGGGTTCAAGCCAGAACCGACGGACCAGTCTTGAATTGAATTGCCTCGATCGGAGCCGTAACCTGTCTGCCATGACCAATCGGATCTTCCTCCTGACCCTGGCCTTGGGGATCGCCCTGGCTGCCTCGGCTGCCGCCCAGCAACATCGGGCAACCCGGTTGGGGCACCCCTCGACACGCTTTGCCCCGCCGTTGAAAACCCCCGAGGACCTGCGCCGCCTCCTCCAGGACGAACGCATGAAGGCCGACATCACGTCAATCCTCGATCAGGCGGGCTGGACCGGCAATGTCGACGATCTCCGCCGGGCCGCCGGCACCGCCCCAATCGCCGAAGTCAAGGTGCCCACCGGCACCGTGCTTCCGTTTATGTCCTCACGCAAAGACGGCAAGCCGGTGACCCTCATCAACGTCCTGTGGGCCGGCCAGGAAGCCATTGACGCCTACGCTTTCTTCTTCTCCTCGAAAGGCCGGCGCTACCGCTGCCTCACCCCCAAGGCATGCAGCAACTTCCTGGTGGAAGACCTCGGGCCCGAACCGCCCAGCCTCGTGCTGACCAAGGCGATCCCCGCCGACGTCTCCCGGTGCGACCCGATCGACGTCAAGATCCTGGTCCGCAACAACAGCCACGTCCCCCTGACTCGAGTCACGGTGACCGACACCCTGCCCGAGGGTATGAGCACGCTCGACGATCAGACTGCCTTGAACCTGGATGCCGGCAATCTGGCGCCCGGCGCGGGAATGGAGTTCGCCTTCAAGGTCAAGGCTGCGGCAGAGGGCGCCTATGTCAACCGTGCCCAGGCCGCCTGCGCTGAGGGCGCCACCGCTGAAGCCGCCGCCCAAACCACCGTCCACGCCCCACGGCTCGCCCTGGACTGCGTCGCCCCCGCCGAGGCGCTCCCCGGCCGGCCCGTCCGCACTTGTTTGAGCGTCACCAACCGCGGCGATGCCCTCGATCCCAGAGTCGCCGTCACTCTCGTCAAGCCCGCCGGAGCCGCCTTCGAGAGCGCCACCGAAGGCGGAGTGCTCGACGGGGAACGCGTGGTCTGGGAGTTGGGGCCTCTCGGCGCCGGCGCCGGCCGGACCCTGTGCGCCGCCTTCATCGCCAGCCAACCCGCAGCACTCGGCTTCAGCGCAACGGCCGAGGGCGGTTGCGCCGAGCCGGTTCAAACCGCATGCAGCACCCGCGTCAGCGGCGTTCCGGGAATCCTGCTCGAGGTCGTCGATGTCGAGGACCCGATCGAGGTCGGTAAGGAGGTCACTTACCTGATCACGGTCACCAACCAGGGATCAATGCCTCTCACCCGGATCTGCTTGACCTGTGCGCTGCCCGGCGGCCAGGAGTATGTCTCGGGTACCGGCGCAACTCCCGTCCAGGCCCAAAACCGGACGCTCGTCATGCAGCCCCTGCCCTCCCTCGAACCCCGGGCAACCGCCACCTGGCGCGTCACCGCCAAAGCCCTGCAGGTCGGCGACACCCGGTTCAAAGTCGAACTGACCGGCGACCAGTTCCCGCGACCGGTCGAGGAATACGAAGCCACCCAGCAGTACTGATCCGCTCTCGCACCCCGTGCCCACGAATTGCAGGGTTCGAAGGGAAACCAAATAGGGACCGATCCCCTCTCCCTGTCTCCCTCTTCTCAACCCGGCGGCAGCGCTTCGCTGTGACAAAGTCCTCGAAGGCAGGGGGCAGGGCTGGAACAGCAAGGTTCAAACTTGACTTGTTGACCGCAGATTCCATAAGTCGAGGGCTCTGGCCATGTCACCACCCCTGAACCATGCGTTCCGTCGCGCCTTGGTCCTCGTCGTCCTGGGTCCCTGGATGGCCTCGTCCGTCGGAGCCGCGGCAACACCGTCCGCCGCTCCATCACCGGTCCCCCCGGCGTCCACCGTGCTGGGGATCGACGGGAGCCGTTTCACCATCAACCGCCGTCCGGTGTTTCTCCTCGGGTTCAGCTACTACGGGGCCTTGGGTGCCCCCGAGACCGTGCTTCGCCGTGACTTGGATGAGTTCCAGCGCTGCGGCTTCAACTGGCTGCGGGTCTGGGCCACGTGGAATGCCTACGGCGCGGATGTCTCCGCCGTCGACGCCGCCGGCAAGGCGCACCCACCGTACCTCGACCGGCTCCGGTCGCTGGTCGCGGACTGCGACCATCGGGGGCTCATTGTCGATGTCACGCTCACGCGGCATCGCCCTTCGGGCCCGGCGGACAAGGAGGCCGGAGTCCATGACCTGAACGCCCACGCCCGGGCCATCACGGTGTTGGTCGACACGCTTAAGCCGTATCGCAACTGGTACCTCGACCTCGCCAACGAACGCGACGTGGGCGACGCCCGTTTCGTCCCCGTGGACGAACTCAGGCGCCTCCGCAACCACGTCAGGGAGCTGGATCCGCAACGCCTCGTCACCGCCTCATTCGGCGGTCACGATCTCAGTGCCCAAGATGTCCGTGACGCCCTCCTCACCGCCGACCTCGATTTCCTTGCGCCCCACCGGCCGCGCCATGCGAAGTCGCCGGGCGAGACCGAAGCCCACACCCGCGAGCTCCTGGCAAGGGTCGCCGCCGAGGGCCGCCGTGTGCCGGTCCTGCATCAGGAACCATTCCGCCGCGGCTACGGCTCGTGGAACCCCGCCGCCGAGGATTTCCTCCTCGACTTGCGCGGCGCCGTGGCCGGGGGGGCGGCGGGTTGGTGCTTTCACAATGGCTCGGAACGAAAGACCGTCGAGGGCAAACCCCGGCGCAGCTTCGATCTGCGCACCCGACCCTTGCTGGATCAACTCGATCCTGAAGAACGGCGCGTCGTCCTCGCCGCCGCCGCCGCCGCCCGACGCTGATCGCCGCCGACAGCAGTCCGCCGACTTCGCCAACACATCCTGTACCCCTTCCCTCCCACTGCGACTACGGAGCCGCCTGTCCGCCGCAGCCTTGGCGAAGGCGGAGGGGGAGGGATCGAGGGCCTGTCCGCCGTAGCCTTGGCGAAGGCGGGAGAGAGGTCCCCCGCTCGCGGACTGACACAGGCCTCTCCTCTCCTCCCGTTGCCGTGGGGCGAGGGAGACAACATGCTGGTAGATATTCTCTGACAAGGGGCGGAAGACGGGATGCTCGGGATGCTCGGAGAGAATCAGAGCTTTGGACCACAGTAGTTGGTCCCCATCCTGTCCATCCTGTTCATCCCGTTCATCCCGCGCCGGATTCAACTTGCCGAGACACCCTGCGCCACACCATTTTCACACCATGCAACATCTACGATTTCGAGGGCAAGGTGCTGCCCGAATGCCGCCGGCGCAATGTCGGCGTCGCCGCCATGAAGGTCTACGCAGGAATCAAGGGCGGTTTCCCGAACCACCGGAACGCCTGGGTGGGCTGCAACACGCCGCCCGAACGAATGTCCCGCCTCGTCAGAGCTCGCCCAACGGCGCCGGCCACTTCTTCACGGCGTCGGCCGCGCGATGCAGCGCGGCATCGATGGCACTATCAGGCAGCGAGCGGTCGCTCGACCGCTGGTTGAACAGAACCACCCAGCTCAAACCGTCCCCGCCGCGGACCAGCAGTGATGCCGTTCCCGGGAGGCTGCCGTTGTGCCAGGTGTTCGGACGCCCACCCCGGCCCGCCGGCCGAACCATCCAGCCGCACGCATAGTAAGCGTCCGCCAATCGCCCGTCCGGTCCCCGAGCCACTGGCGCCGGCGGCGGAGCGTGAAGCGCTTCGAGTGTTTCGGGCCGAAGCAGCGGCGGCCGTTGCGGATCCGCCGCAAACCGCGCCAGATCCACCACCGACGCCACCCAGCCGCCGTGAGCGTCCATCGCCTCGAGACAAAACGTCCCATAGGGCTCGGGCACGGTCTCGTCGGAGAAAACGCTGCGCCCCGTCGCCCCGTCCGCAGTGTAGTAGCGCGCCTCGCCCGGCCGCGACTCCCTCGACTTTCCAATCCACATCCCCCGGACCCCGATGCGGGCAAGAACGTCCTCCCGGACGACGGTTTCGTATGGCCGGCCCGTGACCTTCTCGATCAGGCGCCCCAGGACACAGTAGCCGAAGTTCGAATAGGCGTGGCGTGTCCCCGGATCAAAGTCCAGCGGGCGCCCCAGCATGTGCCGGATGATGGCTTCCGGAGTTGCCGGCGGGCTTTCCCCGGCGGCTTCGGCAATCTCGCGCGACCGAAACATCGGGTCGCCGCTCCGGGTTCGATCCCAGCCTGCGGTGTGCTGCAAGAGCTGCCGGACGGTGATCCGCCCAAGCCGCGGATCAGGAGCCGCACCCCCTGGCCGAGGGGCTGGCTTCAAATCGAGGTGCTCGAAAACCCGTGCGTCCAGGTCGATGCGCCCCTCCTCGACCAGGCGCATGACGGTCACCGCCGTGATCGGTTTCGAGACGCTGGCAATCCGGAAAAGAGTCCGGGGACATACCGGCTCGCGCTGCTCGCGGTCAGCCCAGCCATACCCTTTCGCGTAGACAATCCCCCCGTTACGAACGACCGCCAACGCGCCGCCAGGAATCCGCCGGGCGTCCATGAACTCCGCCATCGCGCCGTCGAACCCGGCCAGGGAATGGGCGTTGGCGCCAAGACCGCCTCCGCTCCGCAGACTGAACACCCACACCCACCCGGCGCTCTGGCGCAGAAAACGGCGGCGGCTGAGGCACGGCGCCGCGGCGGCATCGACAATGGTCCCGGTCGGTTGCGTGCGGCAACCGTAGCCCAAGCCCCGAGACGGCCTCAAGCCCCTAGCGAGGCGCGCCTCAGACCCAGTGGAGTCCTCAGACTCATGAAGACCCTGCTGTGCTTGCCCACCCTCTCTTCCGCGCCTCGCTAATGTAGAGTCCTCGACGGAAGGAGGGAGGGCCTGGAACCGGCGGAACCGAACTTGACCTGTTGACCGCATATTCCACAAGTCGAGGACTCGCGCGCGGCTTGGCGCCTTCGAACTGCGTTGGCGGCCGACTGCAAGCCTGTCACCCTGTTGCTCCCTAAGAGGGGGCACCGCCGCCCCAGCCGGTCTTCGAGGAGTTCAACCGCGATCTCAAGGTGGACAGTGCTGGGCTCGGTGAGGCTGGGATCGAGTGGCTCCAGCAGCAGTTCGGCGATCAGGTCCGGGTGGGTCTCGATGGGCAAGTCCAATGGCTCGGCAGCCGTATCAAGGACTACGTGCGGCGCAGCGTGGGAGGCGAAACGCTAAAGTCGCTTAGACTCGGTGTCGCCACCAAGGCGGCCGTCGAACGGGCCACGGAAGCTGGTGTGGAAATCGAGGGCTGCGAACTCATTCTCGAGTCCGGCATCGTGCGCAAAATCGCGAGGGATCATGGCCCGTCCGAGACATGGGAAGGCCAAGCGCCGTTGACTTCACTGGACATCGAGATGATTCCACATGTGTGGAGATCTCCGGCTTCTGTTGTCCGCGGACACCCGAAGGCGACCTCAGCGTTGTTCAAAAAGCGATTGCTCGGAACACTCATTATGGTCGAGCATGCAATCGAGGGCAGCAAACGGAGGGTTGGGGTCAAGTCCGTCTACAAGAAGACGTCGCCATGAGCGCGGTCTCAAGGATGCCGACATGCTGAGCCTGCGGCATAACGTCCGAAACGTCTCCCGGACAACCGCGCCCATCGACGACGAGCAGACATTCGCTGATTAAAGACGCGTCGTCAAGATGCTCACTGTCCACATCGACTCCGGCGCCATGAAAGTGGCGATGAACGATCTCGCTCGGCTTTCAGAACGCCCCCGGTCGATCCTCCAGGCAGCCGCAAGGTCGGTTGTCAGGTCGTTGCAGGATCACTTCCGCGATCGTGACCAAAAATCGAGCAATCGTCTCGGCGGCCATCGCACCCATTGGTGGGCGTCCGTAGCGCGGTCGACCCAAATCGCCAGCATCGATGACACTCAGGCCGTGGTTTCCATCTCCGAGCCTGGATTCGGTCTCAAGGTCGGCGGCGGCACCATCCGCCCGAAGCTCGCGAAGTGGTTGGCCATACCGGCCACCGCCGAAGCCCACGGCCGTCGGCCCAAGACCTACACGATGACCACCGGGATCGGCCTGCGCTTTGTCCCGGCAGGATCCGGCAAGGCGATGCTGGTCCAAGCGGAGGGAACGCTGATCGGACCCAAGCGGAAGGGGAAACACACGAAAGGTCGCGAGGTCGGCGGCCTGGTCGTCTACTGGCTTCGCAAGTCAGTCACCCAGTCGAAGGATCCCAACGCTCTCCCGGACCGCGACAAGCTCGAACATTCAGCCCTCGATGCCGCCGAGGCACAACTGCGCTCTATCGCCCAGCGCAACCAGTCCGCCAGGTAGCCTGAACCTCCTGCCGCCGACCGTGTGCGGATCCGGTGCCGCACCCATGCCACAAGGGTGCCTTTCCGGTGATGATCCAGTCAGAATTGCCACCCTTTTCAATCAGCCAAAAAACTCTGTGTCAACCGTTTGCACCGAATTGGTCTGTTTTGCCACGCAAGTCCTTCCACTCCAGCGTCATCCAGCCTATTTCACTATTTTTCAGCCAGACCATGTGTTGGCTCCGCGCTCCCTGCCCCCTGCTCCATGCTCTCCCCCTCCCCTCCGCCCTCTGACCCGCGCCGCCGTGAATCGGCGAGGTAACTCCCGATGCTTCGCGTTGGATTTCCATTTGCGCTCGGCCTGGTTCAGGGACATCTTGGCGTGGTCATGGACGTGTCATGAAAGATGTCCTTTTTCTCGCCGCCGTCGTGGTTGGCTGGTTTGTGCTCATGAAATGGGTGCTGCCCCGCTTTGGGGTGGGGACGTGAATGAGTTCGGGCTGCTCGGTCGAGCAGCGATCCAGGCCGGAGACCCGGGCATCGTCAACCCCCACGCCGGGTGCCACCAAGGACGCGCCGTCGTCGCCACCCAACCCGCCTGCAGACGGGCCACCGGCCAGCCCCGGGGGCGGCACTTGAAAGCCCAGGACCCGGTCAGGTAAGGTGTGCGCATGCCGATTTACGAGTTTCATTGCAGTCAGTGCAAGCGGGATAGCGAAGTGCTGGTTCGCACCTCGAAATGGAAAGGCACCAAGTGCCCCCATTGCGGGTCCACACGGCTCGAAAAGAAGCTCTCCGTGTTCGCCTCGGCCGAGGCGGGCGGCGCCGAATGCGGACCGTGCGGTGACGGCGCCGCGTGCGGGATCAACCGAGGTTCAGGTTGCTGTTGCGGCAGCGGACGCCACCACTGTCACTAGAGTCCTCGACTTGTGGACTATGGGGTCAACAGGTCAAGTTTGGTCCCTGCCGTTCCAGGCCTCCCCACCTTCCGTCGAGGACTCTACATTAGCGAGGCGCGGAAGATAGGCTGAGCAGGCACAGCAGGCTCTTCATGAGTCTGAGGACTCGGCTGGGTCTGAGGCGGCGCCTCGCTAGAACTGATCGAGGCGATCCACCAGCGCATCCGGCCGGCAGGCCTCGAGCTCGGCCCGGGAGGCGCCGCCGGTGGTTACCGCCAGGACCTGGGCGCCGATCGCCCGTCCACACGCCACATCGGCTGGAGTGTCCCCCACAATGAGGATTTCCGCCGGATCCAGCCGGGCCCCCAGCAGACGCCCCGCACGGTCCCAGGCGACGTGCGCCAGACGATTGCGGTCCTCGTGGTCGTCGCCAAACGCGCCGGTTTCAAACCAGTCCCAGAGACGGTAGTGCCGCAGTTTGATCTCGGCGCCCAATCGGATGTTCCCGGTCAGCAACCCGAGGATCGGCGGGCTCGGCAACCGGCGGAGCTTCTCGAGAAACGCCAAAACACCGCTGCAAACCCGGCCCTCGGACTGACCCAGATAATGATCGAGCAGAAAGACGTACCGATCGAAGAACCGCATGAAGGCGTCGGGCACCGGGGCGATGCTGTGCCGGTGGAAGAACTCCCGCACCAGGGAACCGTCCGTCCTGCCCGCGAACCGCATCTGTGCGGTTCCGTTCTCGACCCGGAACTCGGTTGCGCCAGTCCGGGCAAAAGCGCGCACGCCAGCCCCCCCCGTTCGAATCAGGGTGCCATCAATGTCGAAGAGAACAACGCGCAGCATGGCCATGTCAAACCGGGCGCCTGGGACAAAAAACCCAAGGGCGCAGGCTGGCAACCCGCGCCCTTGGCCAACACAACACCAAACGCAACCGGCAAGTTCTAAGCCCGCCGACGCCAGAGGGTGATACCGGCCAGGCCCGTGATCAGAAGGGCCCATGTGCCGGGCTCAGGAATGACCGTGGGATTGGCCTCGGCGAAGGTGCGCGCCACTTTGAGGTTGTCGACGTAGACCTGGCCGGGGCCATCGATTGATCCGGAAGACCCGGTGGTGCCCTGACGCAGCGCATAGGACACAACGGTCTCACCGGCACTCCACGCGAAGGTGTCCTTGGCATCCACGCTCAAGCTCAGCTCGTCAACCGGATTCACCCACAAAGTGCTCGCCCCGGTGTCGAGATTCAGCCGGGTGACGATGCTGTACGTCACACCCAGCGTCAGGTCCTCGGGAAACTGGGCAACCGTGGCGCTCCACGTGGCGCTCCCAAGCCCGAGCCGGAAAGTCTCGGGCGCCGCGTCGGTCACGTTCGCCCCCAGCCGGGTGTAAAACACGTTCGCCTTGCTGCTCTTGAAATGGGCGAAATACGACCCCGTCGCCCCGCCAGCCTGCCCGCCCGGCAGCGCGGCAAAATTCACCGTGAACCCGGCGTAAAGGTAGTTGTCGCTCGAATTCTCGTTCCCGTCGGGTCCTATCGAGAACGCGGAGCCGCCCGAGGTCAGCCCCCGGTTCACGTCCTCGAGCCCCGAAGTCTGGTCCGCCTGGTTGATGAACGCCGCGCCGCCAATGACGTTCAACGGGGTCGACCCCGAATGATTGACCCAGGCGCCGCCGGACACCGCGCTCAGCTGGCCGTCCGCGTAGGCAAAGGGTTCATCCAGATACACCTGTGCAGTCGCCGGAAACCCCAGCGCCGCCGTTGCCGATAGCAAGGTCAGGATTCGTTTCATGGGCTGAATCAATGGTCTCTCTCAGTTTCGATTGACCACAAAATGCTAGAGACACGGAGCGCAATTGCAACCAGAATCGCCCTCGAATTCGAGGGCTCTAGCATGAAGCCAGCCGTCCCACGCCCCAAGGCGGTCGCGCCAACCGCCGATCAGCAACGCGATTCTGCGCCCGCACGCGGCCCGTGGCTGCCATGGCGAACGATCGCGGGAGCCGGAGCGCTCCTGCTCGGCCTCCTGCTCCTGGCCCGGATCCTGCCTCCCGGCGCCCAGCCCGCGTACGAAGGCCGCTCGGTCTCCGAATGGGCCGATGACCTCCGCTCGAGCGACACCCTCGTGCGCGAAAAGGCACGGCACGCGATCCGCGTTCTGGGCACCAACGCCGTCCCCGTGTTGGCCCGCGTCGTGGCTCGCCCCGACCGGTTGGGAGCAGGATGGTACCTCAGGAACCGCAGGTTCTTCCCTGCCCGAATCGCCCGGCACCTGGATCAGCTCTTCAGACCCGACGCCACGGGACGCGAGCGCACCCGGGCGGCGGTTGCCTTGCGGGAGCTCGGTCCCCGGGCCGAGGCGGCGGTTCCGGCACTGGCGCTCGTGTTAAAGCGGCCAAGCTTGACCATCGACGGCCAGGCGGCCGTGCTCCAGGCCGCCTATGCGCTGGCAGAGATCGGCCCGCCAGGGGTTCCGGTCCTGGTCGAGGCCATCGAGTCGGCACCCTGGGATCAACGGGCGCTGTTCCTCGCCGCCATGTCCGCTGCCGGCACCCACGTGGCGTCCGCCGCCCCGCGCCTGGCGGCGCTCGTCGCCCGGGACCCCCATCCGAGTCTCGCCTCTCGCGTGGGGATCCTCATGCGGGAGGCGGGACTCCCGGGGCTTGCCCCGTTCATGGATCAACTGACAACGACCGACGCCGCGGGCCAGGTCCGGATCGCGGAGGTTCTCGTCCGGTGGGCTGCCTATGATCGAGCGATCCTCGCGGCCGTGCTCGAACGGTTCGCCGCGCTGCCAACCCACACCCGGCAGACGTTGATGGCCGGCCTGCAACGGCTTCCGGCCGATCAACCCCGCCTCATCCTATTCATGGCCACGGCTCTAGCAGACCCGGATCCGACAGTGAAAGAAACCGCCGCCACCTGGTTGACCCGGCACGCGACGCTCCCCCAACTCGAAGGGCTCGCGGCGCGACATGCCCCCGAGGTCCTCGACGCCGTCCGCCGCGTGTTTGCCCAGCCCCTCACCGGGCCTCGATCACCACATCCGCCCGGCGCGCCTCCGGAGTGACACGCAAGGTCTCGAGCCGGCCGCCGCGATACACCCCTTCGATCGTGGTGCGGTAGGGGGCATCGAGTTTGAACTCGACATCCCAGTGCCGGGGCCAGGCCGGGAACAGAAATAGCCGACGCCCGTCCGCCTGCAACAGCATCGCTTGCAGGGCCTTCATCAGCACTCCCCCGTGGTCCTGGTCGGGCGTCCAATCGTAGTTCGGCCCCCAGAACGCCGGGAACCGCTCGTTGGGGTCGTGGCTCCGGGCGCGGGCGACGAGGTTCTTGCGGGCGTCGTCGGCCAACCCTAGATAGGCCATGAACAGGTCGTCCTGCCGCCAACCCGAGTGGCCACGGTCCCACCGATGCTCGAGCGCGGCAATGCCCCAGTCCAGATTGGGCTTCCCCACCGCGATCAGCCGGAACGGGAACACGGCGTAGAGCTCCGGGTTCTCGATGTTGGACTTCTGATCGTAGGTTGCCGCAGGCGCGAGCGCGGTCCGCCCGTTGACGGTCCGCAGGGGCAAGGGCGGCAGCTTGCCGTGCAGTTGCCGCCACAAAGCGCGATCCGCAGGCGGCGCGATCTCCGCGGGCAGGGCAAGCAGCCGTTCGGTCACCGCCCGGCAGCCGGCCAGCTCCGGCATCGCGTTGGTGCAGCGCCACCAGGTCTCGAGCGCCTGGGACGGGTGCATCACGAGTTCGCCCTGCGCGTTCGTCGGATAATGCTGGTCGAAGAACGTCAGAATCTCCCGCGCAAACGGCAAGGCCGTTTGGCGAAGAAACGCGGTGTCCTCGGTGTATTCGGCCGCATCCAGCATCAGCCAGCACAGCTCGAGCCCGCCCACCCATTCCCATTTGTGCCAGCCGCTCTCCTGCAGCTTGTCCGCCCGTTGCGCGAACGGCGTCCAGCCGTAGGTCTCGCCGAAGATCGCCCCCCAGAAGTGGATGCACTCCGGATAAAACGCGCCGTCGTGGCCGAGGTAATGCCGGGTCCGATACTTGCACAGCGGCAGCAGCTCGTCCGCGTACATCCGGAACAACGGACGCATGAGGTCGATATCGCCGGACGCGCAAAGGCTGAGGTACGGCAGACGCGTGTTCTGCCACCAGTACCCGGGACCCCACCGGCGATAGTCCGGGTCCGCGGCGGTCGGACCTGGCGGAACCGTGAACAGCGACCCGTTGAACTTGATCGGATACGCGCCGCGGCCGGCACACGCCGTGATGAACCGCTGGAGATGATACATCTGGCTGACCAGCGCCGCTTCGTCCCCCGCCGAACCACCCGTCGTCTCCGCCACACGCTGGCCTTCCACGTAAAGTCGACAGCCGCCCCCGGCGCTGTCCGCGACGGCCGCGACATGCGTCCAGCGGCCCGCCGGCACCGCGTTCTCCCGCTGCAGGATCGCTTCGCCGCAGATGAACCGCAGGCTGTTGCCCGGATGCGTGTCCAGAAGGAACCCGTCGCTCCCCCCAGGCGTGATCTTGTCCACGATCCGCGCCCCACTCCCCGGCAACGCCTCCGGCCGCACCCAGGCCTCGAGGGTCAGCCCGGGTGTTGGCTGGCCCGCCCATTCCTCGATGCGAGCTCCCGGCTCGGGTCCGCATACGCTGGATACCAGCCCCGGCTGCGCCGGTGCGGTCCCGTCCCGCGCCAGCCCCGCCAGCGCCGCAACCTCCGCGTCGTCAAGCGCCCGGCTCAGGACACTGACACGCCCCAGCTCGCCGGCAAACCGGTTGCCGCCCTCCTGGTCGCATCCCACCCGCACCGGATGCCGGTTCGTGGGGACCATCGACTCGACCGGGCCCGCCGCCCCCGACGCCGCCGAGGCGCGGATCCAGCTCCGCCCCCAAAACGCATTCCACCACCGGCCGTGCTCCGCACGCCGCGCGTCGAAATCCAGCGACTCGATCCGTCGCGCCAGGTTCTCGGCCTCCTCCCGCCAGCGCTCGGGCGTGGACGGATGCCGCGTCAGCACCACAACCCCGAACCGATGGCGCGTCCCGAGCGGCGAGCGCAGCCGGAGGTCGTCCAGCCGTTCGCCCCCGACGACGCTGACCAGCGCGCCGAACGTCCGATGCAACAGCGGATCCGGCTGAGGGAACCCGGTCAGACCCTGCGTCTCCGCCAGCAGCTGCGGGCCCACCGACTTGATGTTGTGATGGCACCAGCCCACCCGATCGCGCAGGCCCGCAAACACCGTGTCCGGCTCGACAATGAGCGTCGCCGGCTTGCCCTCCGGCGTCCGGTACCCCTGCAGCACGTCGCTGACCTCCAGCGACCGGATCTCCCGCCGGTTCGTCCGCCAGAGCTCGACAAACGCCGTCGCTGTCACCGGCACCGCCGTCTCCGCCGTGACCTCAATCACCGGGTGCTGCGCATCCACCCAGAGCCGGACCGTCGACCCGCCCGCGCCCGCGCCCGCCGCCGCGGCGGCGGCTGGGGCCGGGCTGCCAGCGGCGTTGGCCGCCGTGCCACCGGCCGCACCAGCCGGGCGCCCAATCCGGATCTCCATCTCCCCTCCGGCCAGATTCAGCTCCTGGCGGAACCGGGCGCCGGCCGAGAGCAGGCTCGGCTCGAAATGCACCCGCACCTTGCCGACCTTCACGAGGCGTCCCTGGTCGTCCCAGGCGTCCGTCTTGCCGATATAGAAGTGCAGGTCGCCGTCGGACGTCATCCACGCGTTGAGAGCGATGTCCCCGTTGCCCAGGGGCATCGAGCCGTGGTGATCCCGGCTCGGGGAATCCCACACCATATTGAACGCGTCGGGAGCCGCGCCCAGCAGCCCGGGCGCCACAAGCCATGCCAGCAACAAGGGGAGTCTCACAGCGCGCCATTTATGACGTGTTGATGCGGAAACTGCAACCCAAGCGCAAGGACCCAAATCCGCGCGTAAGCGTCCCTTGCGGCTCAACCTCCTGGACTGAACCAGACGCCTTTGAGTCGCGCAGTCCGGGGTTATCGCGGATTTGGATGCCCGACTTCGCGGCCCGCGCCAGGGCCGTCTTCGGCGACACGATCCTTCCGAACGCCGTGTTGCGCGAACGGGAGGAAGGCCGATGGTAATCGCCAGAAGGCCCTCGCCACCGCGGCAGGCCTGAAGGTCAAACCCTAGCGAGGCGCGCCTCAGACCGATGAGGCATGTCGCGTTGGGTTTTCCGATGTCTCATGGCAGCCTCGTCGGCCTGAAGCGAAGCCTCGTCAGGTTGAAGCAGCTTCGCTCGACTCAGGCCTCAGGAGTGGACTCTACAGTCCAGAGGAACTGTGTGGGGCAGCGGGGCCCCCTGCCTCCGCGCCTTGCTAACGTAGAGTCCTCGACGGAAGGAGGGTTGGTCTGGAACCGGAGGTGCCAAACTTGATCTGTTGACATCGAATTCTACAGGTCGAGGACTCTGGTGGGCCCAGAGGGATTCGAACCCCCGACCAAGCGATTATGAGTCGCCTGCTCTAACCCCTGAGCTATGGGCCCAATAAAGTTCGTACTCTGCCCAAGTGCGCGTCGGTCGCAAGCTCTTTCGGGTAAGGGTCTGTGCAAAAATTAATTCCGGTTTTGCTGGAGGGGATTTGGCTCGCTGGCGAGGCGCGACGAAGGAGCATAGCCTTGACCTCTGTGACTGAGGAGCAACGAAGCCAGCGAGCCAAATCCCCCCAGCCCTCCGGGGCGGGGCGGCACCGGGCCCGCTGCGTCGTTCCTCGGTCGGTCAAGTATCTCAGAGGATACACTCCCTCCCTCGGGCGCCTCGACCGAGCTCGCCGAGGTCCTCGCATCGGGCCCGGTGGCGCTCCCGCCAAAATCGGAAGTAGTTTTTGCACAGACCCCAAGCCTGAAAACCAAGGTCTTCACCGTTGCCAAGCTCCGTCTGGCGGACTTCATCCGCGACAAACGAGCCGAGTGCGCCATCGAGCGGGGCGCTCGATCGAACAACCCCGCCCGGTTCATCTCGAAGCGCTGCATCGAGCGGAAGCCGCCATCGTCATCTGGGCCGACTGCGATTTCGGCCGCAAAGAGATCCGGCTGCGCGTGACCAAGAACGGCGAACCGAGGCTGGTGCCGATGATCGCCGACATGGAAGCCCTGCTCTTGCGCCTTCGCTCTTCCCGGCCATCCGAACCGCCCGAAGCCCCCGTGATGCGGGTGCAGGAATCCCAGAAAGCCATGGACCGCGCCGCGCGCACGGTCGGCATAACGCGCATCACCCACCACGACCTGCGCCACCTGTTCGCCACCCGCTGCATCGAATCCGGCGTCGACATCCCCACCGTCAGTCGCTGGCTCGGCCACAAAGACGGCGGCGCCCTCGCCATGAAGGTCTACGGCCACCTGCGGGATGAACACAGCCAGGACATGGCCCAGAAGGTGAGGTTCTGACGCGCCATCAAACGCCTTCAGATGGGGCTGGAGTGACCAAGCTCGGGCGTCTGGTGGAAGTCGCGAAGCTTCCGCATGGGGTCGCCGTGATTCGCAGGACTTGGAACCCGGCGAGACCGGTCCCCCTCAGTCCGATTCGCCAGCTTCTCCCCCGCTCTGAACGGAGGAGAGGGGCGGCATGAGGGTGGCCGGTGCGTGGGAGGTCGCGTCAAACCGGTCAATGACGGTCACACCCGTCCCGCCAAATGCCCCAAGAGCGATCAGTGCGGCGGGCGCTTCGGCGAGCGTGACCGTCTTTCCAACCAAGCGCTGGGGATCGAGTTTGCCCGCCCTGATCATGGTGAGCAGCGACGGATAGGCCTGGGCAGCCATCCCATGACAACCGAGGATTTCCAACTCCCTGGCGATCACTGACGCCATCGGCACGGGCGCGTCCCGATCCTCCGCCACCATCAATCCAACCTGCGCATGCCGACCCCGCTTGCGCAAACAGAGGATCGAGTTGCGACTGGTTGCCCGGCTGCCGAGGGCGTCGATCGACAAATGCGCCCCGCCGCCGGTGAACTCATGGATCGCTGTCGCTACGTCGCCTTGGCTGTTGGCGTTCAGGGTGTGCACTGCGCCCAGCACCTGCGCGCACGCCAGCGCTTCGGGTCTCACGTCCACCCCGATCACCTGGGCGCCCGCGGCATAGGCGATCATGATGGCCGCCAAGCCAATTCCACCACAGCCGTGTACCGCCACCCATTCCCCCGGGACGACGCGTCCCTGTTGCACCACCGCGCGGAAGGACGTCGCGAACCGACAGCCCAGACTGGCTGCAGCGACAAAGCCCAACTCATCCGGCAGGCGCACCAGATTCTGGTCCGCATGAGGAAGCGCGACGAATTCGGCGAACGAACCCCATGCGGTGAAGCCGGGTTGGAAATAATCATCACAGACCTGCGGGTTGCCGGAAATACATTGGGGGCAGACGCCGCAACCGACGGCAAACGGGACGGTGACGCGGTCGCCCGGATGCCAGCGTCGGACGCCAACGCCCACCGCCTCGATCACGCCGGCCAATTCGTGGCCCGGTACGTGGGGCAGCCGAATGTCCGGATCATGGCCTCGCCACCCGTGCCAATCGCTCCGGCAGATGCCGTTGGCCTCGACTCGGACCACCACGCCGTCATGTGGTGGGGTGGGATCGGAAACCCGCCGGAGCTCCAGCGGTCCCTGGAATTGTTCGTAGATGACAGCGAGCATCTTGCAGGAAACTCAGCGCTCGACTCTCGGGGGCACGTTGAGAATGTCGGGCGTCTTCGCGGCAAAGTAATCGAGCCATTCCAGTGCCATCGACGCGGCGATGTCCGGTTTGCTCTGCTTGTATTCGGGAATGGTCTTTCCCCAGTAGAATCCGAGCCAGCCGACCGCCAGCCGGCGCGATCCCTCGATGAACGCACCCAATTCCCTCGTCGAGCAGTTCAATGGAAACATTTCCTCGATGACGATCGGCTTGCCCACATCGTAGACGGCAAGCGCCGGCAGCGCTTTATCCACTTCACCCCGCTTGGGATAGAAGTGGAGACTGACAAAGTCCAGACTCGCTCCAACCTCCTGCGAGTAGAACAGCGGTTTGGCCCCGGGGAAGGTCAACGCCCAAGGGATGGCGCCGACGGTAACGAGGTGCCCTTGATCCTTCTTTCTGATCGCTTTGACCAGCGTTTCGACCCACGCCTTGGCCACCTCCTTTTCGCTGCGGCCGGCGCGATCGAGGGTTAGGCGCTGCACGAAGCACATGCCCGCGAACTCGCCCGGCGTCCAGTCCCGGTTCTGTTTGTCCTCCGAGACGATTGGCTCGTTCATCAGGTCGTAACAGAATACGGCCGGGCTGGCCGAGCAGACCTCGGCAACCGCTTCCCAAAACCGTGCTTGAACCTCCCACCGTTGGGCTTCCCCCAAGTCATTGTACCACCTCGGCGTATCCCTCCTCCGGTAGCAGCCCAGGCCGGTGACATCGAGGTGAAGCTGATTCGTCTCGGCCAAACGCAACAGACGACCAAGCTGTGCGAGCGATTCTCGATCCGGCTCTGTGGCGGAGTTCATGAACCTGGCGACTTGCAGATGGACACGGACGGTGTTCGCTCCAAGGGCTTTCATCTCCTCGAAATCTCCGCTGACCGTTGCCCACTCGTCCTTCCAGTAATCTTCCAGGAGCCGGTTCGAGGCATCGTGGTCGTAATTGAAGCCCCACGGTCTGAACTCGCGTTGACCGTTTGAGAAGACGAAACGCGTTCGGTCCTTGCTGACGCGGATAAACTCACGCGCGGATCGGGAAGACTGCGTTTCGGTTCGTTGGGCGCCCGCCACCGTTGAGCAGAAGCCGATCAGCACAGCCGCCACCACCGTGGTGATTCTGCGCGCGGAGGATTTCATCAAGATGCGCTCTTTTGCCCGGTTCGTCACACGTGCCAAACGACTGCCGGATGGGGTGAGGTGGACCCCATTCTTTGGACCACGGAACGGGGAAATTAAGCTGTGGTTTTCGGGTTCTGCTCGGGGTTGTTGTGGTGGTTGATGTCCCTTCGCAGTTCCATTGCGAAGGCAAGTGTCTCGCTGAAGACCAGCGCCGTCAAGGGCAGGAGGTCCGAGGACCGGCGGCATCGGGGCGGCAAGGCTCGGTTTGGCGAGCTCCAGCTCGCGAGCCCTGCCGCCGAGCGAAGCGAGGGGACCCTGGGCCGCCGCAGCCGAGGGCCGACCGCATTCCCCTGCTCACCAACGGCTGGTGTCCCAGACCGGTCGCTTGGCACCATAGACCTCGGGGTCGTTGTACACCTCGCCCGGAGGCGCAACCTCCCCAGACAGGGCGATTTCCTTTGCCGATGTGGGAATGCGACGCTCGTGGGTCTTCGACAGGATGGTCTCCCGCGGGGTATTCGTCGGACTCGATCACGACCGTTTCTACATGAACCAGGAGGCGGCCGGGGCATTCCTGGCGGCGCAGCGGCGGCGGATACTGACTGTCGCGGGCATTCTGCTGGTGATGTCCGTGATCGTCGTGATCGTTCTGCTCGGGCTTGGGCGGTGATAAAGGCTGTCGCTTCCGCCGACGGCGACAAAACAATTGGCCGGCCTGCTGCCGGGGCATTTGGGCGTTGGGCCTTAAGCGTTGCACGTTGAACGTTCGGCTCTTCGTTGGCACCCCAGCCAGCATCTTGCAGGGGTCGCATCTCGCGGCCGAGTCCAGGGCCTTGGTTCATCGTCCCGGAAATGGCATCCTGCCTCCGGATGCACCGCGTCATCGCCCACCTGGATATGGACGCGTTCTTCGCCTCAGTCGAGCAGCGCGACAATCCGGCGTTGCGCGGCAAGCCGGTCGTCGTCGGCGCCCCGCCCACGCAACGCGGCGTGGTCTGCGCCGCCAGCTACGAGGCGCGCAAGTTCGGCGTGCGCTCGGCCATGCCCAGCGCCACCGCTGGGCGCCTCTGCCCCAAGGGCGTCTTCGTCCGCCCGCGCATGGACCGGTACAAGGAGGAGTCCGGTTTCATTCTCAAGATCATGGCCGAGACCAGCGCGGTAATCGAGCCGATGTCCATCGACGAGGCGTACCTGGATTTGTCCGCCCGCTGCCAGGGGGAAGACGCCGACGCCTCCCTGCTCCTGTGCGTGCCCATTGCCCGCCAGTTGAAGGAGCGCATCCGGTCCGAACGCGGTTTGACGGCGACTATCGGCATCGCGTCGAACAAGCTGTTGGCCAAGATCGCCAGCGACTTCGAGAAGCCGGATGGGCTGACGGTGGTTTCCGAACGGGACAAAGTCCAGTTCCTCCGTCCGCTGCCGGCGCGCGTTCTAGCGACTTCACGACCCTGACACGCCGACTGACCGTCGAGGAACCGATCACGGAAGCCAAGGACATCTGCCGGCTCGGCTGTTTTCTTCTTGGGCGCAAGAAATTGGTATCGCGTCCCCTGCGACTTCTCGGGCTTGGCATCAGCAACCTGCGCGAGCCAACGGCGCAACAGTTGATCTTGTTTTCTTGATAACGTCATAACGAGCGGGGCGACCATCGCGCGCCTGTCGGCGCGCCTTGGGTTGGGGGACCGCCCTGACCTACGCGGATGCCAGCACCTGGCGGAATGCACGCCCCCGGTCGACTGGGTGAGTGATCCTGCCGGCCGGACTCCGCCGATCTCTGCGTTCAAACCGACCCCATTCGCGTTAGGGAGGGGAGGACAACGTCAATGCGCTGATGCCGGAGTTCAGGAAACGCTGATGGCTGACCACGCTGACGGTGTTCTGGTGCCCCCAGCCCCCGGTCATGGCTAAAGGCGCCGATCACGGCCCGTGATGATCAACTTTGCCAAAGCGCTGCGCGCCTTTTCATACGCTGCGGGGCTTTTGTCCCACTCGAAGAACGAGCTGGCCAACGGCGCCACGATCCCATGCGCCTCGGCAGCCCGTCCTTCGCGCTCGACGAGGGCCAGGTAATCGTAATCCTCGATTGCATCGCGCAGCGCTTTCAGTCGAATCGTTGGCACAACGCCTTCGCAACCCACGGCCCGCCCAGGGTACACCAGCGATCCCTCCCCGTAAAACACGACCCCCTTCCCGCCCTGCTGTGGCGCTCCGCTCCCTGTGTAGTAGGGAGCCTCCACCCAAGGATCGTCCACCGGTCCCCAGTAGGACAGCCCGCCCCAATAGAGCAGTCCCCGCATGCGATAGCGCCAGGCGATCCAGGTCGGCACACGGTAGTGAAGCAACGGGTAGTCGATATGCCACCAGGGCGTCGGCTTGCCCTGACACAAGGCCGTGTAGGTCCAGATCGTTTCGCCCAGGGCCTGGCGCCGCGCGGCACTCTCCTGCTCGTGCAGAGAGAAGAGCGGGCACCAGATGTCCACGGCTCCGTAGAGATCGCCCCAGACGCTGTCAGCCCCTCCCTGGCCCGGAGCGGTCCAGGTCTGCTCGACCACCAGCACTTTCACCACGGACCTGGCCTCTCGGACCGCGCGTCCCCAAGTTCGCACGTACCGGTAGTCTTCCAACGTGTTCGGTTCGTCCCGCAGGTACGTGTAGAAAACCAAGTGCGCCTGGTTCAATTCGCGGGCGGCGAGGTCGAACGCGGCCAGCCAGGCGCGCAGGCGGTCGCGTTCGGCCTCCGGGTCCTTGACGACTCGAGAGGGGTGGGGAATCTGCACCGCGTTGACGTGGTAACGCTCGATGAATTGGCGCAACGCCGCCACTTGCTCCGGCGGTATCCGAAACGAACCGTCGGACTGCGCCACGGGACTGACCATTTCCCCCGGCGGCACCGCGTTCAGTCGATGATCGGAGAGAACCTGGGCGCATTCGGTCTCGACTGCCGCCCAGTCGGTCGGTTCGGCCTCCCGTCCGGCCTTGGCGCGCTCGCGGTAATAGGCTTTCAGGCGTCCCGCGGGCGAGCCGAACTCGGTCTCCAGCGCCGGAACACTCGGCAGCGCGAAGTCCCAGACGGTGAGGTGGACGGCGATCTGCGCGACCTGTTCCGGCCCGGCCATCAACTGGCAGGTGCCACGATATTCACCCGCCACGGCGTTTGTGGATGCAAAGACGTCCACCCAGAAGCCGTGCGTCTCCCGGGCGGGAAGCTCGAAAGGAATCGCCTTGAGCCGTGATTCGCGCAGCGTCTCGCCCGCCACCGGTTGGTCGAATGGGATCAGCGGGTCGGGATAACCGTCCGGTTTGAAATCCGCGTTGCGATGGGTGCCCGTATCGAGGAAGAGCTGATGCTGCCGGTAGAGGACAAACCGGATGGCCTCGGATGGCCGGTGGTCGGCTCCCTTCATAGCACTCGCCTCCAGGCGGAGACCAGAGACAGGCACATCCGCCCGCACCAGAACCTGGAAACTGCCCCATTCGTTGCGGGCGACCGAGAGCCTGGCCTCGCGCACCTCGCCCGGCGACTCGCTACGGAGCACGTGTCGAGTTTCGATCACCACCCAACATCGAGGCAGAGCCGCAAGGGGCTGGGCGCAAAAGGGGATTGAGAGCAGGAACGCGAGGGGGCCAAACCATGGCCGATATGCAGAGAAGAGTCTCATGGATTTGCCATCCTGTCTGTTTGTGAGTTCAGGATGGGAGCGTACCTCCAAACCCGGTCTCATCGCCAGCAAGCAGTTGTCCTCCAAATCCTCGCCCAATCTCACCATGAAGCCCCGCTCAGGTTGAAAGCCCCTTGATGAGGTGATGGACCGCGGCCGAGCCCTCGACGGGAGAGCCGCGCAGCGGGCCAGAGACTGTTTCTCGCTTTCTGCGGTCTGAGGGTCCAATCTGCGTTATGGCATCGACATCCTGTTTGGTGAGGGCGCCAATACTGTTTGCGCTCTGCGCGGTGGCGGGACCAGGAGCACGATCCGCCACTTTGGTGACGCCCTGGGCTGCGCCGCCGGGCGAGACGCTCTGCGCGGACTACGTGCTGCGTGTCAACGATCAGCCCGTGCCGGTGTATTCCTGCCGGGTGTCGGCGGTGCCGTTCAACCAGGTGTGGCCGGGATATCAGCGCCCTCTGGACCAGACCGAACTCGCCGGGTTCGCCCACTGGGGGATGTCCGGCCCGGTCACGGTCCGAATCAAGACACAGCGGTCGTTTACCAACGTCGTCGTCAGGCCCCGCTCACGCGCGATTCGCCCCGCCGTGAGCGCCCAAACGATCACGTTCTCGCTCACGAAACCCGGTCCGGTGACCGTCGAACTGGACGGACCACACCAGGCGCTGCACTTGTTCGCCGATCCGCCGGAAGCTGATGCACCGAAGAGCGACACAGCCAGGGTCCGGTACTTCGGACCGGGCGTTCATCGTCCGGGCAAGATCAAGCTTCAGAGTGGCGAGACGCTCTATGTCGCCGGTGGCGCGGTGGTTTACACCGCGGTCGAAGCGCGCGGGGTCTCGGGGGTGCGCATTCTGGGTCGGGGCATCATCGACACAAGCGAGTACGAGCGGGACAAGGGTGGCGGCTGTATCCGACTGACGGATTGCTCGGATGTGAGAATCGAAGGTGTCATTCTGCGAGATCCGGACGTCTGGTGTTTAAGCGCGTTCGGATGCCGGGAGGTCGAGATTGCCAACGTCAAGCTGGTGGGCCTGTGGCGCTACAACGCCGACGGCATCGACATCTGCAACAGCCAGAACGTCGTGATCCGCGACTGCTTTGTCCGGGCTTTTGACGACGCCATCGTGCTCAAGGGACTCAACTGGGGGCAGGGCGGCTTCCACGAGCGGCCGGTGCGCAACGTGCGCGTTCACGGCAGCGTGATCTGGTGCGACTGGGGTCGCGCACTCGAAATCGGGGCCGAGACCTCGGCGCCCGAGCTCGCCGAGGTTCGGTTCCAGGACTGCGACATCATCCGCACGACGCATATTGCGATGGACATCCAGTGCGGTGACCGGGCGCTGGTTCACGATATTCGATATGAGAATATCCGGGTCGAGATCGACGACGTCTGCCCGGTTCCGCGGATGCAAGGCAGCCGGGAGGAGCGGTACCGGGAAGACCCGGCTGCTGCGTACGTGCCGAATCTGTTCGTGATTGTGATCGGCAAGAATTCCTACTCGAAAGACTCCGAGCGCGGGAATGTCCGCGATGTGGTGTACTCGAACGTGTCTGTCTCGAGCAAACGCGTTGCCCGCTCGTTCTTCAACGGTCTGGATGGGGAGCACACGGTTGAGAACATCCTGATCGACAACCTGCGGTTCAACGGCGAGCCTGTGGCCAGCGCCGCCGCCGGGAACCTGTCGGTTGGGCGGCACGTGAGCAACGTGCAGTTTCGCCAAGCTGACAAGTGATGGTATTCCTCAGCCAAAGGACGGGGGCAGAAGTCAAGCTGATCGGTGCGTTGGCCTGAGCCGAGCCCGTGGTAAGCGCGGTGAAGCCCAACATCAATCGGCCACCGCCCCCCCGGGCTTGGCACGCCCGTCTCGCGGGAGCCACGGCAACCACTTTCCTTCGGTGCAAACAAACCAGGCCGAAATCGTCGATTAATCGCTCAGCACCAGCCAGTTGCAATGTCTTCGGGTATCCAGCCTGATTGGGCGCCGATTACTGGTAGACTTCCAACTCCGCCACCGCCATTTGCGCGCCTTTCTGGTCCGCCCCGTCCGGTTTCAGTGCGCTCACGCGAATGAATTGCGCCGGCACCGATTTGGTCATTTCGCACGCGTATGGCTTGCCCTCGAGGTTGTCGGCAGAAGCAACGGTCAGCCAGGTCTTGCCGTCCGTCGAGAGGCCGATCTGCAACTTCGTCGCGTAACCGTCCGGGGCGAAAGTCACCTTGACGCGGTGCACCGGGTGCGGCTGGAGCAGGTCAACTTCGTACGTCCACGGCCACTCGTTGGCGGCCAGCGCGGTCGTGTTCATCCGGCCATCCACGCCGAGTTTGGCGAGATGTTCATCCCCACCGCCGCCGTTGACGGGCAGTTCATGAGAACCGTCCAGGCTGAGCAGGCGCGCGGGCTTCCGAAAAGCCAGGTTGCCCGGCGGAACCGGCGGCTGGGTTTTGTACGCCGCCAGGCCCGGGCGCAGCGCCTTCAGCACTTCGAGCTGCGAACGGTCGAGGCCGCCGTCGCGGTAGAGCAACACATCAATGGACACCACCCCGCCGGCCCGATTCACTTCGGCGATGTATTCGGTCAAATCGGCTTTCGAGTACCGCACACCCGGTTGGCCCCAACCGGCGCCCAGGTAGTTGCCCAGCCGGTCATGGCCGAGATACGACAGGATGTGCCATTGCTCGCCACCGGTCCAGCGGGCCACCGGTTGGTCGAGAAACCGGCTCTGTTCCCCGCACGTGTAGTCTTCGTGCCGCGAGTAGGGCCGCACCCGGTCCTGCACGCCGGGGTTGAAGGCGATGATGCGGTTCGCGTTTCCCGCCTTGAGCGCGCGGGCCAGGATGCCCAACTTCTCGTCATCGTAGCCGATGAAAGCGTAGCTGCCGTCCACCCACCAGCCGGCCACCTTTTCGCGATAACGCTCGCCGTACTCCTGCACGACGGAAGCCCACTTCTCCACGTAGCTGGTCGGGACCGGGTCCTTCCAGCCCAACGCGGCAGCGGCTTTGGCGTCGGTGCGCGGGCCGTCGCCGGTCCAGTAGAGCATGAGCGGGATGTTCCTGGCCTGGAGCGCCTGGTAGAGGTCCTCGACCAGGTCGCGCGTAGCACAGGCCTCGCCGGGCCGGTAGCCGGTCAGACCATCGAACGTGGCATTGGGCGCGATCAGGAAACGCGTCCGCTGATGCATGGTGAAGATGACGTAGCCCGCTCCGGCCTCCCCCATGGCGTCGGCGAAGCGGCGGGCGTCGAACTCGCGCACGCATTCGTCCCAGGACGTCTCCCGACCCAGGCTATGGACCTGTTGCGGGTCGTTCTGCAGGTCTTCGAGGTAATGAACAAAGACGCCATAGCCAGCGCGCTGGAACCAGTCGGTGCTGGGGTTGTTGGTTGCGGCTTGGGAGACGAGACAGGAGACGAACCAAGGCAGCAAGGTGAGCCAGGGGCGCATCTGGCCGGGCCAAGCGAATCGTGCCGATTTCATTCCTGAAGTCTGCGGGTTCAGTGCCGTCTCGTCACCGCAAAATCGCCTTTTCTCGCCAGCATGGAACATCTAGAACAAACACTATGCCATTACTCAGAATCCAAACCAACGCGATGGCTGACGATCAGAAGCGACAGTCGCTGATGAAACGCGCGTCGCAGCAGATCGCAGCGGCGCTTGGCAAGCCTGAACAGTACATGATGGTCACCTTGGAAGGGGGTGTCCCCATGACGTTCGCAGGCAGCAGCGAGCCGACAGCCTTCGTGGAATTGAGAGGGATCGGCTTGCCCACGCCGAAGGCCCGGGAGTTGTCTCGGCTCATCTGCGAATTGACCGAGTCCGAACTGGGCGTCGCCCGGCGGAGGATCTACATCAATTTCGCCGATGTGCCCGCTCACCTCTGGGGCTGGAACGGAGAAACGTTCTGACGAGTGCAATATGGCTGTGAACACGCGCTTCTTTCTTCTCATGACCCTGCTGACTCCGGTGCAGGGATTGGCGTTGGCGGGCGAGGCGGTGCCGTCGGTCCGCGTCATGATGCCCGGCGAGTCCGGTGCCATCGCCAGGCGGACGGTCGAGATTCTCAGACGGCAGATTGGCCAACGATGCGGGGCCAAAGTGGTCACCAGTGGCGAAGCCGCATGGTCGGTGGCGCTCGGCATCGAAGCCGGCATCGGGACGGAAGGTTATCGGATCTTGGACGGCCCCGGGGGGTTAGTGAGGATCGTGGGTAACGACGACAGAGGCCTGCTCTACGGCGTCGGCAAATTCCTGCGAAGCTCCCGCTATGATCGCGGTGGGTTCACTCCCGGCGCCTGGCGGGGCACCTCCGTGCCGCGCTGTCCGATGCGCGGTATCTACCTCGCGACCCACTTCAATAATTACTACGAGGCCGCTTCGCCCGAGGAACTCGAACGTTACGTCGAAGACCTGTCCTTGTGGGGTTTCAACCTGTTGATGCTCGCTTATCCTCACTGGCAGTATGCCGGCTACAATGATGCGGCGGCTCGGAAGATGACTGAGCATCTGCGCCGGATCATGCGGGTGGCCAAGCAGGTGGGGATGAGCGTGAGCGTTGGAGACGCCCTCAACGGCGGCTTTACCTCGACGCCCCAGGAGATGCGCTGCACCCCCGTGCCGGATCCGCTGGGCCGGCACGGCAACTTTGGCGTGAACCTCTGCCCCAGCAAGCCGGCGGCGAGGGCGGAATTGCTGAAGAACTGGGAACAGTTGCTGGACCAGTTCGCTGACCCCGGCTTGGCTTGGATCACCTACTGGCCGTACGACGAAGGCGGGTGTGGCTGTCCGGACTGCTGGCCGTGGGGTGCACGGGGGTACCTGAGTCTGTCGCGCGCGGTGTCGGCATTGGTGCACCAAAAAAGCCCGCACCTCAAAGTCATTCTCTCGACGTGGACCTTTGACACGCCCCCCGCCGGCGAGTGGGAAGCGCTGAACGCGGCCCTGGCGGAGGACAAAGGTTGGGCGGATTGCATTCAAGCCGACGCGCACGAGGACTTCCCGCGATTCCCGTTGGAGCGGGGCGTGCCCGGCGGTCTGCCGCTGATCAGCTTTCCGGAGATCAGTATGTGGGGCCAGAATCCCTGGGGCGGTTACGGGGCCAACCCCCTGCCCGGTCGCCTCCAACGACTCTGGGACCAAACCCAGCGCAAACTCGCGGGGGGAACCCCCTACTCGGAGGGCATCTACGAAGACATCAACAAGGCAATCTGCAGCCAGTTCTACTGGGACCCGGAACGCCCGGCGATCGAGACGGTCCGGGAATATGCGGCCTTCGAGTATTCACCCGCTGTCGCCGATGAGGTGGTGAAGGTCGTGGAGACATTCGAGAAGAACCATCGGCGAGAGCAAATCGGTCCGAGCGCGCAAGAGGCGTTCGAGCGCGTCAAGGGCATCGAGGCCAAGTTGGCGCCCCAGGCTCGGGAGGCGTGGCGATGGCGGATTGTCTATCTCCGTGCGCTGATCGACTGTGAACTGCTCCGGACGCAGGGGAAACTCGAAGGCGAGCCGCTGCAGGCGGCTTTTCGCGAGTTGACGGCGATCTACCACGCCGAGCACGCTCACTCGATGCCCATACGCCCGCCGCACATGGGCGGTGCCGGCTCGAAGTGAGCGTTTGACCCGCTGAACCCGTGGGGGGCAACTGCCGCAAGATTCGGAGCTTAGGGTCTGTGCAAAAATTAATTCCGGTTTTGCTGGCGGGGATTGGGCTCGCTGGCGAGGCGCGAGGAGGGAGCATACCCGAAGCGGTCTGTGACCGACGAGCAATCCCGCAACCGCGCATACGCGTCAACCTAAGCACGGGTCAACGCCGCGAGCAGTTCGTAGAAGTTCTTCCGGTCGGGACGCTTTTCATAGAAGACGTGAGCGTTGAGTTGGTGGGCGAGCCATTGTTGCGGCGGGAGTCGCAGGATCGCCGCCGCGACCAGACAGGAGCACTCGGCGATAATGCGCGCCAGGCGCAGGAGGCTGACATGCCGTCCATCGGCAGGGAGTAGTTCGAGCCGATTGCAGACCTGGCCCACCAACACACAGAACAGGAGCTTGATCATCAACGAGAGGCGGAGCAGGTCGGCTGTGCGACAGTTCAGTTCGCGTAGGCCGAGGTGAGATCTGGAACGCGGGGCTGTTGGAGGGGACAATCGACGAGGCCACCTTCAGACTCGATGTCAGCGCACCGGCGGATGCCGGGCTGAACCGGTGCCGCGTGGTCCTTGGCGCCGGACCTTTCCTTGCCTTCGGATTCAGCCAACCGGTCGCGATCGAGTCTGACACAGGATGGGGGTCCGGCGATGAGATTGCGATCAAGGCCGTGCCCGTCCTATCGTCGCCCCCGGCCACTCGTCCGAATCGAGGTGCCGCTTTGGCATCGCATGACCCGCCCTTCCCCTATCGGCTCAGACAGGTCTGGATTCGCGCGGCCAATCTCTCCTCCTTGAGCATCCACGCCCTGGAATCGAGCGCCCCTTCGCCTCGGCTGAGGATACGCACTTCCCCTGGAGGAGGATTGGGGATTTCGTGGCTCGAACTCCCCATGGTGTTTCAATTGGAGGGCTCTACGAACCTAGGGGCGACCCCCGCCTGGCAACCGGTCGTACCCGAGTCGAGCCTTGTCATCGAGGGACGACGGATCCTTCGCGTATATGCCGCCGATCGAGTGAAGTTCTTCCGAGTGATTCATCACACTCCTTGATTCACAGTGCCTTGAACCGCTGCAGCAGGAAGCCGGGACGGGCCTTGTGATGCTCGCGCTCCCGGAAGTAGCTCTGCGGCCATTTCTTGCCGCGTTGACCATTCTTCCACAAGGCGACGCTAATTGCCGTCCCACAGGGTGTGAACTGAGGGCAAACCCGCAAAAGTCAGATGGGCTCTCTGACGCCGTGGATTGCATACTGCCATTGCACCGTCACGCCCCTCGAGTCCGAAGCCCGAAGGCGTCCGATCTAGGGCCACGCGTGCCGCCGATCCCGGCCAAGCCCTGCCATGGTCCGGTTGCCTTCACCAAGAATAGTCGCTCGCCAAGCGCAATTCCGAACAGATGCTTTCGCAGGGGCAGGAGCGACATCCGGGTTTTGTCACCCTGTTCTGTCACCTGACGGGAGTTGTTCGGGGGCTTTGGGCCCGCGTCGGTCCACCGCATGGGGTTCGCAAGTTACTAAAAGGCAACAGGTTGTCTTTTGAAGTCCGGGTGGGTGTGAGATGAGGCGAAGTGGCCGCATTGAACTAAGAGCCCTTTGCTGCACCCCGGCCAGAACCACCTTGGCCGTGTGAGGCCACGTTCCGGTTGACCGACTGGTCCCTGACCTGGGGATTGGGGAATTGAGGTACAGCTCGGTGAACGCTGCGGCGAAGCCCTGCCACGGCTTGAAGACAAGCGCCAAGGAACCGCCGCTGTGCCCGATTGCCCGCACGACGAATCGAAACCGCCACCGCATCCACTCCCCTGACGTCCGGGAACGCGTATTCCGCCAAGTGCTGGCGTCCGCGTAGGCCAAACCGGTACCCCAACCCAAAATGCGTCGGCAGGCGGCGATGGTCGCCCCGGTCGTAATGACGTTCTTCCTACAAAAACACCAACTGTTGTGCCGTCGGCTCGCGCAGGTTGCTGACGCTCAGGCCGAGCAACCGCAGCGGACGCGATACGAGCCGCTGCCGCCCCAAGAGGAAACACGCAAGCCGGTAGATGTCCTTGGGTTCGCTGACGGGTTCCTCGACCGTGAGTCGGCGCGTCAGAGTCGTGAAGTCGCCGTACCGCACCTTGACCTGGATCGTGTGTGCCGCAAGACGCCGCCGTTTGAGCGTCCCGGCGATCTCCGCCGCCTGCCCCCGCAGGCAGACTCGCAACACCGCCCGGTCGTCCGTGTCGCGGAGAAAGGTCTCCTCGGCGCCGATGCTCTTGACCTCGTCGCCCAACTCCAGCGGGCGGTCGTCCTCGCCCACTGCGAACTGCCTCAGCTTCGGACCGAACGACCCGACCAGTGCCCGCAGGTCCCCGCCGTAATCTTGCAGATCGCCGACGGTGCGGATGCCGACTCCTTGCAGGACCTGCTCCGTGACGCGGCCCACGCCGTGCAGCACGCGCGCCGGCAGCGGACGGAGGAACTGGACTTTGTCCCGTTCGGAAACCACCGTCAGCCCATCCGGCTTCTCGAAGTCGCTGGCGATCTTGGCCAACAGCTTGTTC